>JACCDG011658085.1_pt1 | contig 44565 bp, 65 predicted proteins | sample 7442471 | NCBI WGS metagenome assembly JACCDG01 (sample SAMN15323444, study PRJNA562643) | freshwater metagenome | isolation source: river surface water | place: USA:Blue River Watershed | collected 2017-08-17
AAGGGAATTGGTCCGTGTTACGCAGATAAAGCAAGTAGAGTGGGAATCAGAGCACAAGAGGTTTTTGATGATCAATGGCTTTGGGATGAAGATTTATATGGAAATGTTCTTTGTGAGGGCGCTCAATCCTTTTGGCTGGATATTAATTATGGTTCATACCCATATGTAACATCGTCAGAGTGTTTGCCTTATGCGGCATGTTCGCTAGGTTTTTCTCCAAAAAAAATAAGAAATATTATCGGTGTAGCAAAAATGTATGATACTAGATCAGGAATTGATCCATATTTTGATTTAAATAATGAAGAAACTGAACTAATAGCCAAATTGGGAAATGAATTTGGCTCAACAACTGGAAGACCAAGAAAGATCAAATACTTAAATGTTGATAAGTTAATATTTGCACTAAATAAGTCCGGCGCAAATATTTGTTATTTGAATAAAGGCGATGTGTTAAATGAAGCTAATGTATTTAAATGCATTAGAAATCAAAATATTATTGCATTTAGTGATTTAGAGAAAATGAAGTGTTTTGTTAAGGGTGAAATTGTAATGAATACCGATGTAGTAAAAGTGGAGTTTGATTTTAATATATGATAACAACTAAGATAATATTAGATAGCATATCTACGGGTGGCGCAAGAATTATAACATATGAATTAAAATATCCTAGATTTATTCATCCTGAGGTTATGACTCATAGAGAAAATTCAAGAAATGCGTCGAGTTCCAGGGCTGTCCCGATAGAAAAAATGATAAAAAAAGTTCAGGATGATCCGGCTTTAGTTGTTTATTGGGGAAAGAATCAATCTGGAATGCAAGCCAGAGAAGAATTAGATGAAAAATCATCAAAACTATGTGAAATAATATGGAGTACTGCATGTAAGACTATTATAGGATTTGTTGAGTTGTTATCAAAAATTGGATTACATAAACAAATTGCCAATAGATTACTGGAACCATTTATGAACATTACAGTTATTTGTACCGCAACTAATTGGAGTAATTTTTTTGCACTAAGGTGCCATGAAACTGCTCAACCTGAAATAAGAAGGTTGGCGTTTTGTATGCTCAGAGATTATTATAATTCAACACCAAAATTACTTGATATGGGAGAGTGGCATTTACCATATCTTACAGAAGAGGAAAATAAATTACCATTAGAGCTTAGACAAAAAATATCCGTTGCCAAATCAGCGAGAGTTAGTTATTTAACCCATGATGGAGACAGAGACTACAATAAAGACCTAGAGTTGTATGAAAGGCTTTTAGAAGACGGTCATATGAGCCCATTTGAGCATGTTGCTACCCCGGCTCTTGATCCAACAGTAAAAAGCGGTAATTTTACTGGATGGAGACAATATAGGAAAATTATTGGCAATGATATAAAATTGGAGATACCAACTATTGAAGATGTCGAAGCCTACTTTAAAACACTATAAAATAGTATTTTTGGTTCCAGTATACGAGTCACCAGAGTGTGTTGAAGATTTAATTAATAACATTCACACTTTGTGCCCAAATTCTGCTATTTTGCTTCATGTAAACTCAAATAGCCCAGACTCTTTTTTTAATGATGTTCAAAAATTAGTAAACGAATATGAATTTGTATATTTATTTCCTAAAAAGTACCCATCAGACTGGGGGCATGGTTATTTGGGAATAATTTACATAGAAATGATGGATTGGTGTTTGAGTAATTTAAGTTTTGATTATGTATATCAAACGGCATCTAACTCTTTAGTTGTCAATCCTCAATTAGAAGATAAAATATATGATTTTGAGGCTTATTGTTATAATCCAGGAACTAAATCTAGTGGAGATTGGTGGGATAAAATATCTTTAGACAATGGATTGTTTGAGTATATAAAAAGAAAAGATAACAAAATATATGTTTGTATTACAGAGGGGTTGGCTATGAATGTTAGATCATGTAAACTCATGGTTGATGATTTAATTAATTATATACCCAAAACAAAAGTTGATTACCCAACCGAAGAATATTGGATACCAACTTCATTTCAACATATAAAGAAACAAATTAAATATAAAGATAAGTGTTTAGAAAAGTGGGCACATGGTAAAGACGAGTGGCTTGATTTACTGTCGCTTCCAGTTGATAGAATAAGTGACTATGTTATAAATTTGGTTATTACTGATAGTTTTGATATTTTATCAAAAACTCATTGTTTTTCTCTGAAAAGAATTCACAGAAAATATAATGATATATTTAGAAAAACAATAAGAGAACATTTTAAGTATTACAATAGAGTATTCTAATGATCTATCACGAAATTTCACAAAGCGATCCAATCAAGGCTTTTCTAAATTTAGAAGAGTTAGTTTTTTTGTCAACTATAACTGGGCAAAAATGTAAAATTTCTAATTATCGTAATTTTGAACATATATTAGATTTGAGTTTTTTTGAAAAAATAGATATTTTGCCTGATGTTATATCTTGTGATATTTCAGATTATGTTTGTGTGTTTGATGATGATTCTAAAGACATAGAGTGCTCAGAGTTTTTAAGATACAGAAATAGACAATTTGGTAGAATATTTAGATTAGATAAATTTAAAATACAAGATATTAATGTTACAATGAGTAAAGTTAATTATTATGAGTCTAAATATTTTTCGCTAAACAGTTTATATTCTGACGCAATTAAGATGGCATCAGAGTATAAACTTAACGAAGATTATATAAATAAATTTTCCCACTTAAAGAAGATAATTATGAACTATCCATTGTTCGTTTTTGAACCAACCATGATGAGTAGTTTAACAGAAAAATATGAATTTGGATTCGAAAAATGTTATTATATCGCTGATTGTAATAAGAAATTAGTTAAAGATTTTTTCTTAAAACACAAAATTGAGTCTATAGACTTTAGGGACTTTTTGGTTGAATTCAATGCCATGTTAATTAATGAAAATGAAAAATTAATTAGTATAGTAGTTGCGGATTCATTTAGTGATATTTATGGTATGCCAAACAATAATTTGTTTGCTGTTTTGAGTAAAATTAGATATAAACAAAAAGGATGGACGCCTAAGATAATAGGCAAGTATAATTTTGCAATGACCGAAAACTTTGATTTTAAAACAGTTGATAGCTCTTTTATTTTTTCTTTTGCTCAAAAGAATTTCAACTTAAGTAGAACTGATATATTAAGTCTTATGCGATTCCCCGAATCCGTTAACTATTAAATTCAATTCTTTCATCAAATTTGGAAAATTACAATCGTGTTTTTGTCTTTCAAAATTGCCGCTTATGACTTTACCTGTGTCATTTTGATTTATTAGATAATATGAGCATTTAACTGAGTTTTTAGATGGCAAATCTTCAGATATCTCAATATATCCAGAGTATTCAACATTTTCTTTTTTGCTCACTATTCCAACATTTATCTTATTCACTATAGGGTATTCTAAATAATTTTAGTATAATCATTGTATGTCTTATGTAAATCTAATGTCAGAAACACCAGGAACTTCCGTCAATGGTCCAGGTAATAGATATATGATTCACTTTCAAGGATGTAACCTCGGGTGTAAAAATTGTTTTAATCCAGAGTCATGGTCATTTAAAACAAAAGAGTTAATTCATGTAAATGAGCTAATAAATAGAATTAAAAATTCAAATTGCGACGCACTAGGGATAAGCGGCGGAGAGCCATTTTTGCAATCTAAGGCACTATTGGCTTTGCTTAAGGCTTTACACGAAAACAACAATATACCGTTTAAAAATGGTATATTGATATACTCTGGATTTTATGAAGAAGAACTTAGTGAGATAGAAGAATACTCAGAAATACTCAAACTAGTCGATTTAATTGTATCTGGTAGATTTGATTACACTAAGAGAGTTTATGAATCACTAATATCAAGCAGTAACCAAAAATACATTTGGAATGAAACAAATGGGCGAGGAAAACATCTAATTAAAGAGTCAGATTTAAACTCACAAGATTACGAAGTTGTTATAGATAACTCTTCTCTTAAAATTTCTGGGTTTTTACCAAACTGGGGAAAAGAAGTTATATCCGCCCTTAAATCAGACGGAATTAAGTTTGAAAAATAAAGGTTTTTTCTCTATAAAAACCTAAATATATAATGGTTCCACTAGAATCCGAGATTCAAATTTGAACCTATAAAGCTATGAAAAACGTATATAAAACACTAAAAGACAAAGAGCTTATTGACCTTTACAAAAAGTCAAAAAATAGCCAAGACGTTATTGATTCTATGGTTGAAAGGTATCAACCATTACTCCTAAAAATTGCTCATCAACACACAAATAAGCATAAAAATAGCTCTTTTGAAGACAATTTTCAAAATGCTAAAATTGGCTTAATTTTAGCCTGTCAAAGATACAATAGTTTAAGTGAAGCAAAGTTTTCGTCGTATTTATATAAAACTGTATTTCATTATTTAACTACATGCACAGAAGATGAATCGTTTGTAAAGTGCCCATCTAGCATGAGAGAAGTTAAATCATTTTTAGGAAATAAATACGAATTTGACCAAATTAAGTCAAACCATATTAAAGAAAAATATCAACTGAAAACCAAAGATGATATTAAACTTTTTAAGAAAAAGTTTAATTTACTAAATCCTGATTCAGTTATTACAGAGGACAATTGGGTTCTAGATAATATATCAGTTGACAGAATTAACGATTTTACAAATGACGCTTTGTTTAATGTATTTTATGATTCTTTAGACAATCAAGAGCAACTTATAGTTAAGTTGATATGTATTGGGCACTCTTGTCCTGAAATAGTAAGAATTTTTTCTGAGAATGGAAAAGGAATTACAGAAAAACAAGTTAGATCAATGATTAAAAAGTTAAAATCAAAGTTCGTATAATACTAACATGGACAACTATTACGCAATTCACACAATGAGTGGAAAGGAAAATAAAGTTAGAGACATACTTATTAATCGTGCTGTAGCACAAAAAGTATGGGGAAAATCTATTGTAGATGTGTTGATACCAACCGAGAAGGAGTATGTCACTAAAAATGGAGTTAGGAAAATTGTAGACAAGAAAATCTTTCCTGGGTACATTTTTGTGAGAATGGATTTAGATGATGATACTCAGAGTTTAATTCAAACTACTGAGGGTGTTACGGGTTTTGTGAGATCAGGAACAAAACCTATACCTTTATCTAAGAAAGAAGTAGATAATATTTTAACCAATATTAAATCATCTGAAGATTCATCACCTAAATCTAGCTACAAGACCAATGATGTTGTAAAAATATCATCTGGACCGTTCTCTGATTACTCCGGCAAGGTTGAATCAGTTGATGTAATTAAGGGTAAAATAAAGGCTTATGTCCATGTGTTTGGAAGAGATACCCTTGTTGAGCTTGATATGTCTGACGTTTCTTTATTTGAGTAGTCAAGCTTTTTCAAATTTCACATCATATAAGTATAATCAGTATGCCCAGTAAGATCATCATTGATAAAGCCGTAACCGCTTGCAAGAATAACTCTTGTGAGTATAAAGTTGCGGCTGTATTGTATAAGGGCGGTTCTGTAATAAGAATAGCACAAAACAATGAAAAATATATTCAATATAGAAAAAAATATTTCGATCATGGTGAGCCTACTAGACATGCGGAAATTAACGCAATTCACTCAATACCTAGAGATGTTATTTCAGGCTGTTCTATGCTTGTTGTAAGGCTTGATTCTAAGAATAGAATCAGGTCAGCTAAACCATGTATTGCTTGTGCAAAGTCTTTGTATAATTCTGGTATTAAGAGGGTTTTTTATTCCTCGTATTCAGGCGAAATACTTAAGTTAGATTTTGATGAATTGATAAATGATAACTATAATAAGGAAGATTTCTGCAATTTTAAACGATTATATTAAGAGGATAAAAAATGAAACAAAAAGATGATTTTGAGAAATTATTTAGCGAATCTAAATCTAAGCTATACAATATAGCATATGGAGTGGTTAAAAACAGAGAACACGCGAATGACGTGTTGCAAGATTCGTATATTAAAGCGTGGAAAAAATTTGATGAATTTGACAGCAGTAAAAAATTCCTTAACTGGATGACTACTATTGTTACAAATGCTGGCATTGATTATAACCGCGCTCAAAAAAGAAAGAAACCAACTTACTCATTAACTGGTCTAGCTTCCATGAACAATAGTGATGGAAACAAATCATTTAGTGATATAAACATTCACGACAAAAACATGAATGTCCACAAGTTGATCGAAGAAAGAGAAACGATTTCTGAAATGTTAATGATGATCAATAATTTGCCGAATGATCTTCGACAAATTATGATTTTAATTGCAGAGGGGAACTCCTACGAAGAAATAGCTGATTGTGTTAATTTAAGCGTAGGAACAGTGAGAGCAAAGGCAAATCAAGCCAAGAAAATTCTACAGAAGAACTCGGTAAAAACTACATCAAACCAATTCATGTAGTTTTTACGTATAATAACAAAGAGGTAAAAAATGAAAAAAATATTAGTCACTTTAGCATTAGCGGTTATGTCAGTTGGTGCATTTGCACAGTTTAACAACAAGTTGCCTATTGACGCAGGTCAACCAAAGAAAGGAGTGTCAACTCGATCAACTTCCTTCTTCATGGACGAGAAGGGCGTTAATTTCACTTGGTTAAACGATGGTCATGATAATTTGGCGGCGATTAGTTACACTATTTTCCCCATTAATGGAACCAACGGGCGACTTAGAATTCAAGCTCTAGGGGCGGCTGATCCTTCGAATTTAAACGATAAGGTTTACTTGAGTGCGGGTCTTGCGTATAATCTGTTTAATGCTTCCAGTGGATTCAGAATGGATGTATTTGTTGGTCCAAAAGGTCTAAACATTGCAGACGGCTGGAGATGGGAGCGAGGGAAGAATAGTATTGTTTTTGGTATTGGTGTAACAATTCCAGTAGGAAAATAAAAAACAATTAAATCTCCTTAGTTCAAAAAAAACCTCCATTTTGGAGGTTTTTTTGTTTTTTAAACGTATAATAATAATGTATGGGGACGAAAGGGTTCGACTGACGTGAGTTAGTAGATTGTAGCATGTGGTAGTTGGTCTTTGGGCTACCTAAAAAGAAGACTAAAAAATAAACGCTAAAAACGTTAAGAAAGTACGCAGATTCAATCCTAGCTTTGGCAAAGTTGGAAAAGCGGCAATGTCTGTTTGATAGCAGACTGAAAATTTGTTATCCGAGCTAGTAGGGCACAAGTTTTCTAGAATAAATCTAGCGAAAAACATCTATAACTAATGATGTAAAAGATAGTTTACGGAACATTGAGCCTTGTTTGTTGTGCAGATTGTTCTTAGATTAAACAACAGAATAAACATGTAGTAAGCAACTATTAAACGCGGCAACATCTGGGTTCAAATCCCAGCGTTTCCAAAAATTTATGGAATCCAGATTAATCTGGATTCCAGTTTGATTTAATAGCATCACAAAAACTACCCATATCTTCAATTGAAAAATTGTCACCTTGTCTCCAAATCAAATTGTGCGCGTTTCCATAATAATTTTCACGTATAATAATAATATGATTTATGATAAATGCTTTCCTATGCCCCCCGCAATTGAATATACAGAAAACGAAATAATTCTTGAGAAATTTGGTGTTGGTGAGTTTGTTCCTTGGTCAGCTATTCTTGGTACAATGAGCGCAGATGATTATTTATATGATGGTGACAAATGTCCCAAATGTTCAAATCTGTCGCTAAGAATATCAAACCCAAATAGATTTAAAAAACTCAATTTCAGTCATATAGATGTTTGTATGAATTGTAAATTTCAATTTAATTATATACCTGATTGTTGTAAAATGCCCGCACCTCGTGGTTTATTGATTTGGCATGGGCGTTGAGAATTTTGAAATATGTGGTTATATTTAGAAGATGACGAATATGAAATTATAGATGGGGCTTTAGCGAGCGCTAATCTTCATGGTCTAAGGGCTTTAATAAACCCAAATCAAACCAAGGTTTGCCCCTATAATCCAAAGTTAACTAAAGAAGCTGCTGTAGAATCCGCAAAAACATATTTTGGGTCAGATGATGTGATTATCGAAAACGATTATGTTAAATGGGATAAATCGTGTAATGCAATGGTTATGACTTGGCAAAGGGTGCCATCAGAGTATATTCCAGAAGGAGAATATGACTGCGGGTGTGGTAAATAGCAGGTTTTTGCTTTGATTTAGTGTAAAAAATCAACATGTCTAAGTTTGCGCCACACAAAACTGAAGAGTATTCAGTAATTGACCCAATTAAGCCAAATTTAGATCAAACCATAATAGTAGGTGACAAACTATCTCCAGAAGTTAGAAAAAAACTATTAAAAGCTGTTAAGCTTATTTCTGAGAAAACTGGTCTAGAATTAAACAATGTGTGGTTAATTGGTTCATCTATATCTTATCAATGGACAGATGAAACTGATTTAGATATTACACTTTTATTAAAAGAAAAAAAGACACCAGAAGAGTTAAAAGAAATTAACAAACTAATAAACGAAAACTATAACTCAAAGCTATTTTTAGGAAGCCATCCAGTTAATTTTCACGCAAGAGGCAATTATTACTCAAAATTTAATGCTGATTCAATCTATGACTTAATTGATGATAAGTGGATTAAAAAACCAGAAGTTTTAGATGAAAAAGAAGTTGCGGAAATTATACAAAAGTGCTCATCTGCAAAAGAATTTAATGAAATACTTAGAGAATATAATGAATTAAATTTATTGTTAAAAAGTTACGATGGAACAAATACTGTTGATATTATATCGAAAGCTCTAAAGGTATCTTATTTATTTAATAAAATTAAAGATCAAAGAAGAGAAGATTTTAAAAAACGCCCAGACAAAGATATACCGTCTGCTAACTTTAGATGTTCAAATATTATATTTAAGCTACTTGAAAGTTATGGGCTTGACTCACTTGCTGTTCAGATTGCTACGATTCTCGATTCTAGATTCAAAAATTAATGCCGCTGCGATTGGGAATGTTCCTATTTTTATAACTTGATTGCTGGACGCAAAATAAAATGCACATCTTTTGAATCCAGGTAATTTCATCGCATATTGACAGCTATGTTCTTTTTTGTATTTATTGGCTATATCATAGAGTTTGAGTGATTTGGTAAACCCTACAACAAAATTTCCATATTTTTTATTTCCGATGTGAGCATGTAAACCAGCAATTAGCTCGTTTGTACTAAATCCTTCTTTGGAGAAAGATTTATTTATTTCAAAGTTCTCAACTAAAGTCGGTCCTGCTTGAAAATAGGTTTCATCAATATTGAAAATGGGTCTAGTCTCGTGACCTATTGCCGTTGGTAAGAGTTTTCCATTATCTTTGAGAAAACCAATGGGTTGCCCTTTATAATCATAGTTACAACTGACAGCAATGCCTCTAAAATTTTCTGGCGGGGACCAATTGAACTCAATTCTTGTTCTAAATTTATCTTTAGTAAGTTCTATAAAGCACTCTTCTTCTGTATTTTTCCAAATGCGGTATTCCACTATAGAATTATACAAATCAATATTTTGAGTCAAAATCGTATATATAAGTAGAATAAATTATGACATTAGAGCTAAAAAGAACAGCCATAATATTTGACATTGATGGAGTAGTGTGCGACTCTTCTTCGAGATTCAAAAGGCTAAACATTGATGCTTACATCAAAAAGGATAAAAAAGCGTTCGCTAATTCCATTAAATGGTACGAGATGGATTGTGAAGGTGATACGATTATAGAATCAGGAGTTAAACTTCTTGAGTCTTTGACAAATACCTTAAATATAAGCAAGGTGTTTTTTATAACCGCTAGAGGTGAAGGAGGTAGAGAGCCTACGATGCGGTGGTTGTCTGATTCGGGCATTATCAGAGAAAGTGACGAATTAATAATGCACCCAGAAGCCTTAGATGAAGAATTTGAGTTTAAAACCCCAGCTGTACATGCAAATTGGAAAAAACAAGAAGCTGAAAAAATAATGAAACAATACAACGTTTTATTTGCGGTTGATGATAGTGAGGATAACATAAACGCATACTCGTCACTAGGCATAACTTGTATTAAGTTTATATCACCAATGCTCGGAAGAGTGCTCGTTTAAGAGGTTTTTTCAAATCTCACACATCTGGCGTATAGAAAATATGAACACAAAATACGATGCTAACGATGTGTATTTCACGTCAGATACACATTTTAGCCATTACAACATAATGAAGTACACTTCACGCCCGTTTAACACAACACATGAAATGAACGAGGCGATGATCGAAAACTGGAATAAAGTCGTTCCAGCAAATGGTATAGTTTTTCACCTTGGAGACTTTGCCTGGAAACAGGTTGAAACATGGAAAGAAATTAGAGAAAAACTTAATGGTAAAATTCACTTGATTTACGGAAATCATGATGAAAAATTACTAAAGCAAATAAAAGATTTATTTGAGGAAATTACTAACTATAAAGAAATCAACATTGATGATTTAGACTCAACATATAGTAACGGTTTACAAAATATTGTGCTATTTCATTATCCAATTCGATCTTGGAATAGAATGTTTCACGGGTCTTTCCACTTAAGCGGTCATTGCCACCCTAAGACACAACAAGCCAATGAGCATGAAGCCTGGATGGACGTTGGAGTGGACGCAAATGACTTTACTCCGGTTTCTTATCAGCAAGTGAAAGACTTTTGTGCTCCTAGATACGCGCAGTTTAAGGAGAAATTCCATGACAGATAATTGGTGTACCGGTAAGGATTTCACAATAATTAAAAGCAAAAATGGAATTAAAAGTGTCTCTAAAAATCACCACGGTACTTTTGCTGAAGATTATGCTGAACTGCCTGGTTGGGGGTGGGATGCTGGGCATTTTGCAAATAATATAAAGAGAGTATATATTCAGTGCGATAAGTGCAAGAAAAGATTTTACAGTTCTATATCAAATTGCATGGATGGAAATATATACCATCGACTCCCAAAACATAAGGTGAAATAATGACTAGAGTTATTCATATTAAAGAAGCTCCGAAAAACTGGCAGTCAAATCCAGAATATGTATATGTTGGTCGGGCTGGAAAGGGACAGGATGGCTACTATGGCAACCCGTTTAAGCTTTCACCTCAAGAACCTCGTGGAGCAACTTTAGGGCGATTTAAAGAATACGCATTAAATAGAATCGCTACAGACCATGAATATTCAATGCGTATTCTAGGTTTAAAAAACAAAACTTTAATTTGTTTTTGTGCTCCGAATGGCGGCTTGCCCGCAACTGAGCACGGAGCTATTTGTCATGGTCAAATACTTGCATTTTTAGCTGACACACTGTGGATAGTTTAGGTTAGCGGGCTATTTTTCTGTAAAATATATACATGGGCTTAAATAATTTATTTAAATTAGCAAATTTGACATATGGACAAAATGCACAACAGAGCGAAGGCAATTTACAAAAAAGTATATCAAATATGCAAGCGTTACAGTCCAAAACTATATTTAATGAAGCTAATATAGTATCTAAGATAGAATCAAATCTTGCCACTCTTAAGTCATATATTGATCAGTTTTTAAATACCAAAAATCAGTCATTGGTGCCACAAATTGTTCAACAGCAAAACGCCACAGTTTCTTCAATTTTGTTATTGAGCCCAGAAGGTATTAAACCAAATCCTGAATTGTATGCTAAATACAGTTTGGTGCTTCAGAATTTTCTCTCCCTTGTTAAATAAAAAAGGGGGCTTTCGCCCCCCTTGAGCATATGACTAAGAGGTAGTCACTTAGCTCGCTGTTGCCTCACTTTGCTCCTCGCCGCTTTCTTGTGGACCTTCGTTCTTATATAGAACTTCTGAAAGGGCGTGTGAGACCTTTATTAGATTATCTCTCTCTTTCTCTATGTTTTCTTTTACATTTCCTTGGAGAGATTTCCTTGTGTTTTCAACAGCTTCATTGGCTTCATCAATAAGTTTTTGTTCTAATTTTTCTTTAGACGATTCTATTGTTGATTCTACACTAAGACATAATTGCTCAGTTTCGTTTCTAAGTATAATTAGCTCTTTAGCCTCATTGTCTTGTTCAGCATATTGCTCTGCCTCTTTAACCATTCTTTCGATTTCTTCTTTATCTAGATTTGAAGAGTTGCTAATAGTGATACTTTGTTCTTTTCCGGTTCCAATGTCTTTTGCGTTAATTGAAAGAATTCCATTGCTATCTAAGTCAAAGCTAACTTCGATTTGTGGCACTCTTGCTGGCGCGGGAGGAATCCCGCTTAAGTTAAATTGCCCAAGGCTTTTATTATCTTTTGCAAGAGGTCGCTCACCTTGAAGAATATGAATAGTCACTTCTGTTTGATTATTTACAGCAGTTGTGTAAATAGATTTTCTGTTTGCGGGAATTGTGGTGTTCTTAGAAATTAAGACATCAACCATGCCACCATTTACCTCAACACCAAGAGATAAAGGAGTAACATCAAGTAGAACTATACCCTTGACCTCTCCTGCCAAAATCGCGCCTTGTATCGCCGCTCCAATAGCAACAGCTTCGTCTGGATTAACGCCCTTAGATGGCTCTAATTTAGTTAAATCTTTAATTAGAGCTTGTACACAAGGAATTCTAGATGATCCTCCAACTAAAATAACTTCTGCTATTTTAGCGTTCTTGGCGTCTTTAATCGCAGTTTTTAGTGGTGCCTTAATTCTCTCTAGTAAGTCCTTGCTTAAGTCTTCAAATTTTGCCCTAGTTAGCTCTAGTTCTAAATGAATCGGTTGATTATCCATTGCTGTTAAGAACGGAAGGTTAATTGAAGTTGTTAGCTGAGACGACAATTCAACTTTTGCTTTTTCTGCCGCTTCTCTAATTCTTTGCATAGCAGAGGCATCTTTGCTAATATCCACACCGGTGTTTTTCTTGTTTTCAGAAACAATCCATTCGATGATTTTATCATCAAAATCATCTCCGCCCAAGTGAGAGTCTCCACTTGTCGAAAGCACTTCAAAAGTCCCTTCTCCAACGTCTAATATTGATACATCAAATGTACCACCACCAAGGTCAAACACAAGAATAACTCCTGATTTGTCTTTGTTGAATCCATATGCTAAAGCTGCCGCTGTTGGTTCGTTAATGATTCTAACGACTTCAAGACCGGCAATTTCTCCTGCGTTTTTTGTAGCTTGTCTTTGAGAGTCATCAAAGTACGCAGGAACTGTAATTACAGCTTTTGAAATTGTTTCTCCTAAATACGATTCTGCATCTGCTTTAATTTTAGACAAAATAGCCGCTGAAATTTCTTCAGGTGTAATTTCTTTACTAATAGCAGGTACCTCAACTACAGCAATACCCTTGTCGTTGCTTTTTACTTTATATGTGACTTTTTTAGCCTCATTTTCTACCTCTTTATACATGTGCCCCATGAATCTTTTAACACTTGAGATAGTGTTGGAAGAATTGATGACAGCCGCTCTTTTCGCGGTGACACCAACTATTCTATCACCATCTTTTTTCCATGAAACAACACTGGGTGTTGTCCTGCCACCCTCTGACGACGAAATAACAGTTGGTTCGCCACCTTCCATGATAGCAACACAACTGTTTGTTGTACCTAAATCTATACCAAGAATTTTCTCTTTAGCCATGATTATATTATACGAAAAAAATATGCTTTGTATAATATAATTGACGACAATTAACAACGCAATGGGCATTAATTTTGTACCGTATCGCAACGATTAAATTGATAACGTCATAGGAAAACATGAATATTATTAGAACAACAAAACCTTATTATAGTTTATATGATTTAATTTTGAAAGAAATTAATCCAACAGAAGAAGAGATAAAAGAAGGATATTTACTGTATAGAGACTGTGGCATGAAAGCCCATGTTATCTCAAAAAAAGGTAATATACCAATTGAAAATGTTTCATTTGAAGACCTTCGAGTTCCTAGCATTGAATTAGCCATAAAACCCTTATTTTTATATAAAGATAAGGGTTTTGATCACATTCGTGATAGAGCCAAAGATTCACTAGAAAGACTTATTGATGTTGAAGTATTTAAGTTGATTGGATGTGCAGTTAATAACGAAAATACTATAAAATCTTATATACCGCATATTAATGATGATTGTTTGAATAGATTAATTGGTATTATTGAGTCACATGATTTGCCGCCTGGGATATTTGTATTAAACCCTTTAACCTACAGATTAATTGAATCTAATTTAGATATACGCGATAAACATAACCCAAAAGATACTTATGTAGGTAGATATAATAGAATACCTATATACACATCAGTTATGTGCCAACAAAATATTATATTTTTAGTAGCTCAAAAAGAATACGTTGGAGTATTGGTGAATTATGGTTTAGAGGAAAATAAAATTATAGAATTAGCAGAAAACCCCTCTGACTTAGAAGAGTCTAAATGCGGGTTTGAGATTATTAAAAGTTTGGGTTTTGCTGTAGTGAATGATTATGCTGTGGCAAAAATTATTTGTACTTAATCGTATAATGATATATGGATGATCTATATCAAGAGATTATTTTAGATCATAATAAAAGCCCTAAGAACTTTAGGGAACTAGATTATTACACTCATTCACACGAGTGTAATAATTATTTTTGCGGAGATGTTTTAACAATATACATAAACATAGAAAATAATTGGATAAAGGAATTGACATTTAATGGTCAAGGGTGTGCGTTATTTAAAGCGTCAGCATCAATGATGACTCAATACTGCACTGATGTTAGCTTTGATGAATTTATTTGGCTTTTTAGAAATGTGCAAAATTTAGTAACAGGCAAGGAACTAGAAGACCCAATTCCAACAGAATTAATGTCATTTGAGCACGTTGGAAATTATCCAGTTAGAGTAAAATGCGTTACTATGCCTTGGCATTGCGTAAATGAAATAATTAAAGAAATAGCACCAAAAAATTAGAGTGACGAACACTATAAACGTATAATAATTACTAAGATGACTGAAATAAAAACTCACAAACAATACTGTATAGATACATACGGTTCTACTAATTTTCAAACAGATTTTTCAGAAGAAATTTGGGCAAGCACATACAAAGATTCCAAAGACAAAACAATAGATGATACAATTTATAGAGTCGCAAGTGCAGTGGCTTCTGTTGAAAAAACAGATGAACAAAAGAAGCATTGGACTGAACAATTTTACGATTTATTAACAGATTTTAAGTTTACCGCTGGCGGTAGAATTTTTTCAAACGCTGGAACAGATTGGGTTGGAACTACTTTGCTCAATTGTTTTACAGCAGTTAAACCCACATATGATCTTGATTCATTAGATGGAATAATGTCTGCATTAAGGAATCAAGCTCAAACTCTCAAATCCGAAGGTGGATGGGGTATGAATTTTTCATTTATAAGACCGCGTGGTGGGTTCATTCACGGAATAGGCGTGGAGACTCCTGGCGCAGTTACCTACATGGAAATATTCAATAAAAGCTCAGATATTATCACACAAGGATCGGGAAGAAAGTCAAAAAATAAAACAGCAAAAGGCAAAATCCGAAAAGGAGCCATGATGGGTATTCTGGATTCTACTCACCCTGACGTAGAAGAATTTATAACAGCAAAGCTATCTGAGGGCAGATTAGATAAATTTAATATCTCTGTTAACTGTAGTGACGAATTTGTAGAAAAAGTAATTAAAGTTAAGGCGCTTAAGGCTGAATCTTTAGATTTCGAAGAAGAAGATAAGTGGAATTTAGAGTTTCCAGATACCACACATGAAATGTATAAACAAGAGTGGAATGGAGACTTAAAATATTGGAAGTCACTTGGTTATCCTGTAGTTGTTCACAAAACTGTTTCAGCAACTGGATTATGGGATCAGATTATGAAGTCTACATACGCCAGAAATGATCCAGGGGTGCTATTTTTAGATCGCGCAAATCACACTTATTGTTATAATTATGGTGGAAAAGATTGGATAATTAGAGAAACAAATCCGTGTGGAGAGCAGGCCATGCCACCAGATAGTGTTTGCCTATTAGGAAGTCACAATCTTACACAATATATTGATTTAACCACTAATAAAATAGACCTTGATAAATTAGAAAAATACACAAGCATAGCCACTAGGTTTTTAGATAATATAAACGATCTAACTAAAGCGCCATTGCCTGAATATATGAAAACAGTAAAAGAAAAGCGAAGAATAGGATTGGGCGTAATGGGATGGGGAAGTTCTCTTTATATGTTAAAAACCAAATATGCGTCGAAGGAAGCCGAAAAAATCAAACATGATTTAATGAAAACTATAACTCATACAGTGGTAAAAACTTCAATTGAATTAGCGAAAGAAAAAGGAATGTTTGTAGGATGTGAACCACAAAAACACGCAGATCATATTTTCTGGAAGCAAATAGGCTTAAGCGATGAATTGTTATCTGAAATAAGAAAGTACGGCGTTAGAAATTCAAGTTTATTCTCAATTCAGCCAACCGGAAATACATCAATTATGGCAAATATAACATCTGGTGGTCTTGAGCCAGTATTTATGCCCGAATACATTCGAACAATTATTGTTCCAAATTGCCCAGAAGAGCTACTTAATGATGTTCCTAAGTATTGGGCTGGAGAATTTCATGAAACTGATGTATTTAAGTTATCTAAAGAAGGTAATGACCAAATTCTAGTCGGAGAAGTTAATGGCGTTAAATATAAAATTGACAGAAACAGAGGATTAACAAAAGAACAATTGTGTTCAGATTATGGAGTCAGGTATCTTAAAGAAATAGGCGAATGGGATGAAACACAAGATTGGGCGGCTACCACCACTAATCTAACTGCATCTGAGCATATTACAGACTTGAAGGGGTTTGGCAAGTGGATAGACAGTAGTATATCAAAATGTGTTGCAAAAGGAACCAAGATTATCACCGATAAAGGAATTTTTAACATTGAAGATTTAGCAGGAGAAGAATTTTTATCAAAAGATTCTTTTGTAGCTCCTAAAGAAAATTACAAAGTTATAGATGAATTCGGTAATTTGCAAAAAATTACAAAAGTTTATTATGGTGGTAAAAAACCATGCGTAAAATATAAATTTAGTAATGGATTTGAAGTTATAACAACAGATCAGCATAAATTTAAAACGTCAAATGGCTGGTTAAGTTGCGTTCCCGAAAAGACTTCAATAATGAGAGTGTCAAAGTCAATTATTGACCACAATGATTACCAAAAAATGCCAGAATTAGATTATTTTTCTCATAACTTGAAAAAAATAATAATTCCGAAAGTAATGTGCGAAGATTATGCTAAATTTATCGGAATGTGGCTTGCAGATGGCTTTGTTAACAATAATAGCATTGGAATCGTTGAGAAAAATGAAATAGTTAAAAAAGAAATAGAAAGATTGTTTAATAAATTATTTAATGTTTCATCAAAAATTAGCATTGATAAAAGGTCAGGGGTTAGAACACATAATTTACATAGTCGCACTTTAGCAAAATATTTTAAAAATATTTTTGGACACGATTGTGTTACTAAGAAAATTCCATTCCAAATATTAAATTCACCTCATAGTGTTAAAAGATCATTTATAGAAGGGCTTTCTTTAGATGGATATTTAGATGGCGAATCTAATCTTGTGATATATGAAGGATATTCTAAAGATATTGCAGTTAATACAAGTTATTTATTAACAGCACTGGGTTATATTTATTATCTTGGGACTAAATTTGTTAAATTTGGCAAAAAATCAAAAATGTCTTATAGTGTAAAATTTTACACAAATGATAATTTAATTAAAACAATAGAACCTCATAAAAATAATTATAAATTGGGGAGCAAAATAAGTGGTTACGTAGATTCAAAAGATGTAAATAATGTCATTGATGGTATTCCTCATACCATAAAGGGGTCTGAGTATAGAAGGAATTTTAGAAACAGCTTAAAAACGTCTCTATTTGTGACTAGATCGTTTTTGGATAAAATTGGTTATAATTACAACAATCATATATCAGACGTAAAAGTTATTAGTATAGAATATGTTGGAGAGCAAGAAGTCTATGATATAGAAGTTGAAAACACTCATTCTTATAATTTAAATGGAGTTGTTTGTCACAATACTATTAATTTACCAAATGATTATCCATTTGAAGATTTTGAAAACATTTATTTGGATGCATGGAAGACAGGGTATCTCAAAGGTGCAACTACATATCGCGCAGGAACAATGGCTACTGTATTAAAGAGCACAAATGAAGAGAGTTCATCTGTAAAAATTAATAAAACTAACGCGCCAAAAAGACCGAAGGAGCTACCGTGTGATATCATTCACACAACCGTTGAGGGGCAAAAGTGGGTAGTATTCGTTGGATTGCTTGAGGGAGAGCCTTATGAAGTATTTGGTGGTTTAGCTAAATATGTAGAAATTCCTAAAAAGCACAAAACTGGAATTATTAAGAAAAGCAAAGTAACAGCTAATAAGTCTGTTTATGATCTACATGTAGGTGAAGGCGAAGACGAATTAATTATCAAGAATATTTCAGATACATTTAAAGACGATAACAACGCATGGGCTACAAGGATGATTTCTCTTGCACTAAGGCACGGTTCAGACGTTACATTCGTAGTTGAGCAGTTGACTCGTGACACTGGGGCTAGTTTCCATTCATTCTCTAAAGTGATTGGTCGAGTGCTTAAGAAATACATAATTGATGGGGCTAAATCTAGCGAAAATTGCCCGGAATGTGAAAATAAATTAGTGTTTCAAGAGGGCTGTGTAACCTGCATGAACTGCGGATTCACTAAATGCGCCTAGATTTTCGTATATTGAGCTATGAGTAATTCAATGGAGCTAGTTATTTCCGCCCTTCTTGAAAACGGATGGGCGGAAAATGGGCGAACGATTTCAGAGCAAGTTAGAATTCCAACGTCTCGTTCTCCTGTTTTTGGAAAAAGCGGTGGTGAATTAGCTACTTTTGGTGGAAGGCTTAGATTTGCAAAAGAAAATCGTAAATGCACAGTAGGGAAAAGAACTACTTATTTTTATGATAGTGATAATCCAGAAGCAGGAAAGCCTTTTAGCACTAATGATTTAGATGGAATAACAAGTGAGTGTAAAAAATGAAAATTGGAAAACTTTGCGGGTATGCAATAAACGTACATGGCACAATGAGTCATGATTTTGATATTATAGCAGTTCCGTGGGTATATAATGCTCTTCCATCCTCAGACTTTATTAACAGAATTAAAGATCATTTTGGTGGATACATCGAACAGGGTGGTTTAACCGTTAGGGCACAATGTCCTGAGAAAAAACCTCACGGTCGTGTGGCTTGGTGAACATCATGGTCACGATTGCTGGATGGAAAGCGAAGGTCCGGTTATGTCAAATCCAACACATTGGATGCCATTTCCTGATCCACCAATTTCTAAAAAATAATCAAATTTAAGTTTCTATTTTATTTTTTTTGAACCCAAATGTTAAGGGATTGTTAAGTTTTCACCCAACTGAGAGGCTCGACTTTGTTTGCATCGTAAAATACTAGTGTTATGGAAATGAAGAATAAAAAAGCATTTACTCTGATTGAGTTATTAGTTGTAATCGCGATCATCGCGATTCTCGCCGCCATTCTTTTCCCCGTTTTTGTTCAAGCAAAACTAGCGGCGAAAAAGACACAAGACCTTAGTAATATGAAGCAAATGGGTACAGCTACTCAGTTGTATTTGGGTGACTACGATGATGTTTATGGTCAAGCATATTACTATAAAGACGATTTAGGAGATACTGGTGGGTATGTTCATTGGACCGCAACACATTACCCTTACATGAAGAACTTAACAATGTTTGTTTCACCTGGTGACAAAACTAATGGATTAGACCCAACAAACCCTGCTTGCTCAAACATTTATGACACTACAGTTAATTATGCTAATCCATGTGACGCTCAAGCGCCAAAAATCAGCTACACAGTTAACGCCGCATTAATGCCAAGAAAAAGAAAGACAACAGACCCTGCGAATGTAGTTGGATCAAGCGCAGTTGACGCTCCAGCTGAAACTATTTTAGTTACATCATTTTCTGATACAAAGGCGTGTGTAAATGATACTTCACAAAATCAATCATCTACAGGATATAAGAATAAATCCCATAGACCAACAAATGCTGTTATGTCTACAGCCGGTGGCGGCAAGTGGGCTGGAGACAATATGGTTGACCAAAATATGGCGGCAGTTTATGCAACCACTATAGCAGTAGCTAAGGAAGCTTGGTCATTTTGCGCAACTGGCGCAGATTCTTCAAGTAGAGTTCATTTGAAGTACATTGGTGCAACAAGATTTGGAAATGGCACTAATTATGCTTTTGCAGACGGTCACGCTAAATTCTTCACTCCAGAAACCACTCTTAATCCAAATAAATATATGTGGGACAAGAGCTTCTACTCAGCGGCAAACAAGCCAATCCTCGATCAATCTGGCAATCTAGTCAGATAATCTAATTAAATTAACTACTCTGAAATCCACGATTCTATTAGAATCGTGGATTTCGTATATTAAGATATAGTTGAAATCAATGATTAACTACGATTATATTCATAAATCAATTAATTTTTACGAAGAGCATGGGTTTAAAAGAGTTGAGAGCCCTTGGACTGTCACAAGTGCTATAAGTAATATCACCAAACCAATGTTTGCCACAGATTTTTCTATAGTGGAAAAAAACAAAGTTTTAGTTGCTTCTGGCGAGCAATCTTTTTTATATTTATTCTTAAAAGGATTTTTACCAAATGGATCATATCAAACTGTAACACCGTGTTTCAGAAATGAGCTATTTGATGAGTGGCACACTAAATACTTCATAAAAAATGAATTAATTAAAACTGATGATGTAACCCAAAAACAATTAACGTTAATTATTGAATTAGCGAGAGATTTTTTTGAATCAATTATAGAAGATGATGTTGATGTGATAAAAACTAGCGAAAATTCATTTGATTTGTCTTATAAAAACGTAGAACTTGGTAGTTATGGTATCAGAGAATGCTCGTTTTTAACGTGGATTTATGGGACGGGAGTAGCAGAGCCAAGACTATCATCAGTGATGAGATTAAAAGGAATAAATAATGGAAAAATATCTTGATTTAGATTGGTTATGGGAAAACAAACAAATGGTGCATTATTTTGGTCTTGGGTTTATTCAACTCAAAATCAATGACCATCAACGAGTACATTTTTACACAGAAAAGTTAATGAAGACAGTTGGCGATGAAGAAATTCATAATCATAGATATCATTTTGTATCAAAAGTGTTAAAGGGCACCTTTACTCAATCTATATATGATGTAGTTCCTGGAATTTCTCATTTCTTAAAAAAGGAAGATTGTTCTAAAGATTCTGAATTTGTATTTCAGATACCAGATTTAGTGGGTATAGTTAAATTGTATGATCAAACAGTGAATGCAGGAGAAGATTATTTTATGGACCATAATACATTTCACACAGTTGAGTCAAAAGATGCAATAACATTTTTAACAAGAACAGATTATAAAAAAGAGTTAGCAGATGTTGTTTACCCAAGAGGTTCATCTCCGCGTTGCCCATTTTCGGTAAATCTTTCAGAAGATGAAATATTCGACATTCTTAAAGGTTTAATTAATGAATAATGGGGTATCACACTATTAAAATCGAAAAAGGTAAACTGGGTGAATTTTCTAAAATTCAGGAAGAATTTTCGGAGTTACAAGATGCAGTTAAACAGCAAAACCCTCTATTAGAATTATGTGAATGCGCTGACTTAGTTGGAGCAATTGAGGCTTTTATTTGTAAATATAATATCAGTTTAGATGATTTAATTAAAATGATGAATTGCACAAAGTCTGCATTTAAAGAAGGAGAAAGATGAGCGAATGTATGAGAGTTAAATGTAAGTCATGCTACAATACCCAATATATTTGGGAAAAAAGTGGAGAAATGACATTTGGTCCAAATTGTAAACTTTGTGGAACAAAAGGCTGGGAGCACTTTTTTCAATTTAGCGAAAATCAACAAGAAGAAAAAACTAACAAATCATATATTCGAGTTGTAGAAACATCAGATGAAATCGGCAATTATGTACAGTTAGACCTACCAAGGGGAACTGTAATTAAAGTAGAGGTGATGAGTTGAGGTTAGTATCTAAAATAGATAGTTCGGTGAATTTTGTAGAAGAGTCTTTGCAAGGATTTTTAGAATCTAGATATGTCAGAAAGTGTGAAGATTATTTTATTTGTTATTTATCTTCAAACGAGAACTGTGATCGCGGATGCAAATTCTGTTTTTTGACAGCTATGAAGCAAACTAAATCTTTAGACGCTCTTCCAGTTGATTTTCTATCTCAAGCATCTAAAGTGTTAAAGCATTATAATAAAATCGAGGAACCAGCAAAATACGTTCATTTTAATTTTATGGCACGAGGAGAGCCTCTGCATAACAAAAATATAATCAATAATGCAGATCAAATTTTATATGATTTAGGAAAACTTGCCACTTCATTTGATGAAAAACTTGGTGTGAAATTTAATATATCCACGATTATGCCAAGAGATTTAAATAAATCCTTAAAAGATATATTTAAAATTATTCATCCCACTATATACTATTCTATGTATTCGGTAAATCCAGAGTTTAGGAAAAAATGGATGCCAAACGCTATGGATGTTGATTTAGCGTTTGAATTATTAAAAGACTATCAAATTTTTAGCAAGAAGAAAGTTAAAATACATCATTGTTTTATTAAAAACGAAAATGACTCAACTCAAGATGTTTTTGATATGTTAAAGATGATCAAAAAATATGATTTAGATTGTGAATTCAATTTAGTTAGATATAATCCATTCTCAATAGAGCAAGGTGAAGAATCAGACCAATACACTATAGATCGAAATATTAAAATGATAAAAATGTCTCTCGGGAAAAATAAAGTGCAAATAATTCCTAGAGTTGGATTTGACGTTAAAGCTAGTTGTGGTATGTTCGTTTAATAACTATTAAAACACAAAAAAAATAACTTTTTAATAAAAAAAATCAAAAAAGTAGTCACTTTTAAAAAAAAGTACGTATAATACAATAGCGAGTCGAATGAAATCGGTAATCATTCAAAGATAGCAGCCGATATCAGAAACTTATTCGCTACATAAAAATTTAATAAAGTTTATAAACGAGTCGAATGCGATTGATAATCTATTAGGAAAACAGAAAAAAACTCAATTGCAACACCTTATTCGTTTGTAAAAATTCTGAGCCGAATTGGTTGGATAACCTGCATAAAATGCGATCATAATAAACCAATCAAATTAATTTGTTCAGTATAAATTACAAACCTAATCTGACTCGATCAGATTAGGTTTTTTTTGCTATAGGAGAAAAAATGAAAACACAAAATAAATCAAGATTAGCTAACCATTTGAACACAGCAAATGTTCCTCAGTCACAGCCATTAGATTCTAGGCAGATTAAAAATAGCGCTGGCGGATTTGTATATGAAGTTGGATGCTGGGATCAACTTAAACGATTTTTAATTACAGGCGTTTATGGAGGAACATATTACATTAGTGAAAAAACTCTAACCAAAACCAATGTAGAGGCTCTCAAAAAGTGTTTAGACATTGACCCGAATAAGTATGTCTCCATTGTGTCAGATATATCACTCCAGGGAAGAGCGGCTAAAAATGATTTTGCTGTTTTCGCATTAGCGTATGCTTGTGTTCATTCACAGGAATCGCGAAAGATAGCTTTGACAGTATTAAATTCTGTTTGTAGAATTGGCACTCATTTGTTCCAGTTTATGGAAGACTATAAGGGACTAGGTGGAGGATTTGGTAGATCGGTTAGAACTGCTATTTCAAGTTGGTATTTATCAAAAACTATAGATAATGTGGCGAATCAAATAATTAAATATCGAAATCGAAACAACTGGACACATAAAGATGTTTTTCGGGTTTCTCACATTAAATCTGACGATAAGAGTAATTTGATTAGATATGTAATTAAGGGATATGAAAGTGAGTTGGAATACCCAAATGCAATTCGTAATTTCGAGAAGCTAAAAACTGCTACTCCAGAGTATGCGGCACAGTTAATTAATCAATATGATATTACTAAAGAATATTTGCCTACTAATTTACATGATAATCCACTTGTTATGGAAGAGTTGGCAAAGAAAGCTCCAATTACATTTATGATTAAAAACCTTGGAAATATGACTAGTATTCTTAATTGGTCACCAACTTGTAATGCGGAATCATTAAACAGAACATTAAGTAAACTTGATGATCCTGAAAGTATCAAAAATGGTCGAGTTCATCCTATGCTTGTTTTAACTGCTGTGAAACAATATATGTCAGGTTCAGGTAAATCATATAAATGGTCACCTAATTCTAAGATTATATCTGGATTAAATAAAGCATTCAAGCATTCTGTTAAATACAGTGAGCCTACTAAACTAAGAATACTACAGGCAGTTGACACGTCGTCATCAATGCATTGTAACGCAGGAAGCAATTTCACTTGCTTTGAGGCTGGTGCTGTAATGAGTTGGGTTAATGCCTGTGTGGAGCCATATGTGAGAACTATGGATTTCAACACTAAAGTTCATAACTCTAATGTTGTATTACATGAAAATATGGATGTTGTTTCAGCGTGTAAGGCGTTTACGGGTTCAGGTGGAACTTCACTAGAAGTCCCTGTGACTTGGGCATTAGACAATAATGAAGTATTTGATTTAATTATCATATTCTCTGATAACGAAACTTGGGGCAGACATAGACATTTACAGAGCGCTTGGGAAGAATATCGAAAGAAGAATCCTAAAGCCAAATTAGTAATTGCATCAACGGCGTCAAATCAGTATACCGTTGGTGATCCAAATGACTCGTCTGTATTACAGGTTGTAGGGTTTGATTCTAGTTTACTAGAAATCATCAAAGCATGGGCTATTAGTTAGATATTGGTTGCTACACCAATGCCGAAGTATCAGAGTGGTGGTACACTTGAGAAGGCAGAAGTAGATGGCATATTGCTATAGTGGACAAAATCACCTACCACTAGCGCCTAGTAATCCGGGCGGAATTCCGCCCGGATATTTCGTTTGCTAAGCAGATTCGTATACATATCTATTCACCGCAGATTTTTTCAAATCTCACGCGGGAGAGGTATAGTAAGCATATGGAATTAAAATGGCAGATTATGACCCCCACAGAGGAAGACCTTGCTTTTTGGATAAAGAGCAAGTATAATGTATTGTTTATAGGTAATCACGGGATTGGTAAAACCACTCTCGTTACTAATGCATTTAAGAAGAGTAATCTAAATCATAGATACTTTTCTGCGGCTACTATGGACCCTTGGGTTGACTTTATAGGTGTTCCAAAGGAACAAGAAGATGAAAGGGGTAGTTTCCTTGATCTAGTTAAACCTAAAGATTTTAGAGATGACACAATTCAGGCTTTGTTTTTTGACGAATACAATAGGGCACCTACTAAAGTTCAAAATGCAGTTATGGAACTTATTCAGTTTAAGTCAATTAACGGAAGAAAGTTTGAAAACCTTGAGGTTGTGTGGGCGGCGATCAATCAATCTGAAGCAAATAAATATAATGTTGAGGAACTTGATTACGCTCAATTAGATAGATTCCATATTATAGTTCAGTTACCAAATAAACCATCTAATCATTTCTTTTCAAATAAACATGGAAAGAATGGAGAAATTATTTGTAAATGGTGGGCTGATTTGTCGGATGAGCTTAAGGAGTTTATTTCACCAAGACGACTAGAATATATTTTAGACGTGTATGTTAACGGTGGAGATATTCGAGCTTGTTTGCCGATGAATTGCAACACCAAAACTCTTATCTCTAATTTAAAGGATGGATTACCTAGCGATAAACTAAAAGAACTAATTGATAGTGGGAATGAATCTAAACTTAAATCATGGCTTTCAAATGCGTCTAATTTTAGCCAATGTGAAAAGATTATTATTAAAGATTATATTGAAACTTGTTTTCCGTTGATTTCAATGGAGAAACAAACAGAACTATTATCTAAACACACATCTATTCAGAAAGTTGTAGAGGCTAATGTTTCAGAATATGAAGAACTAATAGCAAGTCTTAAAACTTCAAAAAACAAATCTATAAAGAAATGGGCTAGCTCGATGACTATATCTGTAGTTCCGAAAGAGATTGTGGATAAAATTAATAAAGCTAAATGGAAAACTCCTATTAACTCTAAACTTATAAGGGAGATAAATAAAAGACCTTTAGCTTGGGACACTGATGCTACACTCTTTGCTGGGCTCGAAATAAAGTATGACAATAGATTGCCCAAGATTGACGAGGCGATTTATTCAATGCTACCAGCTAGTGGCTATTTTGTGACTTATGATAAAGTAAAAAATTTACAGAGCTTATTTAAGTCAATAGCTGAGACTAGAGAAATGTCATATGAACAACTAGAAGTGGTTTTAAGCGCCATCAACTATTGGACTTATGGTATGCAAAATTTAACAATTGATTCTATTTTAAACACATCAAGGAATCATTTATTACTTGAAGACCTAATGTCTGCGTATATTAAAAAAGAAACATGTACTCCGCTACAGCTTTTTACTAAATGGGAATATCTATTTAGGGTTTGCTTAAGATTAAAGGGTAAATGGTTGAAATATGTTTGAAACTAACATTCATAGGCATGAAGAGTTTTACTCAATAATGCAAGAATTATCCATCTTCCATGACATATTTTTGTCATTATGGAAGATGGGTAAACCCAGTTTTACTAAGGCTTTTGACACTGCGGCTGTTACGTTTGATGAAGAAGGAAAGTGTCTTAGCTTTTTGTTTAATCCTGAATTTTGGGATTCAATAGACAATTACACTAAATCATTTATTATATGTCACGAATGTTTGCATGTAATATTAAATCACGGTTATAGAATGAAATCTTGTGACAATCAATTAGCTAACTATGCGTTAGATGTTGCCGTGAATCATATGCTTGTGAACAATTTTGGGTTCGACAGGAGCAGAGTTAATAATGCTGATGACTTTTGTTGGGTTGACACAGTGTTTAAAGATAAAGTTGTTCCAGATGATAAAAATTTCGAGTATTATTATTTGTTATTAGAAGAAGAGTTAGATGAAATGCCTAATTTCAAATTTGTCCTAGTGGATTCACATAGTGGGCTTCCTATGGATAATATTGTTAGAAAATTAATGGGCGATAAATGGGAAGAAGATTTTGATTTAGGTGATGAAATAATTGGTGAACTCTCAGAAGATGACCCTGGTGGATTTGGCTCCCCAGGAGAAGATTTAGTTGAGGGAAATTATCAAAAGACATTTGTGGACAAAAAAGAACGTGCAAAAAAGTTCTGGGACAAAATACTCAAATCAATGGAGAAAAAAGTTGTTACCAAAACCAACACTCAGTTTGCATTTAGAAATCGAAGATTTTCAACCTTAGATAAGTCGTTTTTGTTACCAAGTGATTTTGAAGTTGAAACAAAAGTTCTCAAAACTGACGTGTATATGTTCCTTGATTGCAGTGGTTCATGTGCCCACTTATGTTCTTCGTTTTTTGATTTAGCTAACTCAATTGATAAAGAAAAGTATAATATAAAACTGTTCTCAAGAACCACCGCTGTTAAAGAATTGCTTAAGAAATCTGAAACAGAATGGTTCGCGCCGAGAGTTGGCGGTTCTGATGATTATAGATGTATTGAGGATTACATTCAAAAAGAACTTAAAAACAAAAATATTGATAAATATCCAATTGTGGTCCATTTTACAGATGGTCATGATTGTAGTGGTGTTATGGTTAATCCAGAGAAACCAAATATGTGGTATTGGCTTTTAAGCACTGGCTACAGACGTTGGATTCCAAAAGAATGTAAAAATGTGTTTGAAATATCTGATATTATATGATTTTTCAATTCTCACAAATCTCCCGTATAGTAAATATGTTTAAAAACTTTAATCCCATTGCATGGATTGTTGCCGCTGTTGTTGTGGTTATTCCGCTTTTAATGTTCTTCATTATGAGAGTTAACTACAACAACCTCTACTCTAGACTTGAAGCAGAAGCGGCGGCTAGACAAGATGTTAGTAAAATCACTTTTGACACTACTTGGAAGATTATTCAGGGACAAGCGCAAGTGGCGACTACAGAACGGGAGTCGTTCAAGGCTACGTTTATTGAGATTATGAATTCCAGAACTCAAAATGACCAGAATCTCATTATGAAATGGAGTCAAGAGGCTCAAGTTCCAATTAGTGCAGATTTGTATAAAGCTCTTCAAAACTCAATTGAGTCTCAGAGAGGTAAGTTTCTTAATGCCCAAAAAGAGCTAATTGATATTAGACGTGAAGCTGAGAACGCAAGAAACACTTTTCCTGGAAGTATGTTCTTAGGCGGAAGAGCACCAATTAAAATTAACATTGTCACAAGTGAAAAGACAGATAAAGTATTTGAAACCGGCAAAGAAGATAACGTTGATGTTTTCGGTAAATAATTATGATTTGGTTTAGCCTATTTGTTCCTGTTGTCGCGGTAGTGATAATGTTTCTTCTCTTTAAGAAGGAAATAGTTTGGTGGGAGTGTTTTATTCCAATAGCTTTAACGGCACTATTTATAGTTATTGTTAAAGCTATTGGAGAGTCCTCTATGATAAAAGACACCGAATACTGGGGAGGATCAGTTACAAAAGGTGTTTATTTTGAGCCGTGGGACGAAAAAGTGCCATGTAGACACCCCAAATATAGAACTGAAACATATACTTATTCCTGCGGAACAGCCAAATCACCAAGAACATGCACCGGAACTAGACAGGTTTTTGACGGATGGCAACATTCATATGATGTTGACTATCATGGTCCTAAATGGGAAATTGAAGAGAGTAACGGATTTTCCTTTAATGTTACGGAAAAAACATGGGGCTGGATTGTGGGTAAATTTGGCAACAAATCTTTTGTGGAGCTAAATCGAAATTATCACTCAATCGACGGGGATGCATATGTTACAAATTGGAATGGAGATTATGATTCTTTGATACCAATTACAACAGAACATTCTTATGAAAATCGAGTGCAAAGTTCATCTAGTGTATTTAATTATAAGCCAGTTGAAGGAAAGGAAAAGATGGGTTTGTACGAATATGTATATGATGGTATTCTTGACACTCCATCTGTACTACCAACGGGAATTCCTGGTTCTGAGCATATTGAAAAATTAAATGCAATTCTTGGGGCAAAAAATCAGGTAAGAATTTGGGTTCTTATTTATAAAGATAAAGAGAGAGAAATTGCACATCGACAAGAGGCGTTATGGAAAAACGGGAATATGAACGAACTTGTCGTTTGTATAGGAGTTGATGATACTTATAAAATTAAATGGACAGAAGTCTTTAGTTGGACAAAAAAAGAAGAAATTAAAACGAATATTAGAACATATTTAGAATCAAAATCAAAACTTAATTTATCTGAATTTGCGCCATATTTAAGAGAACAAATCGAAGCAAATTGGAAAAGACGTGACTTTAAAGAATTTAGTTATCTACAGGTTGAGCAGCCAACTTGGGCAATAGTTGTTGCATGGGTTTTGTCAATCGCCACAAGTGTAGTTTGTTCAATCTTCTTTTCAACTAATCAATTTAAACAGGAGTAGCAAATGTCATTATTTGAGCTAATATTAATTTGTCACTTCGTTGGAGATTGGATTCTTCAACCAACTCGGATGGGAATTCAAAAATCAACAAACTGGAAAGTCAGATTTGTTCACTGCTTAATTTACACTTCTTGTTTTTATTGGCTTTTTTCCGCTCCGTGGTTAATATATATTTTCGCAACACATTTTTTAATTGACTCGTATAAACCTTTGTATTGGTTTAGGAAACTACGTGGAGACTTTAAGACATTTGACGAATTTAAAGAGTCATTTAGCACTCCAAGTGGATTTATGATTAATGTTGTTTTAGATCAAATTTTTCATATTTTAACACTTATTCCTATTCTTTACTTTAATATTTAACAACAATGTATTTACCTTATGCTGGAATAGGATCAAGAGAAGCACCAAATGAAGTTTTGGTCGTTATGGAGAAACTTGGGCATTCGTTGGCGAAAAAAGGATTTACACTAAGGTCTGGTGCGGCTCAAGGAAGTGACACTGCATTTGAAAAAGGTTGTGATTCTGCAAGCGGCAAAAAGGAAATTTATTTACCGTGGAAAGGGTTTAATGATTCGGAATCAAATTTATATGGAATATCTCAGGCGGCAAGAGAATTAGCTTTTGAATTTCATCCTAATTTATATGCACTATCGGATGGAGCTACTAAATTGATGTGCAGAAATGGATATCAAGTTTTAGGGTTAAAACTAAACTCCAGGTCTCTTTTTGTGATTTGTTACACTAAGGACGGAAAGGCGTCTGGAGGGACTGGACAAGCCATCAGGATAGCAGAGGCATATAATATACCGGTTTTTAATTTACACGATAAAGATAATTTACAAAAACTTAAAGATCGGGTCTTGGAAATAGAGTCAAAAATAAAAGAGTATGAGGAAGAAAATGGAAACTGAATTAATGGTCACACAGCAAGAATTAGATGATTACAAAATATTAGACAAAAAAGCTCGACGGGCGGCAAGGATTGCTCTTGTTAAATGGTATAACCTTTTAATGAAAAAAAATCGCATTAAATACTTTTCAGTTTGTGAAGATGAAGTTATTTTTTATGAACATTATTTTTCAGCTGGATATCAATGGGACGGATATGAGGATATTCCTGGCGAAACTCTTAATTATGATTGCTTGCTTGTTCCAGAAAACGAGCTTGATGCATTTCTTGAAAAAAAGTTCCTCAAAAAACTAGAAGAAGAAGAGGAACAAAAACGCAAATTAGAAGAATGTGAATTAGAAAGAAAAAGAGTACTTGCTGACCAAAAAGAAAAAGAAAAATACGAACTTTATTTGAGTCTAAAAGAAGAATATGGAAGTAAATAATGTTTTCAGCGATTTAGTTAATGAGTCAATCAAGGCTTCTTTTGAAAAAGAGGCTCGTATAATCAATGAGAGTCAAGATTTAACTATACATTGTATCAAAAAAGTGCTTGGAAGAAAATATGCGAAACAAGCAACCAAAACCTTAAATGATGTTTTCATTGGTCCTTATAAATTCATAGGCACTAAGTCGCGCGATTATTGTGGTGGATATAATTACGCTTTGTATTTCATTAATCAACGGGGCGCAAAAATTGAGATTAAATCTCTAGCTGATTTTGGCGATTATATTAAAAATCAAATTGAGTATAAGAATGTTTTAGATAATACATTTGGGGAAAATAATTTAGGCAAATAGATGATAAATTTTGACACTAAAAATATATTTGATGAGTTTGGTAATGAATATTTTTATAAAAACGACAAACTCCACCGAGAGGACGGTCCTTCTGTTATATATCTAGACGGAACTTGCTTTTGGTTTATAAAAGGTTTCCTTCATCGAATCGAAGGACCAGCTATAGAACGATCAAATGGCATTAAAGAATGGTACTTAAATGGTCGCCTTCATCGTGATGTTGGACCTGCAATTGAAAACCCAAACGGGCACAAAGAATGGTGGATAAACGGAAAACGACATCGAACAGATGGTCCGGCAATTGAATATAAAAATGGAGACAAATATTGGTATTTAAACGATAAATTACATCGAACAACCGGACCTGCGATTGATTTATGTTGTGGGTTTAAGCAATATATGATAAATGGAGAGATTCATAGATTAGATGGTCCAGCAGTTGAAAGTAATAAACACAAAGAATGGTGGATAAATAATCGTTATATATTGTAGGATATCAGTAGAAAAAAATTGTATAAGATATATGCGGTGAAAGCTTAGGTAAGCTGACCTGCCTCATAAGCAGGTAGTCCTGGTTCGAGTCCAGGCACCGTTCCAATTTTTTAAGCGTATAATAGTATATATGCGTCTTTATGAATTACCCAAAAATGAAGTTTGCGATGTAATCATTTTAACTAACACCGCTGACGAAGACATTTTTAAAATGACATCTTCTGCGATAGAAAGCCTAAGAGAGTCTGAACAAAATAATAAATTTCGAGTTATTTTAGTGGAGTCTAATTCAGGCTTTGATGTCAATGAATATTCCGCAGATGTTCATCTAATCTTTAATGAAGAATTTAATATGAACAAAGCATTAAATATGGCTTTTTCATATTTAGAATCAGATTGGGTTTATATATCAAACAATGATGTTCTATTTTGCGAAAATTGGTATTCAAATCTAAGATACAATATGGATGTTTTTGGATTGGATACGGCTAGTCCAAAAAGCCCAGTTAGACAATTTGGGATATCAGAAGTCGCCCAGGAATATATTTCAAAATACCCAGATCATGCCGTTATTGTTGGAAATGAGGTTATAATACATTTTGCTGGATGGGGTTGGTTAACAAAAACCGAAATATTAAGATTATTAACTCCGTTCCCAGAAGATTTGAAATTCTGGTATCAAGATAATCATTTAAGTTTGTCATTAAAACAAATGGGTAAAAAGCACGGTTGTGTTACATCTTCTTATGTTTGTCATTTTGGACAAAAGTCGTATAGAATTATACCAATGGAAAAAATGTTTGGAATGACTCAAGGTATTCAGAAAAATTTTATTCAAAAATGGTTACATTTAAGTGGGTAGCGCGATGAACATAAAAGAACTAAAGAAATTTATAATTGAAGAATCTCCGACGAATGAAGATATAATTAAATTAATTAATAAATCTGAAATTGTCAGTGATGCCAGCGGAACTTCTTATAGATTTAGAGGCAAACTTCATCGAGAAGATGGACCGGCTGTTGAACAATCAAATGGAGCCAAGGAATGGTACAAACACGGCAAACGTCATCGAATAGACGGTCCAGCTATTGAGTACCCGAGTGGAGCTAAGCTTTGGTATCAACGCGGAAAATTACATCGAACTAACGGACCAGCTGTTGAATGTAAAAGTGGGTATCAAGAGTGGTGGGTAAATGGTAAAATTTTGAAGTGGGGAATCAGTCCATTAAAAAATGTCTATAAACAAATCATTGAACGGGATTTGCCTTTTACTAATTGTCCTATGTCTATCTCGTCGTCACAAATGCCAGTAAATTGGATTGTTACTAATTATTGTCCAATTAATACAGTTGTTATGTCTAGCAGTGGATCGTTATTCACTATAAAAGTGTGTTAGCTTTTTTTCAAATCTCACAAAATTCGAGTATAAATAGCATATGTTTGAATTAACTAAAAGACAAAGTGAAATGCTTGAAGAGTGGCTTGAAAAGCAAGATAAAATTTCAATTGATAAACAAAAAATTGAAGTTTCTTTAACTGACCCATTTTACGATATCTTTAAAGAAAGCTGGGAACAGGGGTTCCCTTATTCTGGGACTACCGGAAGTAATATTACTTATTGTTTTACACCAACGACTCTTGGAATGATAGTTAAAGTTAAACACCATGTGTCACTTGAAGAGATAGATTTAACAGAATACGATAAATGGTAAAAAAATGAAAATTAAAACAAATTATGCAATTGCCTTTAGTGTATTACCATGTGCAATGGTAGTGGCTTTAGGCGCGTTCGTTACTCCAATTGGACATTGTACTGGTGGTAATTGTGCCGCAATAGGCTCTTGTGGTATTGTTGGGTGCAAAAATATTGCCAGTGGTAGTCAGTTTGTATTTAACAATTTAATTCCAGCTTGTATTAATGACAAGGTTGACTGCTATAATACAAAGTGCAGAGTTAAGGCGTTTGTATTAAAAAACTGTCAGGGTGAAATCCTTGATGAAGTTTTAGTTGATAGACGTGGATGTAGAGCATCTGCGCCTAAACCTGGAGAAACGTTGCCGTGAACAAAGTTGTGTTTGGGTTGAGCGCTTTAGTTGTCGCTGGATTGTGCTATTTCTATATGTCTCATTTAAAGGTAAATAGTAATGAATCATGTGTGGAAAGATTGTCATTAATTAGTAAAGCTACTGGAATGTATTGTAATGATTATGACGGATGGTATCCTCATGTTTCTACACAGACTACAGAATCTACTTTTTCTAAATTTAAGTATGTCGGTTCACACGAATTATGGAGTCAGGCATTATCTAAATATATTGAGCCAAGTAAGCTATATTGCCCCACAGACCCAACTAAAGAATACGAAGTTAGTATGGCGTTGGTTCCTAGATACTTTGGCACTATTGATGGTAATTTTGCTTTAAATGAAAACTATATGCCGCGAGGCTATCCATTAAACAGATCAAATACACCATATGTTGCAGATGTTGTTTTAAGTGGATATGATAAAAAACAATTTTCTGCTCATGGTGATAAATTCAACATTCTATACCTTGACGGTCATGTTAAATCGGAGAAATTAAATTGAAAATAGATCGTCAATCTGCATTATGGATCGGAATTATGAATGGATCACTCTCTGGTGGTGATACCGTTGAAACAGCTATTATTTTAGCTGACAGTGTATATATGAAATTAATGAGTTTAGAGTCCATAAATGAACCACAAAAATCTGAGATTAAGGATAAATCAGTGAACAAAGAGCTTTTGGATGCACTAGAAATGGTACATGCTTATTTAGACCAACTTAACAAAGATGGTCTAAAGTTGCCAAATATCGAAATAATTCAAGGCTCGAATTTGTCAGCAATTCAAATGGCTAAAAAAGCAATAGGAGTGTCATTAAATGAGTAAAACAAAAATAGATAAATTTGAGGGAGAATATGCTTTTCTTTCAAATTTTTACCCATGTCAAATTCATTATGCTTTTCATTGGTTTCAGTGTTCAGAGGCATTATATATGGCTCATAAATCTGGAAAAGAAGAAGATTTTGCTCGTTTTGCTCCACTCGATGCAAGAGAAGCAAAAAAACTTGGTAGAAAAGTTGAATTGCAACCCGGATGGGATGACATGAGAATTGATGTGATGAGAAGAGTTGTTTGGCATAAATTCGCGCAAAATCCTCCACTTGAAAAAAGATTGATGGCAACAGGTGAAGCTGAGTTAATTGAAGGAAATTGGTGGAAAGATTGTTTTTGGGGTGTGTGTAATGGTGTTGGCGAGAATAACCTAGGAAAGCTCTTAATGGAATTAAGAGACGAATTACATGAAACTTATTGTGGTTCTGAATGGGATTATAGATTGTGAAAACATATGTTAAATGAAAAAGAAATAGATGCGTTTAATCAAGCCAGGAAAAACACTAATGACTGTGTTGGATTTGATCAATATGGAAGTACGGATAAAGACGAAAAACTTTATATTAAAAGTGTTAGCGATGATTATAAAAAAATTACTGTGTCTAATGATAGAGAATACTTTATATCTGAACAATATAATTCTAATCCAGAATTCGATGAATATGATAGGATCGAATGGTTTCCAGAAGATCAATGGGGTGATTGGGATATTATAATATTATCAACGGCTTGGGGCGATTGGGGATTCATGCACGGAAGTTAATTTTTTTCACTTCTCACAAATTTGGAGTATAGATAGTATGACTAACGAGAGAACTTACACATGGGCAAGTAAAACTGTAACTGAACCTGGATGGTATTGGGTAAAACTTAGTTTTGATTCAAAGAGAACTTATATTGCAATGACTTATGTATCCGAGGGAAATATTTCACGCAAAAAGCTTCAAATTAAATATGGAGATCATTTTGTGTATCCATATGAATTCGGCAACGACCAGCATTGTGAAGTTAGTTTTAGTGAAAGAATTGAGCCGCCAAGAGAAGATTAATGAAAAATTGCACAGATTATTTTGTTGTCGGATATAATGCTATTTTAACATTTAATGTTGGAGATTTACCATTTATTACTGATAATGAAGCTGAAACAAAACAATATTTATACAAAAAATTAAATTATATGATTGGTTATTTTTTGTATATGTTGGAGTTACATATAAACCGAAAAGGCGAAGAAGCTGATGATTATTATGTAAAAGCAAACAAACAAATAGTAAAACAATTAGAGAATGTAATTAAAAATCACACAGTTACTAAAGAAAATAATGTATATACTCTAACATTGCCATTTGTTGGTAAGGAATACGAAGAAGACCCTAAGTTTTCAAGAGAAGAGAATGATGGTTTTATACTTCAGTTTATATTTGATATGCTCAGAAAAATCGGCATGTGTTATTATATGTGCTTAAAAGTAGAAGTTTTAGACAGTATTTCTGTTATCAAAGAGTTACCAAAAACACCAGAAGATTGGGAAGAATTGGACAGTAAATATGAACAAGAAAGAGATTATTGGTCAAATAAAGCTGATAATTTTAGAACCGTGGCAATCTATGAAAAAAACGATTAACATATTTTTTGATAATGGCACTTGGGGTATTAAAACAAACAAATCCAAAAAATGGCTAAAGAAATTTAACTCTAAAGAAAGGGCTTTGGTTTATGCAACCAAAATGGCGAAACGAAGAAAAAATAAGTTAGTGACTTATCGAGAAGATGGCACTGTATATTCAATTGACTCGTTTTGCTTGAATCCATTTCCGACAGGTGAAAACTAATGAAATGTAATTGGTATGTGCAATCAAATCTCAACGCCATCGAATCACAAAAAATAATTAATGCATGTGATGGTCATGGTATTAAAGTGACTCCATTTAAAGTTCGCCCATTTACTACAGTAATGGAGCGAATTAATGCAGTTAGCCCGTTTATTCTAATTGGAAGCACAACATTAAACTATAAAGCACTAAAATCAAGAAAGTACAGAAAAGGTATCTTTTTTAACAATAATTTTAAGCCTACATGTTATAAGGCTGGATATGGAGATAATTTTTTAAACCATGATCTTAATACATATGCCATTAAAGACATTAGCAATGATTTATATGATCTGGAGAATGAAGTTTTTATTCGCAGTAATGACGACTCTAAAAATATTAGTGGCGGAACTTGTAAATTCAAAGAGCTTTTAGAGATTAAAACAAACACCGAAACTCATTGGATAAATGGTGATATCTTTACGCCAGATAGTGAAATTTGTATCGCTAGTGTAAAAGAAATTTACGCTGAATATCGGATTATTGTGTGTAATAAAACTATTATTGGATACAGTAGATATAGACCAAGTATACATTATAGTGTACCAGATGATGTGATTGAGTTCGCTTACGAAATGACTAACATCTGGCAACCACACGATGTCTATGTCATAGATATATGTGAGACAGATGATGGATTAAAAGTGATTGAATGCAATTGTGTAAATGGCTCTGGATGGTACGATGCCAATTATGGAGAAGTTGTTTATGCTTTATCTAAATATCAAGAGGAAATGAGTAAAAAATGTTAAATTTAAACGAAAACACAAGGGGTATTTTTACAGAATCCTTTAAAATAGGGATGGAAAAATTTAAAGCAGATAAACCAGCTCAAGAACTTCATAAAATATTTAATATTGTAGAAAAAGAACTACAAGAAATTTATGAATATGTTTATATAATTGTGTTGCCTGAATACACTATAAATTCTACTAAGAAAACATATAGTGTTCTTGTTAAGCATAACGAGGGGCAACTAGACACTATTCTCTTAATGAAAGTTGAAATAAATGGTGACTATATAAAATTTAATTTATTTGACTCTTATATAGAACCTCATTACTTAAATGCATTTGATGATTTGAGTAATCTAATGAATATTGAAGCTAATTTTTATAGAATGACTGCATGTTTAAAAAGAAAAAATGTTTAAATTATTTAAAAACAAAGAAAAGAAAAGTGATGTATTGGATGCGATACAAGCACACGATAAAGAATTAGAAAGATTAGAGCGGCTTCGTATTGATACATTAATAAAAAATACAAAAAGTATCACAAATTATAATTGCACTATCACTGACGGTAAAGTTTTTGTTTGTGGTTTAGAAGTTGTGGAATACGGTTTTTCTACTACAAACACCGGCGAGTATGCAAAATGTATTGTGGTTGAAATTTTAGACAGTCAGCGACGGAATATTTTTTCAAAACCTGTCTTGGATCGCTATTAAAAGAAGTATATCTAGATAATTATAGTGCAATTGTGTAATTTTTCACTTCTCACAAATCTGTCGTATAGATGGTATGATAACACTGCCAATCGAATCAATGAATGAATCATCTGATGATGGAGACATTATGTTCAGAATTTTGATGGACCCACAGCCAGTAGTTCAAACTCAAGGAACGGATAATCATGGATGTTGGGAATGTGATGATGGCTCATTTTCTTGGTGGGGTAGAGAATCAGATGGTTATCATCGAAAACATTCTAGTCCACATCGGTGTCCATTTGGTAAAGACGGCGATAACGTTGTATTTGGAGATAGCCAAGGAACTATATCTAGTATTACTATTGCCTCTGTTGTGGAAGATAGGTTGCCACAAGATGTTGGACCTCGCGGTACATATCACTGGTGTATTTGGGTGACACCGAGCAATTATAAGGAGTTAAATTAATGGGGTGCATGGGCGAAGGTCCGTATGACAGTGATACAGCTTTAGATGAAATTGGCTGTCTTTGTGATGATTTGAAAATTAAAATGAGCAAAGTTAGAGATTCAAATCAGCTTTTTTGTTTAATAGATATTTATTTTAAATTACCATATGTGAGTGTTGATGCCGCAAATGTCTTTAAAAAATATGTACCAATTTTATATAAGATGGATGAAGGCAGAGGATGGGTAGACAAAACAAAAAGAAAAGAAACAGTTGATAAATATGTAAAAGAGTGGAAACAAATTTGTGATGACTGGGGATGCGAAGAGTATGATGACGAAGAGTGATTTAAAAATATCTCAAAAAGTCTTAGAAGAAGAATGTCATGTCGGCAAATATTTAGGGTTTGAAAAAACAATAATTGATTGGTATGGGAATATATCAATCAGTAATGTTGTTGGTTTTTTCTTTGGCACTGTATTACTATGGATATTGTTTTCTGCTACAAAATTACACCGGGAATATACAATCCTCGCTGTAATTTTAGTATATGAATTCATAGTCTATTATGCATTTAGACCTGGAAATTTACTAGATCGAAAAAAGTTGATATATAAAAGCTGCTATAAAAACGATCTTAAAAAACTTTTTAAAACCAGATTTGAACTTTTGTGTTCAGATCAATACACAAATAATGAAAAAGATGATATTCGGATTAATAAAATAAACAAAGCTATTAGTGAACACTGGAGAGCCGCTCACTATGATTTAGATTTAGTTATGGTCACTTCACCAATTGACGAAGTTCTTGACAATCTTCAAGAAACTAAAAAAGCGTGGGATGAATTAGAAAACACTGAATGTATTAATGGAAAATTATCAAATGTTAGAGTTCAATGATCCTTTTTACCAAAAATATAATAATCAAAAAAACATTTGTCACGACACTGGCAAGCTCTCATTTAACACAAAAACACAAATTAAAAAGCGCAGAAGAGAGTATGAACTAAAATACAAGAAATATTTTAGAATTTACGAATGCGAATTTTGTGGCGGATGGCATTTAACTACTGCTGAAACAAAATTCGACCGAAAAACTCGCCATTGAGTTTTTCAATTCTCACAAATCTGGAGTATATGAAGCATGAAGAAAGAACAAACGAATGTAGAAGAATCAGTGAATCCAGTTTTTGACCAACAGGGCTATGCCGAGAAAAAATTCAAAGAGAAGCTGGATAACTACAATAAACAACTTAAAGCAGTTAATGAATTCAATTCGATGCTTGATGGTAAGGCAAGAACTTGGTTTAGGGCTGTTCATGGATTAACTGGCGATCAAATCGCTTGGGATTCACGGTATGTTTCGGAAACACAAGTTACTTATCGTAGTAAAACTTATTATGGTGACAAATACAGTATGCCATTAGAGTTTTTGTGGAAGAAATCTGTTAGGGAATCATATAAAAAAGAGCTTCAAGATCGTAGAGATTTAGAGGCAAAATACAAAGAAGATAAAGAGAAAGAATTGTACGAAAAACTCAAGGAAAAATACGGATAATATGTTAGATTTACTTTTAAAATTGGAAGACGAAGGATATATTCGGTCAGTGAAGCACACTCAGTTGCCACTGACCGTGTTCAACTATACTCCAAAGACTCAGTTTGAGTCTGCTTGGGGAGACTATCCTATTTTACGTAAGTGTCGGGGATTAATTCTTGATAACGAAGGTGAAATCATCGGTCGTCCATTTGAGAAGTTTCACAACTGGGAAGAGCTTAAAAGCTGGGAACTTCCTAGCAATGGTGATAAAATTGAAATCACGGAAAAGATGGATGGCTCTTTGCTGATCGTTTGTAGATATGGTGACGATGTTGTGTATTCAACTCGTGGGTCGTTCTATTCAGATCAGTGTATAGATGCTCAGAAGATATTCCGAGCGATGTATGACGAAAATTGGATAGAAGCTGGAAAGACTTATTTGTTTGAATACGTTGGACCGTCGAATAGAATTGTTGTTAACTATGATGAGCATGATTTGATTCACTTAGCTATTATTGACAACAAATCTGGACTTGATCTTCCACGAGATTCAAGGTTTAATTTAGTGCCCGTTTTTTCACTAAATGGTGGAATTATGGGAGACGAATTATACACTCAGTTAAAGAGCTTAGATATGTCTAATAAGGAAGGATTTGTTATTCGTCAGATTTCTGATGGTAGTTATCCTGACTTTCGGGTTAAAATCAAGTACGAAAATTACGTTTTTCTTCACTCAATTTTAACAAATTTAAGCACAGTTGATGTTTGGGAAAAACTAAAAGCAGGAGAAACTCTAGATGATATACTAGATGTGACCCCAGATGAGTTCAATGAGTTTATAAAAAAGACAAAAAAGGAACTCGAAAATGCTTTTGAGTTAATAGAGCTTCGTTCAAAAACAGCATACAACCTTGCTAAAACAAAAGAAACAAGAAAAGACCAAGCGGTTTACATTAATTCTGAACACAAAGATGTTTCCGCAGTTGTTTTTAAAATGCTTGATTCTCAATCGTATAGTGATATTATTTGGAAAATGATTAAACCAAAAAGACTAGTTCCATTTAATAACTCCAGTTATGTTGATGACGAAGGCAAGTTATAGTTTTATGCATAATTCTATATTATGGAAAAGATATGGAATTATGCATTATATCTTTTTTACCAAAAAAGAGTGCATTGAATTTATAATTGAAGAACTGAACGAAGAAATCAAAAAAGCCCAAAGTAAGATTAACGAACTAAAAAGTTGTATAATTTAATTGTGAGAGAAATTCTCTCGCTGGTGGAGTGTGGCGGGTTTTAAAAAGAACCCACCCCCAAAAAAAGAAAATAAGATTTGTAGGTTTTTTCAAATCTCACAAATCTGACGTATAAGACAGTGGGTATTGGTTGTTTGTAGCCGGGAGTAAAATCCCGGCGACGTTCACCGCCCTGATAGTGATCTGATGATTTCGCTCCCGTTACTGGGAGAAAGGAAGTTCGATTCTTCTAAAGGGCAAATAAATGCTCGGAAGGTGACACTGGTGACACGCCCAGCCGCAAATTGGGAGAGTAAGTTCGATTCTTTTGAAGAGCGCCATTGTAGTTTGGCTGACACCAAATGACTTTATAGTCTCGTTTCTATTAACAAACGAGTGGAGCCCTTGACAGGGAAATAGCTTGTAGTTGCTAGGTGAAATGCCTAGCAATGACTTTCACAGTCTCATTTCTGTGGATAAATAATTAAGTGAGTGGTGGCGAAGGAGAAAAAAATGGAAAAAGTATTTACACCTTTCGCTAGTATAGCAAGGCTTAACAAAGAAATCACGATCTGCGAAAAATTAGACGGCACAAATGCAGGAATCGTTATTACAGACGATGGTGAGATTTATGCTCAGTCTAGAAATAAGATCATTACACCTAGCGACGATAATGCTGGGTTTGCAAATTGGGTTGAAAAAAACAAAGAAGAACTCAAGGTGCAACTTGGACCAGGAATTCATTTCGGTGAATGGTGGGGGCAGGGTATTGGTCGAAAATATGGATTAACAGAAAAGAGATTTTCTTTGTTTAATACCAAAAGATGGACTTCTGACCCGGAAAATGACTATCGGTGTGTTGAGGCTCCTCTATGCCATGTGGTTCCAATCTTGGCAACTGTAGAGAAGTTTTGCACTCAGACGGTTCAGGAAACAATGGAAAAACTTAAGGAAAACGGTTCTTATGCCGCCCCAGGTTTTTCTCAACCAGAGGGCGTGGTTATATACCATGCCGCTAGTAACACATTGTTTAAGGTCACTTTTCAGCACGATCAGGGGAAATGGTCGGCTGGTGAGTAAGTAATTAGATGCTGGCAATCGCCAGCATCTAATATTTTTTGTAAAAAAACGTATAATAATATTAAGCGAAATAAATCGCACCATTATAGCAAAGACATGAGCTATGAACGGCAGGGATTAATGGAACCTGTAAGGAGGAAAAATGTCTATGTATTCAAATAATTTCGTAATCTGTGTAACAGTAAATAACAAACCACAGAAAGAACTACCCAACGGTGTAGTTGAGCTACCATTCGGCGCTGAATATGCGCTACGATTCAGGAACAAAAATAACAAAAGAGCATTAGTTGAGTTTTCAATTGATGGAGAGGTTGTTTCGGGACCAGGATATATTATTGATGCTAATGGAGTCCTTGATATTGAAAGATTCCATGATGTAGCTAATAAATTCAGATTTGTCCCACTTGACTCCGATGATGCCATAGATTATGGTAAAAATGGAAGGCAAGATGGATATAAAGGGTTAATTGAAGCTAAATTCTATCTTGAAAAAGAGATTAAAAAAGCGTCAGTTCCATCTTATCCACCATATAACCCTTATCGTCAACCGTATGATCCACTATATCCATATAATCCATATAATCCTCCATACCCAACACCATATGATTGGCGATGGAGAAAAAGATGTTTTCCACACGATAACATAAGATATGGCTCTAATTCACTTCGAGGGTGTAGTGGTGGCACTAAATCATATAGCAATAGCAATATGTATGATGAATACGTTCAGCCTATGTCTGGTGTTGTTGGTGATTTTGATTTATCATTTGAAAAATCACTGCTTAATGACGGAGTAACCGTAGAAGGTGGTGGATCAGATCAATCATTTAGACCTGTTCACTTTGAGGCTGATATGAGTAATCCAACGGTGATTAAAGTGTTTCTTCAAGGGTATAGCGACGAAAAATTCTTAAGAAAGAAAGACATTGAAGATCAAATTAAACAACTTCAAGCTGAGCTTAAGAACATCTAAAATCAATCCCCCACTAGGGGGATTTTTCAATTCTCACATAGTCCAAGTATAAATAAGCATGAAGAATATTTTTGGAAATTATCAAGTTTGGACTATGTATGGTTCATCCATTGGCACATATATTGATTCATTTAATACACAAAAAGAAGCACAAGAGTATATTGAACAGAATTATAACATATGGAAAAAACCAAAGTGGGAAATTGTTGCAGACTCTCGACCAATGATTAAAACTAAAATCAAGGGTGGGTTTAATTCAGATGAAGTTTGTATTACGCTTAAGTCACCGAGTTTAAAGCATGTTGGGGATACTTTGGAATTAGCCTCAAGTATGGTAATTGGCGAATTTATTGGAGGAGAGGAGTTTTGTGGCGCAGGAAAAGTATCTGTGTTCTTATCTGGGAAAACTGGTGAAATTACAGACGCTAAATTAAAAAAAGACTACGAAGGAACATATATAATTTACACGGTTAAGTTTAATTTATTTGGTGAGACATTGTGGTTTTATAAGAGTGAGAATTTTAAGAAATATATTGGTTCGAGTGAATATAAAATAACTCCAATCGTATCTGAGAAGGCACTAAATGTTTAATGGGATGTCTAAAAATCTGGGGGGCGAAAAACATTATATTGAGGCTGGGCTTAAACATCTTCAAGAAATGTCGGCAATTGTTAAAGAATTAAATCAAAATAAGGGATTTTCTATTCACACTAAAAACGTAGTTGAATGGTTAGAAAAAAGTTTAGAGATAATGGAATCTCAAAACGAAAAAATTAAAGAGCTTGAGCGGCAAAATACCTTGCTAAAAGCGCTAGTGCAAGCATATGAGTAGAGAAGATTACAATGAAAGCCATTGTTGGCAATATGATATTCGGATTAAAAACCTTGATGAAGATTTAAAGTCATCAGGTTTTTCGTCATCTTACATAAAGTCCCTAAAGGTACAAGATTTTGATTTTAAAATTGTCACAGATAAAGAAGAAAAAAGAAGATTAACTGAATTTATAACTCGACATGAATGGTTAGGTAACATTAGCCAAATGACAACTCATTGGTTTGCCGCATACCACAAAGATCAACTAGCTGGAGTTATTTTATTTAATCTACCCAATGCATTTAGTAAATTGCTCGGTGAAGAAACTCCTGAATTAGAAAGACTAATTTCAAGAGGGGCATGTATTTCTTGGTCA
>JACCDG011771322.1_pt1 | contig 44552 bp, 49 predicted proteins | sample 7442471 | NCBI WGS metagenome assembly JACCDG01 (sample SAMN15323444, study PRJNA562643) | freshwater metagenome | isolation source: river surface water | place: USA:Blue River Watershed | collected 2017-08-17
CAACAGCCTCAGGTTGTCGGAAAGGTGATCGTTGTCGAAACCTGCCGCTTACTGATTGATGGCAAGGTTGTCGATACGACAACTTTCGACACCGATCGGGTCGGAGGTGCTCGTGAGCAGTGCAACGCCTGGAATAAGGCGAAGTACCAGGCCATGCTCGCTCCAGGGCAAAAAATCGTCCCGAGATAAGACATTTGGGACAATTAGCCGCGCAAGGTAAAACTTGCGCGGTTTTCTATTGACAAAAGATTGATTTTAATATATAATATAGGTAATTCAAAATCCTTAATTTTTAATAAAGGAAGAGAAGTTTATAGTATGAAAAAAATAATTATCACAACTTTGTTCGCAACAGTATTCTCGACAGTATTTTTTCCTGTTTTTGTATTTGCTCAGTATGACTACAGCTACACAACAGGAAGTACATATGACTATGATTACACAATAGGTGGAGGTAATACATATGATTACAATTATACAACTCAAGGCAGTACATATGACTATGATTACACAATAAATCACGCTTATACCGGTAATACATATGATTACAACTATACGACCAATAATAATTCTTCATACTCTTCTCCTTCATATTCAACATACTCTGACCCTGTTTATACAACAACAGGAAGCGCTTCTGTGAATCAAACATCACCGACAGGTGTATATTTTAATGTAGGAAGTAGTCCTTATGGTTATTATAATTATGGATATAGTAATTACGATGGTTCTTATGTTGCCCCAACAATTTTAAATACAACAGTTAATTGTCCGTCAGGTTCAACTCTTTCAAATGGAATATGTGTTATAAACAACACTCAATGTCCATCGGGTACAACTCTTGTAGGTGGTGTTTGTACAGTAAACTCAACTACAACTTGCCCAGCAGGATCATCTCTTATTAATGGTGTTTGTACAGTTAACACAGTTAATTGCCCAACAGGAAGTTATTTATCAAATGGTGTTTGTACTTATGCATCTGTTAATTATGGTTCAGTAAATTACGGTTATACAAATTATAATAATGGATATAATTACGGTTATACAAATTACAACACATATCAAACATGTTGGGATGGTTCTGTTATTCCAAGTAATCAAGCTTGTGCAGCTCAATACAAAACTTGTTCAAGTGGCTCTGTGGTATTAATTTCTCAAACATGTTACAAAACTTGTTTTAATGGTTCTACAATTCCTGATTATCAATCTTGTCCTTATACTTCAACTCAAAATACTTATAATCAAAATGTTGTTTATCCAACAGTGGTTAAGTTTAACAACGTTGTAACTTCTCCTTCAACTCAAATTACAAATAACTCTGCTCGTTGTAATGGTGTTGGTCTTATTGCAAACGGTGTGGCTTCTACGGGTTGGTTTGAATACGGAGAGACAGCTAATCTAGGACGCGATACAACAAAGACATCTATTGGCACAAATGCAACCTCACCATTTTCAAATGTTTTGACTAATTTAAAACCAAGCACAAAGTATTATTGTCGTGCTGTGATGAATAATCAATATGGAACAGTGAAGGGAAGTATTGTTTCTTTCACAACAAAGGCTACAACTGTTACATATGTTGCTCCTAAGCCACAAGTAGTTGTGTCTACTGCAAAGAAAGCTACAGTTACTCAAACAAAAGTTAAAAAAGATGAAGTGATTTGTGTAGATGGAGCAGTAACAAAAGTTACCAATGAATCACAGTCTGTTCTTCTTAATGCAGGTCAAAAGTTAGCTACGGTTCAATTAGAAAAAGTATCAGGAAATATTTATCCATCTTCTTCTCTTAATTACAAACTTAATTTTAAAAATGTTTCATCTGGTCGCTTAAATGATGTTGTTATAAAAATAGTTATACCAGAAGATTTTACTTTTGTAAGCACAAATGTTGGTTCATATGATGAAGACTCAAGAACGATTAACTTTAGTCAAAGTGTGCTTGATCCTTACGTAGAAGGCATAGTATCTTTTAAGGTTGATGTAAATCGTAACGCAGAAATTGGTAAGTCAGTTGTAACAACTGGTTACCTATCATATACAATTCTTTCATCTGATGGCAAAAATGTTGCTGATGAGGTTACAACATATTCTGTTTCTTCAATTACTCCTAATTTAGAAAATCAAGGTTTAGATACAGGTGCGAAGAAGGTAATCGGTGCATCTGCTACAAGCTCTAAAACCTTTCTTCCAAATACTTTGATTGAATGGTTGGCACTTATATCAATAATGTTTATCTTGTTTATTTTGGGTAGATCTATATATTCAACTTATCAAAACGAAGAGGAGAAAAGCCATTAATCATTTCATCTGCTTTGTCGCTACTCGTTTTTTGTCGGTCAATGTAGGTTTATCTACATTTCTTTCCAAAAAACTCTATGCTCCTAGCATCTAAAATAATTACTGTCTTTTTTAAAAACATTAATTATTTTAATTATAGTTATTAGCCACTAGGGTATAGCCATTAGTTAAAACAGGAAACCAGCGAAGCTGGTTTCCTGTTTTAGGTTTTGAATATTGGCTAAAACCTAATCACTAGTGGCTATTTCTATGGTATTATTTAGCGTATGGTGGAAACATTCGAAATTAAGGAAGAAAACCTAAACGATCTCGCAAGTGGTGTGCTTGATTGTGTTTTATCAATTGACCACGACAAAGCAAAAGTTATTTTACTTGATGGTGATTTAGGTGCTGGTAAAACAACTTTTACGAAAGCCCTTGCCTCCAAACTTGGTATAAGTGAAGTAATTAAAAGTCCTACTTTTATTTTGAAAAAAGAATATTCTTCTCCTCATGAAAGAATAAAAAGATTGGTGCACATAGACGCTTACAGATTTTCTGATCACAAAGAGGCGAGAGTGCTTAGATTAGATGAAGAGCTAAGTAACAAAGATGCGGTTATTGTAATTGAGTGGCCATCTAAAATGAGTTATGTAAAAGGGGACATAAATATTTCTTTTGATGTACTAAATGATGACACAAGAAAAATAGCAATATCTTATGAAGACAAAAACATATAACAAAACAGTTGTATTACTTGATGCACATGCGATACTTCATCGTTCATATCATGCTATGGGCGGATTTGCGACAAGAGATGGCAAGCCAACAGGGGCACTTTATGGTTTTGTGATGATGGTGCTTAGGATTTATGAAGACATAAAACCAGATTATATTGCGGCTTGTTTTGATTTACCAAAGCCAACCTTTCGCCATATTTCTTATGAAGCCTACAAAGGAGGCAGACAAAAAACCGATGACGAACTTGTTGATCAAATAAAAGAAAGTTATAAATTGTGCGAAGACTTGAATATTCCTGTTTATACAAAAGAAGGATATGAAGCAGATGATTTGTTAGGGACAATTGCAAAACAACTAAAATCAAATGAAGAAATGAGGGTGGTTATTGCGTCTGGTGATATGGACACATTACAACTCGTAGATGATGATAAGGTTGTTGTTTATACTCTCAAAAGAGGAAATGATGCGGCACTATTTAATAAAGAAGAGGTTATAAAAAGATATGGCTTTCCACCAGAGAATATTCCCGATTACAAAGGTTTAGCTGGTGACCCGTCAGATAATATAATCGGCATTAAAGGTATAGGTGACAAAACCGCAACTGAACTTATTAAAAATTTTGGTAACGTAGAAGGTATATATAAAACTCTTAAAAAAGATAGGAATCTTTTACTAGAAAAAGGAATCAAGGAGCGCATTGTTGGTTTGCTAGAAGAAGGAGAGGAGGAGGCTTTGTTTTCTAAAACATTAGCTACAATTATTTGTGATGCTCCGATAAAATATTCTATACCAAAAGAAAATTGGCGTGAAAGTATTAATGTTGAAGCATATGAGGTAATGTGTGACAGATATGAGTTTCGTTCACTTCGTAATAGATTAAAAAGGGATATAGCAGATGAGTTTAAAATAGATAAAGAGGAAGAAGTGGTCGATGAAACCATTTTAGAAGAGTGCAAAGTAATGACGCATCTTTTGTATAGTGAAAACACGAACCCAAAGACAGAAGATATAAAAGCTTTTGCAAAAGTAGACAGTATAAATGAGGCGCACAAAGTTCTCTCTGAACAAATTAAAAAAGAAAACCTTTTTGATTTATATAATGAGATGGAAAGACCATTAATTCCAATTATTAAGCAAATGGGTATAAACGGTATTTCTTTAGATGTTAATAAATTACAAAAGTTAAGCAAAAAATTACACGAAAAAGTTAATGTTTTGGAAAAGGAAATCTATGAATTGTGTGGTGAAGAGTTTAATGTTGCTTCTCCAAAACAGCTTGGTGTAATTTTGTATGACAAATTAAATTTAGGAAGTAAAATAAAAAAGACATCAACCGGTCAAAAGAGTACCAATGCAAGTGAGCTTGAAAAAATAAAAGACGAACATCCAGTAGTGGAGAAAATTATTTTATATCGTGAGTTAACCAAACTACTTTCTACATATATAGACTTATTGCCACAATTTGTAAAAGATGACGGCAAGATACACGCCCACTTTGTCCAAACAGGAGCAGGCACAGGTAGGTTTTCTTGTGAAGACCCTAATTTGCAGAACTTGCCAACTAAAGGCGAATTCGGAAAAGATGTAAAAGAGGCCTTTGTTGCAAGTAAAGGGCACAAACTTCTTTCTTTGGATTATGCACAAGTTGATTTGCGCGCAGCAGCTATTCTTTCACAAGATAAAAATTTAATAGAGATTTTTGAAAAAGGAATAGATGTACACACAGGTACCGCTATGAAAGTTTTTAATGTAAAAGACGAAGAGGTGACAAAAGAAATGAGAAGGCACGCTAAGGCCATCAATTTTGGTATCTTGTATGGTATGGGTGTTACAGCACTTAAGGATTCTATGAAAGTAGAAAGAAAAGATGCACAAGAGTTTTATGATAAATACAAAAGTACTTTCACAAGACTGATGGAATATCTTGAAGAGGTCAAAGCCTTTGCTTTTTCTTACGGTTTCACAGAGACACTGCTTAAAAGGCGTCGTTACGTACCGTTACTCAAAAGTCCACTGCCGTTCTTGCGCGCTCAAGGTGAACGTATTGCAATTAATGCCCCAATACAAGGAACATCAGCTGATATTATCAAGCTTGCTATGGTTGATACAGATAAATATATCAAAGATAATGGTTTAGAAAAAAGTGTAAAGCTCGTTTTACAAATTCACGATGAAATTATTTTTGAAGCTGAAGAAAAAGTAAGCGAAGAAGTTTCACAGAAGTTCAAAGAAATATTAGAAGATGTATTAAAGAAAAGAAAGTTATCTGATTTGCCACTTGTAGCGTCGGTTTCTTTGGGGGACAATTTACAAACTGTTTAATTAAAAATACAACATGCAAAACAAAAATATAATTAAGTATTTATTAATAACTATTGTGTTGCTAATGGTTTTTTATTTTTTGTTTAATAAAATATGTTTTCCTGTATACGGCATTACAGATTTCTATAAAGTTACATCTCTGCCTTGGTTTTGTTTTAAATAATTATTGAAATTTATGATAAATATAAGCATATTAATAAAATTTCTAATCAATTAATTTGCTGTTATAATTATTATATGGAAAATTTTAATAGACATGCGCCATGTATGATAAGAACTGTAGTATTTGTTGTAATCCAGTAAAGATTAATCAAAGAGCTATTATTAATGGTTTAGAATTACCAAAAGATAAATATGGAAATGGTTTGTGGAAAAGTAGAGGTGAGATTATTGCCCCAGAAGATAAGCTTGAAAAGTAAGAATAGCTACATTTGATTGCGTTAATTATGATAAGGATACTGGTAAGTGTTTAGATTATGAAAATAGACCAGACATATGTAGAGGCACAACTTGTATAAAAGATGAAAATAGTAATGTTGATGAACAACATAAAGCAGCAACAGAAATTAAATTTATAAAATTAAAATGATTAAAATCGCTATTATTTTTGGTGGGCCCGGAAAAGAAGATGAAGTGTCTATTTCCTCTGCAAAAAATATTTTAGAAAATATAGACAGAGATAAATTTGAAGTGGTTGAGGTTTTTGTAGATAAAAATAAAAAATATATTATTAATGATAAAATTTTTGCAGAACAAGAAGGTTTGCAGGAAATAAAAAATATGAAAGTAGAAGTTATCTTTCCAATAATTCATGGTACATATGGAGAAGATGGTGAGCTTCAAAGTGAATTAGAAGAGCTAGGTGTACCTTTTGTCGGTTCTTCTTCAAGGGTTTCTGCTTTAACTATTGATAAAAATAAAACAAATTCTCTTTTAGAAAGAAACGGAATAAAAATTCCAAGAAGCAAGATTATTTCAAAAGAAGATATTGGTTTTGATTTTCAATACCCAATCATCTTAAAACCAATCAATGAAGGATCTTCTGTTGATTTGTTCAAGTTTGAAAATAAAAATTATTCTGACAATCAAATTGATTTTGTTTTTAAAAATCACAAAGAGATGCTTGCTCAAGAATTTGTTACGGGTAGAGAGTTTACTTGTGGTGTGATTGAAAAAGAGGGTGAAGTTATTCCGCTTATTGCTACAGAGATTATTCTAACAAAAGGTGAACTTTTTGATTATCAAGCAAAATACACAGTCGGAGGTTGTAAAGAAATTACTCCAGCAGAGATTGATGTTGTGACAATGAAAAATATTCAAGATATAGCAGTTGCTTGTCATAAAGTTCTTGGTTGTAAATCTATATCAAGAACAGATATAATCTTAAAAGATAACGACATCTATGTGCTTGAGATAAATACTGTACCGGGAATGACGAAGACATCATTTATCCCACAACAGGCAAAAGTTTGTGGATACGATATGAAGGAATTAGTAACTATGGTTATAAATTCAGCTTTTTAAGTAAAGGTAAAATTTTTAATCAATTCTAAAAATTGTTATACTTTAATAAAATGCTTATCTATTCACCACTTTCTGTAGAAAACTTAAAAGAAGCTTCTGGTTTGGTTTATTCTGTTTTTCCAGAGGATTTTAATAGTGAGGATAGTCCATATGAAGCATATAGAGCCAGTTTAAATAATGATGAACACAAGAATTTCATTTTAAAACATGATATAGACCATATGCAGTATTTTGTAGTAAAAAATTCTCCGTTAGAAAATATAATTGGTGTTACTGGATGGTATACACAAAAATCAGATAATAGTGATGTTGTTTGGTTGGGGTGGTATTGTCTTTCACCGCAAGAAAGAGGAAAGGGTTTGGGTGAAGAAATATTAAAATGGACAATGGATAAAGTCAAAGAGAGGGGGTATAAGGTAATGAGACTTTATACATCAACAGACCCAAATGAAGCTGTGGCTCAAAGTTTATATGAAAAACTTGGCTTTAAAATATTTAACGAAGAATTAAAAGAAGGAGAAAAATATAAAACCCTTTATAGGGAGTGTGTATTATAATTTATGTATATTAAACTAACAACTAGTAACTACTAACTAAAAACTTATTTCATGTTATATTCAATCGTTGGCACAAATAAAGAAAGAAGGGAAAGAGTGGTAAGAGAATTGCTTAAGGATAAATCTATTACGGTAAATATTTATGGTGAGCAAGTTTATATGATTGAAGCACTTGTTGATCAAGTTGATTTGTTTGGTATACCTATTGTTGCGTCTCTTAATCAATTAATGGAACTTGCGTCAAGTAGAGAGATATTAGTTGATCTGCTTCCAAAGTTACAAGAATCCAAAAATGTTTTTATTATTGATGAACCATTTGCAGATGCGAATAAATTTAAAAAGTTAGAAAAGTACAGTGAGAAGATTTTTGATTGCCGTGAGGAAGGTGCTCTGGAGGCAAGTCCGTTTCCTATGTGTAATGCTTTTGCAAGAAGAGATAAGAAGGCTGTGTTTGTTGAGTGGATTAAAATAAAAGATGTATCTGAACCACTTGAAATGGTACACGGTGCCTTGTGGTGGCAAATGAAAAAGATATGGGAAGATACAATAAACGGCAAACCAACAAAGTTTAGTATAAGTGAATGTGAGAAGTTCGGTGAAGAAATAGTTAAGTCATTTTTAGATTCACATAGAGGGGAGAAAGATTTGAAGGTGGAGATGGAGAGAGTGGTTTTGGGGGTTTAGAAAATTAATTATGGATAATTTATCTGAAAAAGTTTTAACAAAAGATAACTATAAAGAATTTTATGAAGATATAGCTTTTCTTTTTGAAACCTTTAATACTTTTTATGTTGATTCTGGTTTTGATTTTGGAATAGAAAGAAAAGCAACAGGTGTTGATTTCCTGGCTTTAGCTAAAAGGGATTTTGAAGATATAAAAGTAAAGATATTTATGGAAAATTTTTATATTCTAAAAATAAACCAGTAGCTTATATTTATGGTTTTGTGTATGATGGATATCCATATTTACAAGAAAGTAAGGTTGGCTATGTAGATGGTATTTTTGTTTTGGAAGAATTTAGAGATAAATGGTTAGGTAAAGGTCTGGTAAATGATTTTATTAATTTTTGTAAACAGTGTGATGCGTACACTGTTAAATTAAATGTAAAAAAGGAAAATACGAAAGCTAAAGAATTGTATGAAAAAATAGGTTTTAGATTATTTGATTACACGATGATAATAAATTTAAAAAATAAAACTGATTAGCAGGGATCGGTCACAAAACTTCTCGTCGTAAACTCCTCGATAAAGTTTTCCGACCCCTATTCGATCCCTGACGAAAATGAAGCAGTTCATTTTCTCTGGGGGCACCAAATAATTAAAACGAGAATCTTAAAGATTCTCGTTTTAATTATTTGGTGCCCCCAGCAGGGATCGAACCTGCGACCGTCTGCTTAAAAGGCAGCTGCTCTACCGACTGAGCTATAGGGGCATTTTATATTTATTTTTTGAAACTTACTTTTACTGCCTCATTATAGCTGCCTTTTAAGGCAACTGGCTAATTTACTTTGCCGACTGAGCTATAGGGGCTTTATATTTTTTAAAAGGTTTTTACACCTATAAATATCACAGTATACTAACAGATTTTTTGCTTTTTGGCTAGTGTTTGCTTTTTGTTTGCTATTGTTTTAGTATTTGTTTTAGATTAAATCTATAAAGGGGAATGAAATGGTTTTAAAAGTTCTTTGTGCGATACTAATTACTTTTCTCTTGATGTATTTTATTGGAAAAGGTTTGATGGAGGATGTGGTTGATTCACTGTGTGACAAAGCTTTTGAAGATTTACATAATTGGAGACTGGCAAATCCTTGCACTTGTATCGGTGACAGTTTTTATGCAAAGTCTTTAGTTTTAAAAAGGATTGAAGCCCTAGAAAGACTTTGGAAAGTTTTTAATTTAAAAAGAGATGAACAACAGATTGCTTATCTTTATTCACTTCTTGATGATCATTTTAATCCTCCAGGAACAAGAAAAAACATAAAAAGAACAGCTCGCAAAACGCGAGCTGTTTATCTTTGTATACTTGTTGTGCTAAATGTTTCTAATCGTCCAGCTTCGTTTGGGCCGATATATGGCCGAGATTTATCGTCTCTTAATGGCCCACCAGTTAAATACCAAAGTATCCATATGGCCCAAAATATTGCGAATGCTTTTAGTAAGAATCCCATAGATACATTATACAATAAATTTTCAATTTCTAATTTTTAATCAATTTTTAATAATTAAATTATTAAAAATTGATTAATAATTAGAAATTACTTTTGGCACCCTTTGCAAAAGTGAGCACTTCTCCCGTTTATTTTTTTCTTCTCTATTATTCCATTACACTCCTTATTTTTACATTGTTCTTTTGTACGAAGATATACAAGATGTTTGTTTTGGAATTTACCTCTCTCTCCATCTACGTTTCTATAATCACTCATAGAGTCTCCTCCGAAATCAATTCCTTTTTTCAAAACCTCAATTACACTTTTAAATAAAAGTTTCCACTCACTATCATTTAAACTAGCTGTTGTTCGCCAGGGAAGTATATGCGCGCGATGCAATGCTTCATCAGAATAAATATTTCCAACACCGGCGATTATTGTTTGATCCATAAGTACTGTTTTGATTGCTTTGGTTTTTGATTTGAGTAATCTTTCTTTAAAAATCTTTAAAGTAAAACTTTTATCAAGTGGCTCAGGGCCAATATGAGACAACTTTTCTTTGTGAATCAAATCCGTTTTCATTACAGAAATAGAACCAAACTTTCTTGAATCACAAAAAACTAAATGTTTGTTATTTGATAATGTTAAAACCACACGAATATGTCTATTGTATTTATCCAAAAGAGGGGATGTATTTTTCCGCGTTTGTTCCGCGTTTGTTCCGCGAGAGTCTGCGACTATTGGTAGCCAAGCCCATTCACGACCATTATATTTTTCATTTTGTTTATATTTTCCATACATCAAGTGCCCAGTCATTTTCATGTGTATGATAATTGTAAAATCATTTTTTAAATTTATGAGTATGTACTTTGCTCGTCTCTCTACGTTTTTTACTTTTTGATTCAAAACATGTTTTTTGAAATATGGGAAGTATTTTTTATCTTTGATTGTATTTTTGGCAAGTGTTGATGTGGACCACATATCACACCAAATATCTGTAATAGATAATTTAGGTAAAACCTTTTGTAATCCTGTGACTGTTGTGTGTACTTCTGGTAGCTCTGGCATGGCTTTATAAAGATACATGATACAAGATATATGACACAAGAGGCAAGTTTTTCGTTATGTTGTATCTTGTTTATTTTTCTGTTAGTGTGTAACAATCAGTTCCTTGGAAGGAGAAAGAAATGACGTCAAGACTTTTTGAAAAAACTGTCCTCAAGGATATTCCTTTCGGCTCTTATCGTGTTGTGGGTGCTGGCAATTTTAATTCGTCTAGCAAAAAAGGCCCACGCTTTGTGCTTATGGTCGGCAGAAATGGCTATAATCCACTAGTACGAGTTCCGGAAGGGGTAGTGCTGAGCGAGAATGTTGAAATAAAAGAAGAAGTGGTGGTTGGTAAGAAAAGGCTTTGTTGCGTCATTAGTGGAACAGAGAAGAAAGCAAAAGATGGTTTTGCGCTGATCAAAGTTTGTCATGGGCCGGAAGGTGGACTACTCCCTTGGATGAAAACCATTAAATATTTTTATGCAAACAGGAAATGGACCATTTTTCAAATAGATGATAGAAAATTTAACGAATAACTTTTCAAAAATAAACGGCGCTGTAGGCGCCGTTTTCTCTTATGTCTTTCATCTTGTGTTTTGTATCTTTCGCAACTCTTCTCTCGCTACTTCTGCGTCGTCCCACTTTTCTTTACTACCATTTTTACCCATAATATACGGGTCTGTGCCTTTACCCGTGATAAGTATCACATCATTTTTTTGAGCAATAGATATGGCGTATCTAATTGCTTCACGTCTATCTAGAATAATCTTTGGTTCATGATTTTTAATACCGCTAGCTATTTCGTTTATTATCTTAGTTGGATTTTCGTCATAAGGGTCTTCGTTGGTGAGAATTATTTCTTGGCAATTTTCATCAGCAACCTTGCCCATTACTGGTCTTTTCCAAGTATCTCTACCACCACCAGTTGAACCAAGTACAGCAATCTTTCTTGATGAGCCAAATGTTTCATAAAGTTTTCTTAAGCTATCATCTGTGTGAGCATAATCAACCACCACAGTGAAGTCTTGTCCCTCATTTATTTTTTCTACTCTTCCACGAATTAGTTTTAGATTTTCTAACCCTTTCTTTATTGCTTCATTTGATATATTAAGTTCTTTTGCTAACTTGATTGCAGACAAGGCGTTTAAGATGTTAAACCTTCCAGGAAGAGGGATATTTATTGCGGTGTTGTCATAAATTATTTCACTACTATTTTCGTTTTCATTTATAATTTGTACATCTTTTATTCCATAAGGTATATTCTTATCTACATCATAAACCAAGAACCCTGTCCCGTGCGTATCATCTGTGTTTGCTATTGATAATCTATTTTTCTTTTTGCTTTTTGCTAAATGTTTAACCAATCTTAGTTTTGCATTTTTGTAATTATTAAATCCGCCATGTGATTCTATGTGTTCAGGGGAGAGATTAGTAAATATAAGTACATTCATAGATACACCAATATGACGATAGAAGCGTGCACCCTCTGAGGTCATTTCTATGATTGCGTATTTGCACCCAGCATCAACCGCATCACGTAGAAATTTCTGTGTGAAGAATCTTCCAGGCATAGTCATTTTGAACTTGTTCGGCTTAGATTCTTCTCCTATTTTGAAACGAATAGTAGAAAGTATGGCTGTTTTAAAACCAGCTTCTTCTAGGATGGTATTTATAAATTCTGTTGTGGAAGATTTACCTTTTGTACCTGTCACACCTATGACATAAATTTTTCTTGATGGAAAACGATAAATAATCGTACCAATCACAGCTAGCAAAAAATGATAAAAAGGTTGGAAAAATTTATAGACACTTTTTGGTATTAATTTTTCGATTTTTCGTAGGGTTTTTTCCATAATTACTATTTATTTTATCAGATTAATTTTTAATTACTAATTATTAATTTTTAGTCAATTTTAAGTGTCCTAATATTAAAAATTAAAATATTGATTAATAACTTAAAATTATAAATTCTCAACTAAAATTATTTTAGTTGAGCTAGTGCTTCCTTAATTAAATCACTGGTTGATTTCTTTTTGGTGTTTAGTTTGCTTATAACTTCATTTATTTCACGAGGGGAGTAACCAAGAGCTTCAAGCGCAAGCCTGACTTCAAAAGTATTTTCATTTCCTTTTGTGTCTTGAAGATGGGAGAGTTTTCCTCTTAATTCTAGTATTATTTTTTCTGCAGACTTTTTGCCTATACCTGGTGTGTGAGCTAGGGTTTGTGAGTCACCGTTTTCTATTGCGCTTGCAATAGAAGCCGGGGAGTGTACTGAGAGCATTGCAACAGCTGACTTTGGTCCAATACCAGAGACGTCTATTAATTTTTCAAAAGTTTCTAAATCAGTTTCTGTTTCGAAACCATAAAGAGTGATTGCGTCTTCACGGACACGTGTATGAATAAATAATTCTTTATCTTTTCCGTGTGCACAAGAAAGGATTGTTGGTAATGGACAACATATTTTATAACCAACGCCATGTACATCAAGAATTATTTCTTTTTCGGTGGTGTTTAAAATTTTTCCAGATAAATAGCCAATCATGGGGGATAGTTACTAGTTATTAGTCACTAGTTATAGTTTAACATAAATCAGTTTTCATTTAATGATTTTTCTCTTTCTATATAAGGTTTACAGATTTTGACTAAATTTTCAACGGTAACCTTCGCTTCCTTTAGGTTTTGTGTTAGTTCATTCAGTTCATTTGCTAGTTTGATTCTTCCGCGACCCCTGTCACCGGTTTCTTGTCTTTCTGATTCTTTAATCATTCCGTCTATTATTGGAATTATTAAATCATATCTTAAGGCAATAATTTCTTTACCCAAATTTTCATCTGGTGAAAGCAAGTTGACTAATGTTGGGTGAATTTTGTCTAATTGTTTCATGGTTTAAAATTAAAATAGATTATAATTATTTAATTTTAACATTTAAATAAAACCCCCGCGCCAAAAGCGTGGGGGTAGGGTGGGTAACGTTACTTAATTTTTCTTCCGAAAAACTTCCTAAGTTCACTATAAGTTTTGATTGATTCTGGAAAAGTTAGACGTAAATGGCACTCATTACATAATAGAACAGTAATACCTTTTGCTCCGTTTTTGATTTCAAAACCTCCACCACAGTCTTTGTGTTTTCCGGGGTATTTTGGAAGGTTTGTTTCGTCATTTACATGATCAAAAAGAAACCAGTCCCTAACCCAAAAGCCGTCACTTGTATCAGTATCATAAATAAGCATGATGTCGCCATCTTGTGTAAGCGGTATTGGCCTAGGAAAGACACATCTTTTTATTTCCTTACAAACAAATTGAATCTTTCCGTTTTCCAAGCTATATTTCTCATCACGCACTTTATCTAGGAGGTCTTTATGTGTTTTCGCTATTGACTCTTCCATAGCTTTACCAAACCACACATTATGCATAATCGCATCAATCCACCCAGAGGCGAACCAGTCAGTGACTTTTCTACCGTCTACGGTTTTAAGCAGACATCTGTCCGTGAAAGAGTTGATTTGTGTATCGGTCGCATCACTAGCCCAACCACTTTTACTTGGTGTCATTTTACTTAGTTCGCCTACTTTTATATCGTCAACATCAAAGCCGGCGATTTGTGCAACGCGTATTATAAGCTTTAGATTTTCTTCACTAATATAAACGGCAGGCCTGAAGGAGTGTTCTTTTTGTTTTATGCCAATTGCAAAGGTGATGAGTTTTTTAATTGCTTCCTTCTCTTCTTTGTTTAGGGTGCGTTCCATGACCGTCTCCTTTGATTGAAAGAACTACTATGTCTAGTTTATGTTTTGTGTTTAAAAATGAAATAGCATTATGTTGTTATTTAATATAAAAATTATATCAATATATGTATATATGTTGACATAAGATTGTAATATTTTAATTATCAAATAAAAACCCCCGCGCTTTTTGCGTGGGGGATAAGTCTTAAATTCTAGATTTTTTTATATAATTCGAAACCGATCTTTGTGTTGCCTACTGATCAGTGTATTTTTCTCTGTTTAAGATAAAGTCATACAAACCAATAGCAAAAAACAAAAAAGTTCCTAATTCAAAATAAAGAAGAATGATTAGTGTGGTTCGTATAAGCATTAGGTCTGGGTAAAAATTTTTCAAAAAATGAAGAATAAATAATGTAATAAATATAGATAGCAATGAGCCAATCAGTGTCTTTATACCCTTCATGATTTTCTCCTTTATGTTTAATGTGCCAACTTCATTTAAACTATCATTTTGTAACAGTAATTGCAATTAAATCTTTATTTATAATTACACACTAGAAATTGTTTGTTATTTGTGTTTAAAATGAAATAGCACTATGTTGTCATTTAATATAAAAATTATATCAATATATGTATATATGTTGACATAAGAGCTATATGCCACATAAGATTGTAATATTTGAATTTTAAAATAAAACCCCCCGCTTTTTGCGTGGGGGCGGCGGAACTATGATTTTACTTTTGTTCCCATTCTGTTATGTCTTATGTCACCGTAGGTTTTGGTACCATTGTCGTACTCAACTCTTAGACCACACCGTTTGCAACGAAGAACAAAGTATTCAGGTGAACACTGTATCCTTTCTATTTCACCACCGCAACCATGGTAACCAGTAACGGGGCGTTTATCGAGGAGGTCATCGTCTGTTGTGTAGGCTATGTTAAGTGGGTCAATAGCATCAACTGACTCCTCGTTTATGTGCAGGGTGTCACCTTTACTTGTTAAGGTAAGCGGCTTAAATGGATTCCTTTTATCGATTACTTCATTGAAAAAGTTTTCAGTACTAACTTTTTTATCTTCCAGTTCCCCAGAATAAGGATTACTGGTAAACATTATAATGTTACTGAAAAGGAAGTGATCAAGCCAGTATGATGCGAAGTGGTCTTCGTCTCCGTCTGTGCCCACAACAACACATTTTGTGTAACAGTTTATCTGTTCTGTTTGTGCAAGAGCTGCAATACCGCTTATGTCTGGAACAGTTCTATATAAAGCTTTTCCAAATATTACATTCTTTGCACTAAATTTTGCTGCATTTAGAATAACAAGCAAAGTATCGACATGATCATCCCACAATGGCATTTTATCAATAGCAATAATTTTCCTAATTGACTTTCTTAGTTCCAAAACCACGTCTTTATCAGGCATTTTTTTCTCCTTCCTAGATTAAAACAGCAACTTCAAATATTCTATATAAAAAGTATATAAATATCAAATAAGTATTTTAAAAACAAATAAAATATGTTATAGTATTTCAACTATTGAATAAATAGGGATAGGTGGCTGAGTGGTCTAAAGCAACAGTCTTGAAAACTGTCGTCTGAGCAATCGGACCGTGAGTTCGAATCTCACCCTATCCGCAAATATTAAAAATACCAAGCATATGCTTGGTATTTTTAATATTTGCGGATAGGTAGTAATTATGTCTAAACATAATTACGTGAGATTCGAACGAAAAACCGGTCTACGAAATTTAATAATAAAATAGGGGTTTAAAATTTTATTATTAAATTTTGTCAGTTTTTCCTTAGGTCAAAACTTTGAGTGTTTTATAAATCTGCATCGCGGATGAAATAAAATACCAAAGTAATGACCGAATCTCACCTTTTTATTCATATGATATACTTAATATATATTAATTTAGTCAATTATATCTGTATGAATATGAATTTTGGAATGGGAGGTGAAGGCCTAGAAATGCCGATGGAAGAAAAGAAAAATTTTCGACAAGCTGTAGGAAATCTTTTAGAAAATAGCGAACTTTTCCCAGTTGTTGCTATTCCTGGTAGTGTTACTGGTGAGAAGATGTCAGTTATTGATGCGTTAGAAAAGAATGAACTTATGATTTACTTAGAACTTTCCGGGTCTAAAAGCGACAAAAAGCTCGATGCTGTTAGTTGCTTAACTGCTATATATGATGAATTAGAAAGAGAAAACCCAGACCAGGATTTTATTGATGGTACAATTGAGCAGCTTAAGGAGTTCTTATAGATCTTAAATTAGTTTACGGTTTTATTAGATATTCGAATACGGTGTTGCGAATCTGCTTCGAGCGAAGCGAGTGCTCTTGTGACCGAATCTCATCCCCTCATCACTACACCATTGAGTGTAATTGCGAAAAACCCCTAACAATCGCCGAACCTCACGTTTATGTTTTAAAATAATAAAAAATAAAAGTCGCCGTATGGCGACTTTATGTTTCCCTATTTTTTTAATAAAACGAATCTCTGTATCTTTTTGTTAGTTTAGCGGATGCTCCAGGGAAAGAACCGGCAGAGGTTCTTTTTTCCATGGTAAATCTTGTACCTGCTAGACTTAGTAAGAGTAATTGGTTTTGAGAAGGTTGTGCAGTAGTCGATCTGGGTATTTGTCTATGAGGATAAAGATCATTTCTTCTTGATGTTGAAATAAAACCATATTCTACATCTCCTTTACCAACTATTTCAATGATTGCATGTGGTGCAATAGAGTATGGAATAAGCTCTCTTTCATTTTCGTTTATAACCAGAAAACCAAACGACTGAAGAAAGGCTACTGTCAATGCGGTTCGTATGTTTGTTTCACTTTCTTCATTGCTTATTGGTCGCCAAAGGATGATTTCACCACAATACGGTGTACTCGCATCTCCTTTGTATAAAACCTCTAGTTTTCCTGGTGGACTATTTGTGGCAAGTAGCAATAAATCATCAAGTTCACTTTTTACGATGTTTAAAATATTTTTATTCAAAGCATCATTTAGATCAAAGACCTTTACGCCTTCTTCTTGCCAAAATTTCATAGTGGAAGGCGATATCCCTCCAGAAAGAGAAAAAACAACAGGGTGTTTCGTGAGCATTTTTTTAAGAAACCAGTTAATATTTCTTTGAGAAATATCCACAAGATAAGCGATTTTCGACATGATTTTCTCCTAAAATTGAACAATCTATTTAAAACACTACAACAAAAAGAAGAAGTTGTCTATTTTTTGTGCTGTTTTACTATATTTTTTACCTCACACAATTTTCTTGCCTTTTGCTTCCTAAATGTTAGTATCTTATTTAATTAAGTTCTTTAACAGGCAAAGGGGAGTATTATGCAAACAGACAATGATTTGGTCTTTGATGAGCAGGGTGTATTTTTGGCTAGGCAAAATTGGGAAAAATCACTAATCGGAAGAAGGTATCCTTCGTTTGATTATTTCTTACAAATGTTTAAAGATGGTTCTTCGTGTGCTGAAATAGCAAGAAGTATTTCAACAACCAGAGAGACTGTGCGTCAAATATATAATCAGTTTTTTAAAAATATATTTGCTGGAAAAACGGTCACTGAAAAATCAAAAGAAAAAAAGAAACAAGAAATAACAGATAATTCTAAAAAGTTTTTAGAAAGCTTAGACGATGATTCTGGTTTCAAAATTCTTGTTTTATTTATTCGTGGTTTAGGTTTGAGCGCCTTACTGATTCCTTTTTGTGATAGTATTAAAAAATTTTCTACATCTAGATTATTTATAAATGGATGTCTTTGTTCTTTGCATTTTTTGAAGAATAAATTTTTTCCAAGGGAAAAAGAGAGTACCACTTATTCTCAGGTTCATTGTTCTTTAAAGACTTTAAAAGAAACAGAGTTTTCTATTTTTTTTCTGAGTATTGATGATGTGGTGTCTATTTACGTTGTTCCAAATAAAGTCATACTAGAAGAGTATTTTGATTGTTTTTCTAAGGAAACTGTTTCTGTTTATGTTCCGGTATCTAAAAGAGAAAAAAATACAAAAAGATCAAAGATTAATTGGTCTCTTTATGAAAATGCCTGGAATCTTATTTCTGGATAAACCACCGAATTTTCGGTGGTTTTTGTTTTAAGTGATACTATATAAGCATATGAAACTTTTAAGGAAAATAGGCAAATATCTTGGTTTTGTTTTAGGTTTTATTTTTATCATTCATATCTTAATGGTTATTTTTATAAGGCCATCACTTAATCGTGATTGGACAGCTGATCAAAAGGTTTTAGCTGAAGCATTTATTGATGGAGATAAGGTTAATATTAAAAATATTCGAAACATAAAATACAGAACAAAAAGTGACTATGATGTTGCTTATTATGACAAAACTTTTGATTTGAATAAATTAGATTCTGTATGGTTCATGGTGGAACCTTTTTCTGGTCATGGTTTTGGTGCTGCCCACACCCTAGTCTCTTTTGGTTTTGAGGGAGGGAGTTATGTTTCTATCTCAGTTGAGATAAGGAAAGAAGAAGGGGAATCTTTTTCTGTACAAAAAGGTTTACTTAGACAGTTTGAACTTGTTTATGTAATCGCTGATGAGAAGGATGTTATTAAGCTTAGATCTAATTACCGCAAAGATAAAGTATTCTTGTATCCAGTGTTAACTGATAAAGAAAATATGAGAAAACTTTTTGTATCTATGTTAAACAGGAATAACAAATTAGCAAAAGAGCCAGAGTTTTATAATACATTAACTAGCACATGTACGACTAACATCGTTTCTCATGTAAATGAAATTTCAAAAGGAAGAATACCACTGAGCTACAAAGTTTTGATGCCGGCTTATTCTGATGAGTTCGCGCAAAAGATTGGTTTAATCGAACAAAATATTCCGATTGATAAATTAAGAGAAAAGTATTTGATTAATGAAAAAGCAGAGAAGTACGCGGACGATGAGAACTGGCCAAAGAGAATTAGGGAATAGTTTATAAATTTTGTTTTATATCTTTTACGTATGTTGCTGCACTTTCCCCAGCGACAAATCCTGTCGTCCAGCACAATTGTAAACTATAGCCACCAGATGGTCTGTCTATGTTTAATATATCTCCAACAACAAAGAGATTTGGATATTTGATTGATGACATTGATTTGAAATCAACTTCTTTTAAATCAAGTCCACCAGAAGTGATAATGGCTTTTTCTTCTCCCATTAATCCTATTATTTTTATTTTTAGACCTTTTATTAATCTAACCAAAAGAAGTCTTTCGGATTTAGTTAAAATGTTTACAGGTTTATCTTTTTCTATCTTTGATATATCAAGTATTATTGGTGCTAGTCGCGGGTGTACTATTTCTGATAAACTATTTTTTATTTTTTTATTTTGATTATTTTTTAAAACTTCTTGTAGATTTTTATCAAGTGTTCCTAAATCAACTTTTGGCATAAGGTCTAACTCTATTTCTACTTCTCCGTATTTTAATAATTCGCTAATTTCTTTACTCATATTTAGAATCATTGGTCCACTCAATCCAAAGTGAGTAAAAAGAATTTTGCCGATAAATTTATTTTGTTTTTTGTTATCTAAACAAGTTGTTAGTTTTATGTTTTCTAAACTTAATCCAGAGAGGGAGTGTACCCAAGTGTCATATGCTTTAATCGGAACAAGTGATGCTCCTTGTTCTATAATTGTGTGGCCAATTTTTTCTAACCATTTGAAGCCGTCTCCCGTTGACCCTGTTTCTTTATGTGATTTGCCGCCAGTTGCTAAGATATAAGATCTTGCTTTGATTGTTGTTTTGTCTTTTAAATTTATTTGGGTTATTTTATCTTTTTCTGTGCCAAGGCTTATGATTGGCGAACTTGTTAAAATTGTAACTTTGTTTTCTTTTAAATAATTTACCATTACATCAAAAACTGATTTAGAAGAATTAGATATAGGGAAAACACGATTACCAGCTTCTATTTTTGTTTCCATTCCACGACCATTAAAAAAGTTCAAGGTATCTTTTACAGAAAATTTTGAAAAAGGGGAAAAGAGGAATTTGCTGTCATCTTTGAATTTACTTAGGAATTTTTTGTTATCAAATTCTGCGTTTGTTAAGTTACATCTGCCACCTCCTGTGATTAGAAGTTTTTTGCCAAGTGAATCATTTTTTTCAATCAAAATAACAGAAAGACCGTGTGATGCGGCCGTGCCAGCTGCCATCATGCCAGATGGACCGCCTCCGATTACGGCTAGGTCGTAGATTGATTGGGTCGGTTTGTTCATTGGTTTGTGATTTGGGTATTATACAATAATTTGGCAGGAATCGGTCACAAAACTACCTCGCTTCGCTCGAAGTAGTTTCGCGACCTCATTCGAGTCTGAGACTCTCAGAGTCGAAGACCGTATTCGATTCCTGCAATGAAGCCAAGCAGTTAAATGCGGCAGGAATCGGTCACCTCGTCTCGTTTTTGATTACAAAAACAGGAGACTCCTCGACCCCCATTCGATTCCTGACGAAAGTGACGCAGGTCACTTTCTCCGAGAGCACAAAATAATTAAAACCACTTTCGTAAAAAGTGGTTTTAATTATTTTGTGCTCTCGGCAGGAATCGAACCTACATCGCGAGTACCGCAAACTCGAATTCTATCCATTGAACTACGAGAGCATCACGCCCAAAGGCGATTTTTATTTTGAAACTTTTGCAAGAGCCTTAGCTAAACGAGACTTCTTACGATTAGCGGTACCTTTTTTGATAACGCCTTTCTTAGCTGCCTTATCTAGGGCTTTGTAAGCGATTGATAAATCTGTCGCAACAGTTTTACTTTTTGTTGTAACACTTTTACGAACAGTTTTTACTGCCTCTTTCATGTTACGACGACTTTTATCGTTTGTAACACGCTTACGATCGCTTACGCGCTTTGCTCTTTTTGCATTTTGTGTAATTGCCATAGTTAGGACACTTTACCACATATTTAACATCTTTTCAAGGATTTTTGATGTTTTTAATTATAGTATACTTTTCCCTTGATTCTTTTATCTTATATCTTGTATCATTTATACATATGAAATATTTAGGAATAGATTATGGTTCAAAAAAGGTGGGGGTGGCGTCGTCAGATGATGATGGAAGAATGGCCTTTCCTCTTATGATTGCTCCTAATGATAAAACCTTACTTAAGGATACGCTCGAGCTTATTCGTGAGATGAAAATATCTACCGTTGTTATTGGTGAAAGTGTTGATGAAAAAGGAAAACCAAATGCCATTGCAAAAGAAGCAAGAATGTTTGGTACGGAAATAGAAAATAATATTGATGTTCGTGTTGTTTTTGAAAAAGAATGGTATTCAACTGTTGAAGCCAGAAAGCAACCAGGAAAAGAAGGTAATCATGAGGTGGATGATCAGGCTGCGGCAATTGTTCTTCAAAGGCATCTTGATAAAGTTAACGGCCCAAATATAGAAGAAGAGACTTATGCGAATGAAGAGGATTTGGATGATACTGAGAGTGGCCCAAACGATAATTGGTAGATGTACAAGATACAAGATACAAGATACATCGATAAAATAAAAGAATTTACAAATTTGTATGCGTGGCAAAAAGGTCATAGGTTGGTTGTGTTTATATATTCGATTTCAAAAAAATTTCCAGAAGATGAGAAGTTTGGCATAACTAGTCAATTAAGAAGGGCTAGTGTATCTATAACCTCAAACATAGCTGAGGGTTTTGGTAGGAAAAATGGAAAAGAAAAGATTTATTTCTATAGAATTGCACACAGGTCATTAATTGAGGTAAAAAGCCTAGTTTTTGTTTTGAAGGACACAGGTATGATTGATTTAAAAATTTTTGAAGAATTATATCTATATATTTCAGAGACACAAGCTCTATTAATAGGTTTGATAAAATCTACAAAAGATTAATTTCTACTTGCTTCATGTGTCATGTATCTTGTATCATTACATAATGGAAGAAATACAAAACAATAATGGTTTATTAAAAAATGAAGACGGATTACTTAAAAATAGTGACGCTTTAATTGAAGAATCTAAAAAAATAAATATAGATGATTTTTTTAAGATAGAAATAAAAGTCGGAGAGGTTATTTCAGTAGAAGAAATAGATGGATCAGATAAACTATACAAACTTATGGTTGATTTCGGAGAGGTAGAACCAAGACAGATATTGTCAGGTATTCGTGAATATGTTTCAAAAGAGGAATTGCTGAATAAGCAGTTCCCTTTTGTGACAAATTTAGAACCAAGAAAACTAAGAGGGTTATATTCCAACGGAATGATATTGGCTGGCTCTGATGAAAATGGATTAGCACTATTTAATCCTTCTAAGAAACTAAAAAACGGTACAAGGCTTAGTTAAGATATAAAGATGCAGGATACAAGATTTATGAATGAGAAAACCATAAGGTTTTCTCGTATCCCTTGATTCTTGTATCTTGTATCTTGTATCATTAATGAATGATTAAAAAACTTGTTACTTGGGTAGAGAGATTTGCGGAACATAAGAAAGCTCAATTAATTTTATTTATCGTTGCTTTTACTGAATCTTCTTTTTTCTTGGTTCCACCTGATGTGCTTATTATTGCAATGCTTTCGCATGCTATTAAAAAGTCGTGGATAAAAGTTGCCTCTATTACAACTGCCGGTTCTGTATTGGGTGGAATACTTGGTTATACAATTGGTTATTATTTTTACCAATATATTGGTGAGCCGATAGTTAATTTTTATGGAATAGAGGAGCAATTAAAAATTGTTGGAGAGAAGTTTAACGAAAATGCTTTTCTTTCAATTCTTATAGCTGCTTTTACACCAATACCTTATAAAGTTTTTACTATTGGCGCTGGTTTATTTTCTTTAAATATAATTACATTCGTTGTTGCTTCTATTGTTGGCAGAGGAGCGAGATTTTTTTTGGTGGCATATATATCAGATAGATTTGGAGACAAGGCAAAGCAAATTATTTTAGACAAAGGAGACAAAATACTATGGATTATTGGAGTGTTGGGATTTGTGGCTGTATATCTTTTGTCTAAGTAGTATAATTAAACTTATGATATATCACATTTGTATACAAAATGATTGCATTACGTTTCAAGACGAAATTATTCCTTTTGGTAAAAGCGATATTGAGGAACATTTTACAAAAGTATTACCTGATATTTTTGATGTGATTATTCACAAAATAGATAATGTTGGGGTTGTGTTTGTTTGTGGGGAAGGAGAGTCAAGAAGAATACTTGGTAGAAAATTAGAAGACAGGTTAGGAAGGGAGGTAATTTATGAGTAATTTTAAAGTTATGGAAAGATTAAATTTAGAGCAACAAAATTTTGAATCAAGAGAGAATCATTTGTTAGAAAATAGAAATTTGGCACAACTTATGTTGGCAGAAATGATGGGGATAGATATTCTTATTTTTATTAAAGACGGGTATGCAAAAAAGGTTAGTGATTATATTGACGAACATTCAGATATTTTAGATAGATTTGATAATGATAAAGACGGTGTTGTAAAAGAACTTCACAGTATTGTTTGTTCTCCAACTTATCACTAATTAAAAATTATTATAAAAACAGAACCCCCGACACAAATCTGTGCGGGGGTTTGAGCGGGGTTTATTTTCTTAGCACCCGCTCGTAAGCCTCCAGGTATCCAGCGGGAGACCCCTCTGTCTTTATTGGAGGAAGATGCCTGAAGCGACTCGGGGAACCTTCACAAAAAGGTTCCTTGTCACTGATTACTGGCATGAGATGTCGGGCATGGGTCCGCCAGACATCAGTTTTGTGAAGTTTGCCGAGTTCGACTTCGAACTGGCGAACATCGTTGTGTGGTGGTACATACCCACCACACTTGTCGCAGATTGAAAAAGCGACTGCAAGTGGGTTGGTTTGACCCGACGTGTGCAAATGGCCCATCGACTTCTCCTTTCCTTAAAGAGGGTATATTTAATTATATCATATTTTTATTAATATGTCAAATTTTGAAACAGTGAGTTTAATAAATAATTACGCTAATTGTATGAGTGTCTCTGCGTGGAATCGGCGATTGTTAAGGTATTTTTATTTCGTAACTATGTTACTCATAAAAACACTCTTAACTTTCGCCTAAAGAAAAACCGACAAAATTATTTTAGAAAAAGTCATGGGTTCATCTTTTTCTAAAATAATTCCGTAGACCGGTTTTTCGTTCGATTCCAACATAAAAGTGTTTTAACACTTTTATTCGCGAGGGCACAGTCAGTAAAAAACACAGAAATAAATCTCTGTGTTTTTTACTGACTGTGCCCTCGCGTGGAATCGAACCACGAATAACGGCTTAGAAGTCCGCAGTTATATCCATTTAACTACAAGGGCAAATTTACTTTTCAATACTAACAAATTTTTATAAATAACGGAAGTTTTTAATGTTATAATATTTAAATATGAATTCTTTTAATCCAAACCCAAATATCTTAAAAGAACAAAGGGAACTTTTTTCAAAAGAAGCTAAACAAATGTCCGCAGATGGTTTTGGTGTTATTTATAGTGATTTTGCTACTGAGATGGAAAGGGTTGCTGAAATTAATAGGATACACAGCCAAAACAAAACAGAAGACATGATTGGTTTTGAAGGAGAAAAATTGGTTATTAATAGATTAAATAGACAAATTTTAGGAGAGGGTATTGATATCTATAAATCAGATTTAGCTGATGATGTTTTGCGTGGATGTGATGCTTTTATCGTTTCCCCAAGGTTTCATGTTAGTGGAGAACCTGTTGTTGTCGGTATAGATATTACACTTAATCAAGCAAATGAAGATGATAAAAGAATAAGGCATCAGGAAAAAGACGGACTAGAAAAAAAGCTTGAAAGAATTGTTAGAAGAGTTAATTCTTTATCTAGGATTGACCCAGCGCTTGCCAGAGATTTTAATGCGTGGATATCATCTGGTGGTTTATCTAGAGAAAGACCAAAAGATAGCAAGGATCCTAATTATAAGTTTTGGAAATTATCTGATGAGGTTATACAGGCTAGGTACTTTAGAAATCCAGCAGATGATCCAGTTAATCCAAATATGCCACATCCGGTTATTGCTGGCCCAAGGGCTGTACTTTCTTTGGATGCTGTGTTTTTTAATAAGGCAAATCTTGATAATAAATATATTAGAGGTGTTGATATAAATCAGCAAATAGATACAGTCTTAAGAGCAGAAACATATATGTCACTTAATCATCTTCTCGAATATATGAATAAGCTTATTAAAAATAAACCACAAATGAATTCTATTTTTGATGCTTATTATTCTGCGACAAAGGCCTGGGTTGATTTGCTTGATCAGCCGGGTAGGGTAGAAATATTTAAAGGAGCCTTTAATGAAATAGCAGGAAGAGATAAGTTGGTAAGGTCGCAGATGGACACATATTCAAAAGCATTAAAGAAAGCTTTTGGTGTTTAATTTATTTTAGTGGGCGATGAGGGATTCGGTCACAAAATCTGTTCCTCTTAAAATCGTCACAGAAGATTTTGCTACCCCATATTCTCATCCCTACATAAATAAAGCAGTTTATTTATTCATTTCCCACTAAACAAAAATGGTCACAATAGTGACTCATTTTTGTACTAGTGGGCGATGAGGGATTCGAACCCCCGACCTTCGCAGTGTAAATGCGCTGCTCTACCAACTGAGCTAATCGCCCTTATTCACAATATATGTTATATTACATCACATTATGGAATTTCGCAAATTATACGAAGATAGCCACTGTTTGTTTATAGAAAAGCCAGCTGGAATCATGGTTCACCCAGATGATAGGCAGGACGAAGAGACAGTGGCCAGTCTTTTAAAAAAAGAATATAAGCTAGACGGTATTGGTGATTTAGGTCGCGAAGGAATAGTGCATAGATTAGATAGAAATACCACAGGTGTACTTTTAATTGCTAAAGATATAATTGCTTTTAATAATTTTAAAAAGCAATTCAAAAACCATACAACAAGAAAGGTTTATAGGGCTATAGTTGAAGGTAATATAAGAAATGATATTGGTATGATATCTTTGCCTATTGCACGAGCTAAGTCTGATTTTCGTAAAAGAACAGTAGTCGACATGTTTGCTAAAGATCAAAGAGGAGAAGAGAGAGAGGCAATAACTAGATATAAAGTTTTATCTCGTTCAAATATAGAAGGTAAGTCTTATACTTATGTCGAGGTATATCCAATAACTGGGCGCACACATCAAATAAGGGCTCATTTTAGAGGAATAAGACATCCGATTATAGGGGATGATTTATATGGTTCAAAGGTTGGTAAAGGTGTTGCGAACAGGTCAATGCTTCATGCTTATTCTTTGACAATTAAAATACCAGGCGAAAAAGAAGGAGAAACAGAAAAAACTGTAATATCAGAAATACCAAAAGACATGGACAGCACACTAAAAAAGCTCTTGCTTATTTAGATTTTCTGTGATAAAATCTCATTTACTATGAAAACAACTATTAAGTTATCTCCTGTTGATATGGAGGCCCGCAAAGCACTAGATTTCTCGTCTGGAGATGTTGTTCGTGTTTGGAATAAGATTAAGGAAGCCGATGGAAAGACACGTCTACAAGCTTTTGAAGGTATGGTACTTGCTCGTAAGCATGGTGAAGAAATGGGGGCTACTTTTACAGTTAGAAAGGTGGCGTCAGGTGTTGGTGTAGAAAGAGTTTTCCCTCTATACAGCGTAAATATCGATAAAGTAGAAATTGTTAGAAAGACTCATACTCGTCGTAGTAAGTTATATTATGTTCGTGATAAGGCCATAAGAGATGTGCGTCGTAAACTAAAGTCAAACGTAAAAGCAGTTAAGAAGGGAGACACGACAACCTTTGAAGTGGTAGAAGAAGTTGCGGAAGCGGTTACAGAATAATTAAAAACAAAAATCACCGAAAGGTGATTTTTGTTTTGTTTATATCTTTGTGTTAATATTTTATTACTTCTTAATTTAATATTTAAGATTTGCCCAGGTGGCGAAACTGGTAGACGCACTACCTTGAGGTGGTAGCGAGGCAACTCATGGAGGTTCAAGTCCTCTCCTGGGCACAAAGTTGTAACAGTACGAAATCTATGAGATTACATAAGATAATAAGTGGTGAGCTTAGAAAATTAGAAAACAAGGAGTACCAAATTGGCATAGGTATTAGTCTTGGAAATAAATGGTTCACAGTAGATAATATTGTGGAACTTACAAGATGGTGTTTAGATTATTCAAAAGATAAAGTAATTGTCTATGTTGCAGATTCAATACACGCAATAAACTTAGAGGTTAGAAAACAAATTTCCAGAGAAAAAGCTGAGAAGATTGCTGACGAGATGGGGGACAAATATCTTAATAGAAGTCGAGATGGAATTAAAAAATGTATTAGACGATCTAGAATTTGAAAGAATCGTATTTGCTAAGTGGAAAGACTTAACTAATGAAGTATACAAAAATAAAGTAGCGTGGCTATATGATAAATACGAAAAAGATTTAGATTTTAGCCTAAAAATTCAAAAAATAGTGAGTGATATGGTGTCAAATGAAATCAGAAACTTTAGTGGTGATGAAATTAAAAAGTTGGGAACTTATATTTTAGAGGAACTTCCCGAATGTCTATATCAAGTGAAAATGAAAACATACGAATGTCAGGCTTGGGTATATCCATACGCAACTGGACCACTTATAGATTTTATAGAAGAAATACAACAGGGTAAAATTTATCCAGAAATAAAAGAAAAAATCATTGACACTGAACTAAAGGTTCTTCTAGAGGTTAGATAGTGCAAACTTGGTTTTGCTGAAGTGTAATATATTGAAAATAAATAAAACCTCTATAGAGTAAGAAGTCTAAATGGTTTTATCACGAGATGGTTCACCAAAACATAAAAAATTAGACAGAGGATACTATCTATTTTTGTTTTAACTAAATTCATTTTGCGGTATAATATATTTCATTATGACAAAAGAACAAAATTTTTATTATTAGTAGTTTTGATTGTGGCTGGTGTAGGGGTTACTTATTATGTACAAAACAAAAACTCTGCTGGTATGCAAGCAAACACTTCTGTTCAAGAAGTAAAGACTGAGGGCACACAAGTGTCTTCGGCTAAGAAATATACAAGTGATGTAAATTATAATGTTCCAGAAGAAAAAGTTGAGACAATACATGTAGCCATTACTTTAAAAGATGGATTAATTGAAGATATTGCTTTTAGTTATGACAAACCAAAAGAAGACGGCTCAGTATATAATTTAGGAAATTTTGAAAAAGCTTTAGCTACAACAAATTTAAAAGGCAAGAAATTAGAAGAAGTTTCACTTTCTCGTTTGGGTGGAGCGTCTCTTACAACAAATGCCTTTATGAAAGCTGTCGCTGAAATAAAGCAAAAAGCTAATGGATAGTAAAAAAGTTTTTGTTTTAAAAGATTATGAAGGGCTCGGCACACACTTTTATGTCGAGCTCTTTTTGCGTGAGAAAAATATAGACGAAGGAAAAGTTTCTAAAAGATTAAAAAAAGAAATAGAAGAGTTTGACGATAAGTATTCTAGGTTTAAAAATGATTCTTTGTTAAATAGTTTAAACAAAAATAGAAGTATCGTTTTTGATTATGATTTGGCAAAGATGATTGAGTTGGCTAATTTTGCAAACATAAAAACAGATGGTGTGTTTGATATTTTTATTAAAGAAAAATTAGAAGAGAAAGGATATGGTAAGACGGAGGAATCCAACAAAAAAACTTTTTTAGAAAACTCCACAGTAGAAGTAAAAGAAGAATATATCTTTATTAAAGGAGAAAGAAGTATAGATTTAGGCGGGGTTGGGAAGGGGTATTTGATTGATAAATTAGCTAAGATTTTGCTTGAGGAATTTAACATAAGATATTTTTTGGTAAACGGTGGAGGAGATATTTTGGTAACATCTGATTATGAAAATGATATAGAATTATTTTTGGAACATCCTACAAACAAAGATGAATATATTTATAAAATAAAAATCAAAAATAAATCTTTTTGTTCTTCTTCATCGTTTAAAAGAATGTGGCAAAAAGGCACAAGAAATGTAAATCATTTTGTTAATAAAGAAAACAAAGAGATTTGGGTGTCCTCTTATGTTGTATCTAAAGACGCATCCACCGCTGACATGTTTGCAACAGTTGCCTGCTTATTATCAGATAATGAAGAAGAAATAAAAAGAACAGCCAAAGACTTTTCTGCAGATTATTTAATTATTAATGAAAAAGGTGAGTTTTACAAAAGTGATAATTTCCCTAATTTAATTAACTAATTTGATATAATGGTTTTATGAGTAATTTATTAATCACAGCAAATGTTTTTGGATATATTGGGCTTGTGCTTATTTGGGTGCAGGTTGTCTTTGGTTCAAGGCATATATTCAAAGGTTTTACAAAAGATACTGTTTTGGTAAACAAAATACATAAACAGTTGGGTATTTGGGGTTTTCTTTTAATTATTTTACATCCGGTACTTGAAATGATGGTGAGGTTAAGTAGTTGGTATTGGTTATTTGTTCCTAATTTTTACACGACAGCAGAAATATTTATTACCTTAGGAAGAATAGCATTAATTTTTGTGATTGTTATTTGGGTGACGAGCGCAATAATTAGAGAAAAAATAAAATGGCGCCCTTGGAAATATATACATTTAATTTCTTATCCAACATTATTTTTGGTTTTATTTCATGTACCGTATATAGGAACTTTCTTTAGGGATTATTTTTATGTGCAAGTATTTTGGTTTGTTTTACTTGTCACTTCTTTACTTGCGATTATCGTGAGGGTTATGAGATTTGCGGGGATTGGAAAAATGGTTTACGTTTTATCAAAAAAAGAAGTTGTCTCAGAAAATATTATTTTGATTTCTTTTTTACCAAAATATGAAAATATCGTGACGGCAAATATTGGGCAACATTTTTATTTACAGTTCGGTAGATTTTTAAGTGAACATCCTTTTACAATAATGGAGCAGAATAATAAAACAGGTGAGCTTACTTTTGGAATAAGAAAGGTGGGTAAAACTTTTGATAGACTTATTGCTCTTAATATTGGAGATGAAATATTTATTGACGGTCCATATGGTGTGTTTACTAAAGAAGCTTGGAACAATGATGAGAAAGTGGTTATATCTGGTGGAATAGGGGTTACACCTTTTGTAGACCTTGTGAGGAATTATGGTTCGTCTATTTCTTATATTAATTGTAATAGAAATATCGACGAAGCAGTAAGAAGAGATATTTTGATCAAATCTAAGAAGTATCTCGATGTACTGGATTCTTATGATGGAGAAAAAAGTATGTATGTAAGAACAGGGAGAATTTCAAAAGAATTAATTCAAGAAATAGCAGGAGAGAATTTTTTGAATATAAAATATTTTGTTTGTGGATCGCCAATGTTTATATTTATTGTTAGAGATATGATTACATCACTTGGCGTGAAGAAAGACAGTGTTTATTTTGAAGAGCTTGGGTTTTAGTTTTTTAAATTAGCTTTTGTTTTATTTTCTGGTAGAATCTTTTATTGACGACGTAGAGCAAAAGAAGATTAAAAAGTATCTTTTTTAATCTTTCAAGCCAAGTAGTCAAAAGGTGTATATTTTGTAGTTCTATTACAGTATCTTAAAAATAAAAGGAGAGAAAAATGGAGAAGATAGAACCGAAGGTGTTACCTTTTTCGGGGACATATATGAGTTTTTTTTGATAGGATTAAAGTTTCTCATTTATGCTGTAGACCTCTTGTTCCTTTTGCTTATTATTTACCAAACCTAGATATTTTAGTTATTCAAACTTTAGACAGGTCTTGTATTTTAGTTGAAAAACCTCCATTTTCTGCTGGTATTTTGTATGAAAAGATAGGCAGATTATACAGAGGTAAAATTATTGGAATACAAATAAACAATATATCTAAATCTCCACACAGAGCTCGTCTTTTTAGAAGATTAAAATGGCAAATTCATGAAGTTGTTTCACTTCTTACTCCAGATTTAATTTTGGCATTTGGAAATGAGGCAGCTTCCGTTGTTGATTTTATTAATGACAATAGACATATTGTTGTTAGGTTTTCTCGAGCTTAAAAGGGTGGCGCATTTATGCGCCACCCTTTTCTAATTTAATTTTTTGTGTTATATTGATAGTCTCTTATAGAGACATGGTGCCTATAGTGTAATGGTTAGCACAAGGGTTTGTGGAACCCTTAGTTCGGGTTCAAATCCCGGTAGGCACACCGCTAAAACAAAAAACATCCCGAATTACTTTGTCGCACTAAAAGTTTTTCTCAGTCGTCGTATGTCTATATACGCCTTCCTCGAAAAACTTTTGTGCTTCGCGCATTTCGGGTGTTTTTTGTTTAATCGGTTTGGTGCCTACCGAGTAACAGTGCCTAAGCACTGTTACGTGGATTTGAAGCGAAAAAGTGGCTACGAAATAACAAAAAGAAAAGCTGAGTTCATGGCTTTTCTTTGTAGTTATTTTGTCACTTTTTCTGGGGGTCGAGGAGCAATGTTTTTATTGAGTCATAAGACGAAAAGAAAAACATATGCGAGGTGACCAAATCCCGATCCATAAAAACTAAAAATATCCTTGGTCTGATAATTTTTAGTTCTTACATTTAGACACCCTTTAACTAATTACAGAGGAGGTTGGAAATGATATACTGTTTTGATATGGAAAACTTTAACCCAGCCCCAGAGGACAGTAACCAAAATGATCTAATGAGAAAAATGAATGAACTTATTCAGTATGGCTCAATTCAAGATTTAAAAACCTATATAGAAGAAGGGGGTGATATCAATCAAACAGACTGGGAAGGAAGAACAGCCCTACAAATGATGACCGCTAAAGGTAACAAGGAGGCAGTGGAGCACCTTTTATCAAAAGGTGCAGATATTAATAGAATATTTATGTTTCAGGGTCGTCTTCCAAAAACGGCACTGGATGCAGCAAGAGAAACTGGACGAAAAGAAATCGAAGCAATTCTCACCTCATATGGAGCCAAGACTGCCTCAGAATTACAGTAACCCAGTTCTAATCCTGTCTATGACAGTGAAAGAATACCTTAAAATAACGTAAATTTTGCTATAAATTAACTATAATTTACGTTTTTATTGACATTTATACAACAGTAAATGATATATTATATTAATGACTTCATGGATGTTTTACGCGGTCTTTGGAATGCTACAAAGTGGGTTACTGATGGCTCTCTTTAAAGTCCCAGCCGCAAAACAAATCAATAAGTATAGTCTATCTGCTTGGGCATATCTATTTGCAATGTTTATTGCTGGGTATGTGTTGCGTGGGTATATCGTATTTGATATAAGGGCAATCATTTTTGCATTTGTATGGGGGACAAGTTTTGCAATTCTCAGTATCACGCAAATGCACGTACTTCATAAACACGATACAAGTGGAGTATTTCCGTTCACAAGCTTAGCTTCAAATGTTTTTGTTGTTATCGGTGGAGTATTTTTCTTACATAATTCTATTTCACTCCTTCAATGGGTCGCTATTACATTGTCAATTTTTCTATTCATTGGAGCACATTGGGGAAGTAAGAAGAGTTTCATTATTGAGATATTGCCTTCGTTCATGTTCATTGCACTTCTTTCTACATTTAATAAGTTTGTACAAAATGCTGGAGCTAATCATGTAGAGGTTAATAATTTTATTTTTTGGCAACTCGTATTTACTTTTGTCTCATCACTCGTAATGCTTTTCTTTGTTAAAAAGCAAATCTCATTTAATAGTCTTGTTCATAGACATCTTATTGGTTGGGCTTTTCTTATCGGAGTTCTTCAATTTGGGACCACTTATGCAATCGTTAAAGCTCTTTCACTTGGTCCAATTTCTCTCGTATTTATTGTGCTTGGGTTGTATACTTTTTTTACTACAGTATTTGCGTCAATTCTTTTTAAAGAAAGGATAACCACTAAAAAAATTATTTTTATTATCTTATCATTTTTGATTGTGCTTCTAATTAAGCTAGGTAAATAATATAAAGTTTAAGTTGAGTACCTCAGTAATTTATAGTCTTTTACTTTACATAGGGAAACTTTATAATAAAATCTGTACCTTTTCCTTCCTCACTTTTTACTTCAATTGTCCCATTATGTAGTTCTACTATTTTTTTACAAATAACAAGTCCTAGTCCTGCGCCTTTTATGTTTCTTGTTTCCTCACTTTTTACTCTGTAGAATTTTTCAAATAGCCTGCTTAGATTTTCTTTGGATATTCCTATACCGGTATCTTTTATTTCTATTATTATTTTGTTTTTCTCTTGATTAAGTAACAGAGTGATTTCTCTTTTGTTTGAGTTGCCTATATATTTTATTGAGTTACTTATTAGGTTACTAATCAGTTCTTCTATGTAATCTTTTTTGGCTTTTATGTATATATCGGGTGATATTTCTTTTTTGAATTCGATTTCGTTTCTCTCTGTTTCTTTTATTAAATGATAGTATAAATCACTAAGCGTTTCACTTAAATTTATAGGCTCCATAGTTATTGACTCTTCTGTTGTTTTTAGATGGGCGAGGTTAAGCATTCTATAAATAAAAGTAGAAATCCTATCAATTGATTTATCTATTGATTCTATGTTTGATGAGTCAGAGAGTTGTTTTTTTAGAAGAAAAAGTTGTCCTTTCATAATAGTTAAAGGTGTTTGTAGTCCGTGGGAGATTTCTAACATCATATTTTCTTGCTCTTTTTGTATACTTTCTATTTGTTCGGTGCGCTCCTTTACCTTGTCTTCAAGTGTAACGGAGTAATCCTTTACTTCTTTATAAAGATAAGCTTTTTCTAGTGCGGTCCCAGCTTGAGTGGAAAAAGTTTTTAAGAGATTGATGTCTTCCTCTGTATAGATATCACCAGATAGTTTTTTACCAAGACAAATAAAACCAATTTTTTTCTTGTTTGAAACTATTGGTATAGTAAGATTACAATTGTCTACTTTTATTTTTTTGCTGAACCCAAAAGAAACGGAAGAAATTTTTAGTTTATCTTTTAATATTTTGGTTGATTCGGAAACTATTTTTTCTGGTAAAATATTTTTGTTTAAAATTTCACTTAACTCATGCAACACTGAAGCATAATCGTATTTGTCTTTAAAAAAAATACTGTCTGTAATTTTTTCAAAATATTTTTTAAGGTAGGGGACACCAAATATTCCCAAAATAGTTGTCATACCAGCACTGAATATGATACTTATGTCTGTTGTTTTTTGTAATAGGTGTTCTATTATAAAAATAAAGATTATATAAGTAGAGACAATTATTGTAAGTAGCGATGTAAAAATAATACCGCGCTGTATAACAACCTTGATGTCCATTAACTGATGTTTGAGTATTGCATAAGATATCAAACCTATCATTAACACAGAAAATATTGGCCCAATACTATTTAGTGAATAAATCTTAAACCAAAGAGGTAAAACAGCGTTTGTTGTACTTGCTGGAATTATAAATAATGACATGGCAAGTAGTACGTATTTGATTTGGTTTTTTTCGGTATATGTTTTTGATTTCTTGTAGTTTTTTATTATTGTTCCGATTCCAAGAATTACATAAAGAGGTATATAAAATCTATAGAGCGTCATAAGTGGCCCAAAAGTACCAGTGATTGAATTACCATTTACGGTAACTGTTTTTATCATTAAATTTGTAAAAGAACATATTAAGAAAAATACAATAGGTAAAGAGACGATTACTAGCTTTAGTTTGGTTATTTTTTTATTTGGAAAAACAAGAGAAAAAAGAAAAAGTGAACCTATACCAAGTATTGCTCCAGAAAAAGAAAGCCTCCCCCAAAACAAAAGACTGGTTGTAGTGGTCATATAAATACTAAGAGCCCAAATTCCTCCAGATATAGCAAATATAGCAAAAATAAAACTCTCAATGTTTCTTTTTTTGATAATGGTAAAAATACCAAGTATCGAATTTAATATAAATATTGATAAACCTAAAGTAAACATATTATTAATTATAATTATCTCATATTATTTTGTTTTTGATCTGGTGAAAACAAAATCCCCCGAATCAAAATTGACTCGAGGGATATATTTTAGTGAATGGTAGGAGCCTGCTTTCTGGTAAAGTCGAGTTTGTTCTCTACGACTTTTATCACAAGAGGAAAACTCTTGTGTCCATGAAAGGTAACAGCATCACCAACATGCTCAAAAGGAAAGTCACGTTTTTTGTACCCGTTATACATAATTGCATTAGAAAAGCTAAGTATATGTCTAAAACCATTTTCCCTACAAAACTCATAAATACTGTTTGACATATGCCAAATAACATCACTGTGCCTGTGCTCTTTTACAACAAGGCCACGAGATGATTCAATGGTTTTTTCTCTGTCGAAACATTTTGGTAGGGTATTGGTTCTTTCTATTGGGAACATTTCACAAGGCAAAACAAGTCTTGCATAAGCAATCATTTCATCGCCCTCAAAAACACCAACATGGAGAGACCTGTCATCATATTCATCGGTCTCCATTTGTGTTGGATAATTTTTTGGATCAACAATACCTTTCTCTACACAAAAAACTTCATATCTTAAGTTAAAGGCTTTACTTAATTCAGGAGCAGAAGACAAAACTTTGAAATGATAATTTGTACCATTAATTGGTGTTAAGCCAAGTTTATTTACGTCTAAACCAGATAAACCACTAAGGGTGGTTAAGGGAAGACTCGTTTGTCCTGCAAGTTTTTCTACAACCAAAGTAGCTGTGTCCATGTTGATCCCTTTCAGTTTTTAGTTGCGGTTAATAGGAAGGCTTGATTTGCGTAAGTATCAGTCACTTCAATTTCAGAAAATCCAGACAATAAAACAAGGTCAAGCAATGCTTGTTTATGAAAGAAATGAAAAGTTACCCTAGAACATATTCTGCGATTGTACATACCGACCTTTAGCATTTTTTCTATTACCTCAGGATCAGAAATTGCCTCACGTATGAGAGCTTCTTCTCTTTCGCTGCTTGAGTGAGCATCAAACCAGTATTCATCAGGTTTAGTACTCCCAGAATGTTCTTTCAAGATTATTCCATTTTGGCAGCCAAATTTCGGGGTAACAATTATTAATTTTCCAGAGCGCCTTAAGACACGGTTAAATTCAGTCAACAGCTTACCTGGGTCTTTGATTGCGTAAAGTGTATTTACACTAACAACACAATCAAAACCTTCGTCTTCAAAAGGAAGGGGATTGTTAAGGTCAGCAAAAGAAAATTCTGAATTAGCACTTCCTTTATTATTAGCCCGTGAAAGCATTTCTTCTGAGGCATCTACACCAGAGACTTTAAATGAAGGAACTCCACACATTTTTTTTATTGTGTTTTCTAAGTTGCCCGTGCCACAAGCCGCATCAAGAACTTGTTTGCTGCCTTGTGGTATCTGAGATACAACAGCACGAAGCATTTTTTTGTATGGGGTTAAGTGATTCAAGCTGTCATAACAAAGTGCATAATCTTGCCAAAGGTTTTCTTGGGTATTGTCCATGATTTTTCCTTTAAACGTTATTGGGTTTTAAAAAGAGCTTACCTAGTAGCTAGTATATTGTTACTGTGTTATATAAATTATTTAGAAAAAATAAATTTTTCCTCGAGAAGGTTCTAAAATTTTAAATTGTTAAATAGGGAACAAGACATAATATCTGTTGTTTTATAAAAAAGCACATAAATTATGTGCTAGTAAATATATTTATTCTTGTATTTTGTAACCTATTCCTGGTATTGTTTGTATTAAATCTTTTTTATTTTTGGATGATATTTTTTTTCTGATATTTAATATATGAGATTCTATTGTATTTGAGAATGGGTCAACATTCATATCCCAAACATGTTCGATAAGAATACCCCTAGAAACGACAGCCCCTTTATTTCTAAGTAAGTATTCTAAAAGCATGAATTCTTTTCTTGTTAAATAAATTTCTTTTTGCCCTCTTGTAACTTTGTGTCCTTTTATGTCAACTATCAAATCGTCTATATTTAAAAAATCAGAAGTCATCGATGCTGGTCTTCTGAGTAATGATCTTATTCTTGCTAATAATTCTTCAAGTGAAAAAGGTTTAGTTAGATAATCATCTGCTCCGCGATTAAGTAAATCAACCTTTGTTAACATTTCTTGTCTTGCTGACAACATAAGTATAGGGACACTTTTACCGGTCTTTCTTATTTCACTACAAACCTCATCTCCATTTTTTTTCGGCAACATAAAATCTAATATGATCAAATCATAATCATTTGTTTTTGCTAAAAATAATCCCTTCTCTCCGTCATCTGCTACATCTACAGCATAATACTCAGATTCCAGACCTGCTTTAAGGAAACTAGATATTCCTTCTTCATCCTCAATAACTAATATGCGCATTATGATTTGTATTGTAATAAAAATAAGTCCTTTTTACAAACTTTTTTGTTAAAAAGTCAAGATTTAATCAATAATTGAGTCATCTTAATTAAAATTTTATTTTTTATTAAAGTTTTCTTTATTTTTTATTTATATTTATTTTTACTACTTTGTTCTATGATGAATTTTATGCATATTACTATTGTTCACAATGAAGAAAAGCTATCATCTTATGTTGAAGAAAAAATAAAAGATATAAAACATTATTCCTTTTCTAATGTTCACGAAGAAGAAATAATTTCTAAAATACAATCATTCAAAATAGACGCTGTAGTTTTTGATTCTATTAAACAAAATAACAAAGAGGGGAATTTGCTCTTGGTTAGAAAGATAAGAAGTAAATGTGGTGGTGTACCAATTGTGCTGATTGTTTCTTCTAACGAAGATATTTGCTATATACAAAGTTTATTAGATGAGGGTGTAGACACTTGTATTAAGGGTGACTTTTTAAAAGAAGAACTTATACTTAGGCTAAATAAGTTAATAGAAAAGAAAAATAATTTACTTTTTACGGGTACTAGCATTAAAATGAAAGATACTGTTATTGATATAAAAAATCATTCTGTTTATTTTTGTAATAATGAAATATATTTAACAAAAACAGAATATAATATATTGTTCCATTTGTTCATGCATAAAAATTCTTTAGTAAAAAATGAAGAATTAAATTTATGTTTACGTAATTCGTCATCCATTAAATCGACTTACTTACTAAACATACATATTCATAATTTAAGAAAGAAATTAAGTGGTGCTGATTGGATAAAAACAATTAATAACTACGGCTTTATGGTCTCTGGGTAACCATTTTTCTTAAAGAAAACTTTATTTTATTTTGAAGTTAAAATCATTGACTTTATGTATTAATATCATAAGAATGTAAGTTCTTTCACAAATTTGATTTTAGGGAGGTAAAAATGGCAAATCCAATAGTTGAAGCTGTTATGCGAGACAAAGAAGCTTTGTCTGCGGTTATATGTGCTATACCAACACCGCTTTTCGTAAAAGGTTCTGATTGTAAACTTATAGCAGTTAATTCTGCTTGTGAGGAAATGTGGGGTTTTAAGTCTGTGGATCTTGTCGGTAGAAGTGACACTCGTTATGCTTCTCATGGGTCATATGATGGTTATATGCCAACAGATATGCAGGTTTTTGATTCGCGTAAGCCTCAAGTTGTTAGTGAGAGTTTTATGTCTCCAAAGGGGCCAATTAAGCTACTGACAACAAAAAGTCCTTTTTATGATGAGTCTGATAATCCTGTGTGCCTTATTTGTGCTCCAAGAATTAGTGAGTCAGTTGGTCTACCAGGAGATAGTAATTTTGATTTACATCTACTTCATCTGCATAGACTTTCTACTTTGGGGATGCTTGTGTCAGGTATAGCACACGATTTAAGAAATATAATTTCTACAATAAAAGGACCGATTACTTTAATGAAAAATAAATTAAGTAGTCTTTCTGGTCCGGCTATTTCTTATGTGGTTGATTGGTTAAACAGAATTGATATTTCTTGTGATCATGGAATATCGCTTCTTGAGAATTTGTTATCTTTTGCCTCTGTAGACAAAAAACAAAAAAGAGAAACCATATCTGTGCAAGAAGTAATAAACGAAGTTATTTCTTTGGTGCAAATATCTCCAAAAATAGAAGTTTACTTTAACAATGAAAGTCATCTATATTTGGATGTTAATGTTACACAATTAAAACAAGTTTTCATTAATTTGTGTATGAATTCTATTCGGGCAAAAACTAAAAACGTTGTCACGGTTAGTATTTTTGCTAAAGAAGTTTTTGTTGATTGTGATAATAGTCTTGGTATTTTTCCTAAATTGGATTCTGGTAATTATGTTTGCATATCTGTTTCTGATGACGGTTGTGGTCTGTCTTCATCTTCAATTAAGAAAATATTTGAACCATTTTTTACCACGGGAGATAACGGTAATTTTGGACTAGGGTTAACCATTGTTCGAGATATTGTTGTTTCTCACGGGGGTGGTATTTCGGTGGAAAGTAATTTAGGTGTTGGAACAACTTTTCACATATATTTTCCTAAGACTGATTTACATTAAACAAAAACCGAAGCTTTTGCTTCGGTTTTATTTTTTAAAAATATTTCTCAAAAGTTTCTTTGTCTTTAGGGAAGAATTTAAGTGCTATATGGTATATGGTATATGTAATAAAGAAAGCCGATAATACATCAATTGTGTAATGAAGATGCCCCATAAGTACAACTATTCCAAACACAAAAGATAATGCCATAAACACATACCTAAAAGCTGGATGTTCCCAATAGATAAGCATTAGTAAAAATGGAAGCCCGGTGTGGCCAGAGAAAAACAAATCTCCACCAAAAGTAAATTTACTAATTAGGCTATGATCTGGTATTGGTATATGTTCGGGGTATGCTCCGATGTGAGTGAGGGTTATAAAAATTGAACGGATAATAATAAATAGACTTATACTTTTAAAAGTAAAAGGTATTTTGTGTGGCTTTGTAAAAGAAAGAAATAAAACACCAAGCCAAAATAATATAGTCCCATAAACAAAAACGAATTCTACATTATATGTTCTGATGTTATCCAAAACTATATCTTCAACCCAATTACTTTGATTGTTGGTTGCATAATTACCCGCGTGATAATTTATAAATAAGCTTATCGCAAGTAGAATAAAAGAATATATTAAAGAAATTATAAAATCTCTATTTTTGAGGTGGGGCTTGTTTGTTCCTTTTTCCATTTTTTAATTATATTAGATTATTTGTATTTTGCACTCTATTTCTAAGATATTGTTTTCATCTAAAGTAAAATATTTAGGAAAGTTATTTTCTAAACCTTCGTTTATAATTGGCTCTATACAAATATAATTATCTTTGTTATCAGACCAGACACTGAAAGATATGTTTTTGTTTTGTGCCACTACGTCTATTTGAATTGTTTTATTATTGGTAATTAATTTGGCGGTATTTGTTTCTTCATTTAAAATTATTAGCTTATCATCGGCTAAATTATTTTTTGAAATAATTTGTTGGCCTATATTTATTTCAAAATTTTCACCAACAACAAAATAGGGGTGTAGGCCAGGAAGTAATTTTGTTTTATCTTTTAGAGAGATGATCTTGATTTTTGTTAAAAGGGCAGTGTTATTTTCTTGCCATTCTGTTTCTACTTTTATTTTGCCCCATTTACCTTCCAAAATCTTTTGATGAGAAGATTGTGCTTCCTTGCGGTATTCACCGTGTTTTATTTCAAAATTTTCTTTATCCTCTTCGAAGTTTGGCAAACATAAGAAAAATCCACCACGATTTTTACCGTAAGTGTTTTGTGATTGATAAATAACGTCTTTCCAGTATAAAAGTGTCGAAAATTCATTGAAAAAATTTTTAGATAAATCGTTCATAAAGAAAGTTTAACATGTTTTGCTATAATATCTTTAATGAAAAAGAAAATTATTTATCTTATTTTATTTTTGTTTTCAATTAATTTTTCTCTAGCGGCAGAGCTTTTAGTGGACAAGCAAAGCTCTTACAAAGCAGAAGTAGTTGAGGTTATATCTGAAACAAAAGAAAAACTTGGAGGTAGTGAAATAGATTCACCTGTTCAAGATATAAAAGTAAGAATATTAGAAGGTAAAGATTCTGGAAAGGAGATTATTTTAAAAAATGATTTTATTCAATTAAAAGATGAACAAGTATTTTTCTTAACAGAAACAATAGATGGAGCAAGTGGTCATGTTATGTATGCGGTCTCAGACCCATATAGATTAAACGTTATTTATTTTTTCTCAGCTCTTTTATTTGTGTTAATAATTATTTTTGGTGGCAAGCAAGGAATACGAGGGGTTGTTAGTTTGATTCTTAGTTTGTTTTTGATTGTTCATGTTCTTCTGCCTAATATTTTAGCTGGACGTGATGCACTACTTGTTAGTATTTCGGTTGCGTCAATTATTATTATTTTTGGATCATACATTACACACGGGTTTAATTTCACTACCAGCTCAGCAGTGTTTGGAATGATTGCTACGGTTATTGTGACCGGCCTTCTTGCATATATTGCTACTAAGATGTCTATGCTTACTGGTTTTGTAGAAGAAGAAACCATGTATCTTAATTTTGACACAAAAGGCAGAATTGATTTTGTAGGATTACTTTTAGGAGGAATGATTATCGGGCTTTTGGGTGTGCTTTATGATGCGGCTATTGGTCAGGCTGTTGCAGTTGAGGAATTGTGTAAGGCTGGGCCACATTTATCAAGGAAAGAAATTTATAAAAGAACACTTCGTATTGGTCGTGAGCATATCGGTGCGCTTATTAATACCTTAGCTATTGCATATGTTGGTATGTCGTTACCACTTTTGTTACTTTTTTCTATGTCAGAGGCTAGTGTGTTTGAGATTGCAAACAGGGAAATATTTGCCACAGAAATAATCAGAACACTTATCGGGAGTATTGGTCTTGTGCTTGCCGTACCGATTACAACCTTTATTGCAACGATTATGTTGTATGGTAGAAATTTCAAAGATTCACATACGAGTCATAGTCACACGCATCACCACTAGTGTAATGTTATTTATGTTATAATTTTATTATAAATAAATATGGCACCGGGACCAGCACCAAGAAGAAATTTCAAAATAGAAACGCTTACTGATTTAAAAGGTGAGAGTTTTGGACACACAGAAGATACAATTAGTAACTTACGAAAAGCTGATGAATTATTAGCTGACCTAGAGAGAAAAGTAATTTCTAGAAAACTTTATGGTCACGATGATAAAGAGGTAGAGACTTTCGTTTCAGAAATAGATGATATAGTTGCTTCTATTTTAGGAAGTGGATCAAAAAAAGATACAGCAAAGAAAGAAGCTCAAGCACAAAAGACAAAAGGTATAGCAAAGGACTTGTTGTTTGTTGATGATATAGAGAAGGAAGACATTGAAGATAATAATTATTTAGATGCAATGTTTAAGCATAAAAGTGAGTTGGTTCGCATTGCTCGTCTTGATTATCGTAGAATCGTTCGTGGAAAAGACAAGGCTTACAAAGCTATTAGATTAATAGAAGAGTTGATGGACAAAGATGGTAATTTACCAATACGTCTTCGTAAGAAAATTGATGAATTAAGAAAGCTGATTAGGGACTTAGATCTTGATATGTATCTTTTAAGAAATTCAAGTGAAGAAGCTTATTACACAGTAAACTTACTTAATTTAAGAGATTTAAAAAGGCAAAGCGAAAATTCAAAGATTATAGAAACGTCATCAGTCAAAGAAAAGAAAGAACACATAGAATCATTTGTATTATCCGGAAGACCGGTTTTCTTAAAGGGTGCACCAGGAACGGGTAAAACAGAAATGGCTATACATGTAGCCGAAAACCTACCAACAGTAAAAGAATACAGAAAGGAAAGTAAGTATACAAGTGGAGCTAAATTAATGGATCAACCATACAGAATTATTTCTGCGTCTAAACAAACAGATTCTAGTGAATTAACGGGTCATCAAATATTAACATCTTCTGAAATGTCAGAGGGTGGCCTTGCGTCGTTTTACGATAGTGTCGATTCTGATTTGATAAGGTGGAAGATTTTGCATCCAGACGCAACATTAGAAGAGATAAATAGTCAAAAAAATGTTTTCTTAAAAGGTCGAGAACTCACCAAAGGTAAAGGTGTCGAAACATCTTTTTGGACTGGTCCAATGTATGAAGCGATGGAGCTAGGTATACCTTTTATTGTTGATGAGGCTAACGCTCTTCCGCCTGAAGTAATGATAAAGATTAATCATTTAATGACTAGACGGCCCGGTGATAAGGTTCGTATACAAGAAGATTCTGGAAAAGAAATCACAATTAAGAAAGGTTTCTGTTTTATGTTTACAGGAAATATTGGTAGCGAGTATCAAGGGCGACACAGATTGGAGCAATCTTTTCTTAACCGTATCGGAGACGCTATGATTGAGTATGGATATTTACCAGCTGGAGAATTAGAACAAATTATCTTTGCTAGATTAATGGATGGTAAAGTTGCCAAGGGTTCTATGGTTATAAGAGAGGGGGATATAAGTTATATAATGACTTTTGCCAGTACGGTTTCTTTTGCGCAAGAGATTTTTGCTGGTATTAAAGATTTTGAAATCTCAGATGGAGAAGGGGGTAAATTAAGTGTTAATGAAAATAGATTACTTAAAAACACTCCGATTAGTATGAGAAATGTACTTAATATTATAGATTCTTATAAAAGAGATGGATTTTCTAAATCTTTTGAATCATATATATTGTCATCATTTATCTCTCCTATGCAAGATGCAACCGAACAATATATTTATTTTTCTATATTTAAGACTAGTGGATTTTTTAATAATGTAGATGTTGCTTTAGATAGAGACGTAGATGGAAATATTTTGAATGTTAAGTTTACCCTTAATGGGGCCGGGCATTATGCATCAAGTGGTAAATACAAAACATATACAGGAAGAGATGTGGTTGATTTTGTAAAGGGTTCTTATGAGTACGATGGACAAAATGAGCGTGATTATAAAAAAGTAAAAGTAGAAGGTGTCGCCGAATTAACCGATTCAGAAAAAAGCATAAATCAAATATTTGAAGGTGCAGGGTATTTAATGGATGATTTAGACGATGCTTTATCTGTGTTATCAAAAAACAAAGAAGAAAAAGAATCAACTACTCTAGAACAAGACTTAACCGACCTAACAAAAGTAGAAATCTTCACTTTAGATATCAAACCTATAAACCCTAAACAAGTTTTAGAAAAGAAAGAAGCAACTAGTACACAAGCTGGTGTCTACACATGGGATAATTTTGATAACTGGATAAGAC
>JACCDG011229358.1_pt1 | contig 44525 bp, 46 predicted proteins | sample 7442471 | NCBI WGS metagenome assembly JACCDG01 (sample SAMN15323444, study PRJNA562643) | freshwater metagenome | isolation source: river surface water | place: USA:Blue River Watershed | collected 2017-08-17
TACCTCTTGCTTATAATACTCTTCTTATATGTATCCAAATGATCAAGTGCGATACCGGTACCCTTTACAACACAGTACAATGCATCATCTGCCAATCTGGCTTTAACTCCTGTCCTTCTGTATACGAGTTCTGGAAAGTTTCTAAGCATTGATGACCCGCCAGTCATTATTATTCCCTGATCTATAATGTCTGAAGCAAGCTCAGGGGGTGTTTCCTGCAATACATCTTTTATCGCTTTAATCATATCCTTTAACTCCTTATTTATCGCTTTAACAATTTCATTTGTTTTAATCTCAGTAGAACGAGGTAATCCAGAAATGAAATCCCTACCCTTTACCTGCATTGTAAGCTCATCATCAAGTGGTATTGCTGAACCAATTTGAATCTTTACGTCCTCAGCCATCTTGTCACCTATAGCGAGATTGAATGTTTTTTTAATATAGTCTGCAATAGCAGCATCAATACGGTTGCCTGCACACTTAACTGAAGTAGAAGACACGATTCCACCGAGTGAAATCACAGCAACGTCGGTAGTTCCTCCACCGATATCAACAACCATATGACCCCTTGCTTCCTGAATTGAAATACCAGCACCAATTGCAGCTAATATTGGTTCTTTAACAACAAAGGCACTGCGCGCACCAGCTCTTAATGTTGCTTCGATAACAGCTCGTCTTTCGGTTGAAGTGATGCCTGCAGGAACAGATACCATAACTTCAGGTTTAAAAATATTCCATCTACCAAGAGCTTTGTTAATAAAGTACCTAAGCATAGCTTCAGTTACTCTGTAGTCAGCTATAACCCCATCACGCATAGGTCTGTAGGCGATAATATTATCTGGAGTTCTTCCAATCATTTCCTTAGCTTCAAAACCCACTGCCAACACTTTCCTATCTTGCTCTGACACAGCAACAACTGAAGGTTCATTTAAAACAATTCCCTTTCCTGGAAGGAATACGAGGGTATTAGCTGTACCCAGATCAATACCAAGTTTTTGAGAAAAAATATTCATACAGAGCAATAATACCCTTAATTATCCACATTTTCAATGTATTGCAGTATATAGCGTATATGCTATAATACGAAACATGAAAAAGATTAAAGATAACCCCCTACAACATATTGGAAAAATGGTGAGTGAGGTACGAGAAGGAAGAAAAATGACACAAGCTGATTTGGCGGATAAGATAGGTACAACACAAAGTGTTATAGCTAGAATAGAAAAAGGTGAACAGAACCTCAGTACCGAAACTCTTGCAAAGATTAGTAAGGCACTGAATCAAGAAATTGTTACCCTAGCGCCCAAAGGCACAGTTAATTTTCGTATTGAAGGAGGACATAAGTTATCAGGCAAAATACAGGTCAGAACATCAAAAAATGGTGCTGTAGGTATACTCTGTGCATCTCTTCTAAATAGTGGTAAAACGACAATAAAGAAAGCGCCGAGAATTGAGGAGGTTTTTAGAATAATTGAAGTACTTGAGAGTATCGGAGTTAAGACAGAATGGAAAAAGAATGGAAAAGATAGTGATCTCGTCATTACCCCACCTAAAAATATTGCAATCGATAAAATTGATGTTAAGAGTGCCGCAAAAACAAGGAGTGCAATGATGATAATGGCACCATTAGCTCATCAATTTAAAAACTTTAAACTACCACAAGATGGAGGATGTAGATTGGGATCAAGAACTGTTAAACCATATTTCTATGCTCTAGAAAACCTCGGTATCAAGATTGAAACTAAATCAGATTTTTTTGAAATTAGTCATAAGGGACTGCATTCATCTGATATTGTTTTGTATGAAGCTGGTGATACAGTAACGGAAACTGTCTTAATGGCAGCTGCAAAAATACCCGGGGTAACAAAAATAAAATTTGCATCAGCAAACTATCAGGTACAGGATGTTTGTTTCTATCTAGAACTTTTAGGAGTTAAAGTCCTAGGTATTGGAACATCAACACTTACAGTGCATGGAAAGAAAGATATTAATGTGGATATAGAGTATTACCTAAGTGAGGATCCAATTGAAGCTATGTCACTTATCGCTACAGCTATAGTTACAAAATCATCGATAACAATAGAGCGCTGCCCTATAGATTTTCTAGAACTTGAACTACTTAAACTGGAGAAGATGGGTTTCAAATATAAGATTCTTAAGCGATATATGGCTGAGAATGGAAAGACTAATTTGGTTGATATAGTAACGTACGAATCTAATCTTAAATCACTAGATGAGAAGATACATGCTCAACCATATCCTGGAATTAACATGGACAACCTACCATTCTTCGCTGTAATCGGTGCAGTAGCTGAAGGTCAGACATTTATTCATGATTGGACTTACGAAGAAAGAGCAATATATTACAAAGAATTAGACAAGTTAAGAGCTGATACAATACTTGCCGATCCACACAGATTCTATATAAAAGGACCGACAAAGTTTAAGGCTGCTGAAATTATGTGCCCGCCAGCTCTTAGACCTTCTGTGATTATATTAATTGCTATGCTTGCAGCTGAAGGTACTTCTATATTAAGAAATGTATATAACATTAACCGTGGCTATGAAGATTTAGCAGAAAGATTAAATTCTATAGGAGCTAAAATTGAAACTTTTAGGGATTTGTAGATGTAGCTACTGAATTAGTTTCAAGGATAGGTTCTAGATCTTTTATATTTTCAACTACAGGACTTGTTATTTCTGGAACTACAGTACTCTGAGTGTCTGGTAATATGCTTGGTGTTGAACTTGCATTGTTGATTACAATTTCAGGAGTTGTTGTTGATATACTGCTACTTTCTGTGGTTGAAGTAGCGTTCGAATTACCATTCTCACTCTTAACCTTTTTATTAATTGGTGTTTCTATAACTTCGGCACCTGAATTCAATAACATTAATTTGAACTGTTCCTTTGTAATACAGACATCATCAACACATACATCGTTCTGTATATTTAATTTATCTCCCTTAAACCAAGCAGATACCTTCTCCACCTTTCCATTCAATTCCTTAACAGCAGTAACAAGAAGAGCAACCATGTTTCCATATGATATACCCATGGATCCATCAGTTCCTTCTACTACCTCAGGTAATACTAGTTTAAGCTCTTGAGCTATGAATCCTATCTGTGGTTTACCTGTACCTTTCATTGTATAGAATCTAGGTTGTATGGAGAGGAGTGTGTCTAGAGTGTATTTAGTGTTTAGATCTACTATATTCTCCTTGTATGACCTATCTGAAGCATTGGTCCATGCTCCTGCACTGTTTAGTGTAGCTGTGTTTAGGGAGCCTGCTGTGTCTCCTCCGAAGAAGGAGAGGGTGCCTGATGTATCTGAAACATACACTGATCTGAAGTCTCCGTCTGTACCTGCCTGCCAGTATCCGTTGGATGAGGTGTTGGCGGATTGCCTAATTGATAATTGAGATGCTGGAGATGATGTACCAATACCAACTCTACCATTTGGATCTACAATAAATGGAGTAGGGTCCGGTGAGGTTTGGTCTTCAACAACAAATGATGGACCTTGAGTAGCATTTGTGACTGAAAGAGCGGCATACGGTGTAGAGGTTCCAAAACCTGCCAAACCTCCGTTCATATCGAAAGTCAATAGATCAGTATTGGTTAATGGGTAGTTTAGTTTGAAGTCAACATTACCTGAATCATATAGCCACCATACGCGATCAGCAAAGTTTAGGTTTTTTACTGCCCAAACAACACTCACCCCAGAACTAGTGGCCATAGTAGATATGTCACCGGCAACACTTAGTTTTGACGTTGGGCTTGATGTTCCGATTCCCCAATTACCTGAGGACTTAACAACGGAGGTTAAGGTACCTGTTGTACTGTATATATCTATAACGTTTCCTGTCTGAGAGGCAACGGGCCTTAGTGCAAGGGTTGTTGAGGCGATAGCAGTACTAGTAACAGATAATTTTGCATATGGTGAAGTTGTTGCAATACCAAAATCTCCGTATTTATTTATTCTCACCCTTTCCTGTGGTGATGCGCCATTTGACGTTCCAAATCTTATAGCGCCAACACGGTTAGTTCCATCACCTTCGTACACACCAGCAACCTGAGAAACTTCTTGACCTCCTGGGTTATACGATGAATTAAAATATGTTGAAAAATTAATCACACCGATTATCGACCCATTCGTCTGATTGGTACTATTATTATTGTTATGTAACTGAAGACCTGCAGCGCCAGCAGAATTTTCTAAATACATTAGATCTTGAGCGGATGCATACACATACAATGGGAAACTTGGTGTTGATGTACCAATACCAACTTTTCCGTCCGTATAGTAAAGGTCACTACCTGACTTAGTCCAATAATTTGAGCCTGAACCAAGAGTAGAAGATGCGGTTATATATGCAGCAACTCTATCATCTGTATAGTATAAATTTGTGCCTTCAGAAATATTTGAGGTTGTTAAAGAAGATATCGTATCTAAAATATTTGATGTCGAATTACTATGCGCATCTCCGATAGCCCATGCCTGTTGCTTAAGAAAATCTTTTGTAACAAAATTAGAAGTATCAAAACCCAACAAACCGGAAACCACCCGTTCTGTTACTTTTGTTGTTGGCTGACTAACGTATGTAGTTGGATTTGTAATATAGTTAATTTCTTGATTTGGAATTATATTCTCTTCTGCTGGAATATCTTGTTTTTGTAAACAAGAAACATCTCGAATCCACGATCCAAGTGTCGAACAGTATACTGAGGCAAGAAGTGATCCACCATTATAGCCGTAACTGATGCCGGGTAAGAGCAAAACAGCAGTATATAGCAGAAACAACTTAAATTTCATTAGCTAATTATATCAGACAATATATTTATAAAATCTGGGGATAACTATATATTTCTGATATACTCTACCTATGTATGTCATAGAGATTATCCCCATAAGCAAAGGAGTACCTAGTGATAGCCTTACATACTTCACTGCAAAAGAAATTATCCCTGGTTCCATAGTGACTATACCGTTACGAAAAAGAATGATTCACGGCATAGTAACTGCCACAAGGAATGCATCCGATATGAAGGCAGATATTAAAAATGCCGATTTCACCCTTAAAAAGGTTGATAAGATAAAGAGTACTGAATGCTTCACTCCTAGTTTTATGGAAATGGTTTCTGAAATGGCTTCATACTATGCCGCTACACCAGGTTCAATAATTAATACGTTAGTACCTAAATATCTTTTAGAAAATATAGATAAAATCAAAAAGAACACTGCAGTTGATAAGGTTAAGAGCGATATAAGTGAGAAGTTTGCTGTACAAGGAGATAGTGATGAGCGTTTCAGTACGTGGAAAGGCTTGATTAGACAAGAATTTGCTAGAAAGAAATCCTTACTTTTTATTATGCCTACAATTGAGGATGCTGTGAACATATGCGAGAAATTTAAAAAAGGTATAGAAGGATATATTTTTCTACTTCATGGATCTATGGCTCCTAAGGAAATTGTAAAGGAGTGGAATAGAATAATAGAGGAAAAACATCCGGTAGTTGTAGTAGCTACTGGTGGTTTTCTTTCTATAACCAGACAAGACATCGAGACTATCATAGTTGAGAATGAAAGTGATCGTGCGTATAAAGTACAAAGACGTCCGTACATAGACATCAGGCATGCATGTGAGATACTAGCAAACAAGAGAGGTGTTAAAATATATTTTGCCGATAGCCTTCTTAGAATTGAGACATTGTATAGAGAGAGTATAGGAGAACTAGTTCAAACTCCTCCATTTAAATTCAGATCATTAAGTACAGCGACAGACAGACTCATTGATATGAAAGCAGTAAAAAAGTTTGAGGTCCTTTCAGGTGAATTGATTGAGCTAATCAAAAGCAATAAGTCTAACAGTGAGCATATGATTATACTCACAACAAGAAAAGGGGTCTCTCCTACTACCATATGTCGTGATTGTCAGAGTATAGTTTCATGTAATAGCTGCTCTTCCCCTGTTGTGCTTCATAACAAAGACGGTAAACGCTTTTTTATGTGTCATAGATGTGGAGAGAGGAGATCTGCAAATGAATACTGTAAGGTATGTGGTGGTTGGAATCTCGAAGCGATTGGTATTGGCATCGATCTCGTACTAAATACCATTAATAATTTACTACCAGAAATAGAGGTTTTTAAAATTGATTCAGATAATGTTAAATCAAAAGAATCTGCCCAGAATACGATTCAGAAGTTTAAATCGAAGCCTGGCACTATACTTATAGGTACAGAAATGATGCTTCAATATATTCACGAAAAAGTTGAGAATTCAGCAATTGTATCACTCGATTCCCTTTTTTCTATGCCAGATTTTCGTATACAAGAGAGAATCGCAGGAGTAATTATAAAAATGAGATCTATAAGTATAAAAGAAATACTAATCCAAACAAGAAAATCTAATGAGAAGATATTTGAATATAGTCTTAAGGGAAACCTAATTGATTTCTATCGAAATGAAATCGAAGAAAGAAAGAAATTTAACTATCCCCCATTTACAACACTAATTAAATTAACACTTGAGGGCAAGAAGGAGGTAATAATAAAGGAAATGGAGATGGTTCAAGACATGCTTGATCCATTTGAAGTGGAAGTTTTCCCTGCATTCACACATACAATTAAGGGAAGCTACATTCTACATGGTTTGATACGAGTCCAGAGCAATAAGTGGCCAAACAATGATGTATTAGAAAAACTTAAGGGATTACCCCAATCAGTAACTATCAAAGTAGACCCGGAGACACTTTTGTAGTACATTTTATATATGGACAAGGCCCCTAATAGCATAGTTCAGGTTGGTAATCAGGTACTTAGAGACAAAGCTAAGTCAGTAAACATAGATGAAATATCTTCTGATAAAATTCAGAAAATCATTGAAGATATGAAGCAAGCTATGGCTAGCCAGAAAGATGGTGTGGCTATAGCCGCACCACAAATCGGAATTCCACTTAGAATCTTTATTGTATCCGATAGAATCCTTTCTGAAGCTGATAAATCATTTAAGAGTAATGGCCGTGATCTAGTTTTCATAAATCCAGTGATTAGTAAACTTTCTAGAGATAAGCACGATGTTGAGGAAGGATGTCTTTCAGTTAGATGGAAATACGGAAAAGTTAGAAGATCTATTAAGGCAACTATCAAAGCATATAATGAGTTTGGAGAGGTGGTGGAAAGAGGTGCAAGTGGACTACTAGCTCAAATATTCCAACACGAAACAGATCATCTTGAAGGTGTACTGTTTACAGACAAAGCAACTGATGTAGAGGATATACCACCTGAAAATATTTAACATGAATAATCGAATTAAAATTGGTTTTTTTGGAACTCCAGAGCTAGCTGTTACTGTCTTAGACAAGTTAGCAAAGGCAAATATCGAAATAGCATTTGTTGTAACAATGCCAGATATGCCAAAGGGTAGAAAAATGATAGTAACTGCCCCACCAGCAAAAGAATGGGCTATAAAAAACAATATTCCAGTATACCAACCAGATACACTTAAGACTGGCGATATTGAGAATGAACTGAAGAAATACAACTGCGATGTTTTTGTTGTTATGGCATATGGAAAAATAATTCCAGATAGTATTCTTAAAATTCCAAAGTATGAATCATTAAATATCCACCCTTCCCTTCTACCTAAACTCAGAGGATCATCTCCAATTGAATCAGCCATACTCAATGATGAAAAGGAAAATGGCGTAACTATAATCAAAATGGATGCTGAAATGGATCATGGTCCAATAGTTGCACAGAAAGTTGTTAGTATTGATAATTGGCCTGTCAGAGCTGATATTCTAGGTGATACTTTAGTTAATCATGGTGCAGATCTATTAATTAAAATACTCCCGGAATGGGTAATTGGTAAAATCAATACTACCGAGCAAGATCATTCTAAAGCAACCTTTACTAAAAAGATTAAAAAGGAGGATGGAGAAATTAATCTAAGCGATGATCCATATCAAAATTTTCTAAAGATACAAGCATATCATGATTGGCCATCTGCATACTTCTTTGAAAATGGTAGGAGAATAAAGATCACTCAAGCATCTTTTACTGATAATCAACTTATAATTGAGAGAGTAATTCCTGAGGGAAAATCCGAAACTAATTATCAGAAAAAATAGTCTCATCTATAACTAGGTCATTACCGATGGCTATTGCTTTATTTGTAAAATAATAGAGTACAGTCCAAAAACACATAAGTGCAACCAATGCTATACACAACCATTGATTTATTTTTTGTTTAAAGAACTCTGGCATACATTTTAGTTTCTACCCCACATTCCTTTGATAATATTCTTTACCTTTGCCCCTCCTCTTCTTAACATTGACTGCTTCTTATCCTTTGATGTCTTAAGTTGCCTTAGAACTTCATCCTTTAATACGTCTATTGCCATGTATAAATCTTCCTTTTCAACACTTGCGTATATATTCTGTCCTTTTGCGATGATATGTATTTCTGCTTTAAATATATCACCGTGTTTGTGATGGTTAGTTGTTTTTGCTAATTCAAGATCGCATTTTGCTGTTGGATCATCTTGTGTAAATCTCTTAACTGCATCCAAGTGTTTTTCAACATACTCAGATATCGCTGGCGTCATACTAATTGTAGTTGTTTTAATATTTATATTCATATACATATTATATCAATATTTTAAGAATGTGTATAAACAAGCTATCCACTGTTTTTGTCATGTATTATAATGATTAAATATTAAAATAATTTTAAAATTATGGAACACATGATGATGGAGCCAATGGGACCAATAGTACTAGGTTTTAGTTTAGATGCCTTTTTAATGATTGCCGCTGGAGTGTTTTATATACTTTGTGCAATAGTAGTGTGGAGATCATATAAAAAAGATAGGAATGAACTTGTAGGTGCCCTACTCGCATTTCTTGTATACCAATCATTCAACATGCTACTTATGGGTATGGAAATGCACACTATGGAAATGATGTACAGTAATCTTGCAGCGCTATCAGTATTTATCGGTTCTGCCTACATGCTTAAGTTCCCTTTCAGTTCTTTCTCTAAAGGAGTTAGAAATTCAGTATTTTTCATTAGCTTAATTGCCCTTTTGGCTCTATTCGCATGGTTTATGAGAAGCGAAGATTCACAAATGTTATTAATGCAGTTTACTCTTTGGTATGACTTAGTAATCAACGGAGTATTGGTGGGAGGATTTATGCTCATACTTGCACTTAAGACTAGTGAAAGATGGTTAAAAGTAAAAGCTATAGGTGGTAGTACTGGCGTAATCAGTTGCTGTGTAGTATCAAATGGAGCAATGATTGGTGGTGCTTTTCTAACAAGTGCTTTATTTGGTTTCCTTGCACCAGTATTAATACTAGGTTCACTGCTAGTATCACGAAGTAAACAATAATAAATGAGTTCTATTTTTGAAAAAATAGTTTTCATAGTTTTAGGTGGAATGACTGGATTTGTTGTATCGATAACACTAAAAGTCAATCTATCAGAAACCGTATACATCTGCTCAATCGGTATCCTTCTAGCTATAATATTCATATTCTGGAAAAGATATAGTCTCTCGGTAAAAGAAGAGAAGTTGAGAAGCGAAACTGTTGCTCTAATTACCCACGAAATGAGAACTTCACTCACATCAACTAGTTGGGCAGTTTCCTACGTACTAAACAACTACGAATCTGTAATTTCAGCTGAAGACAAGAAATCACTGACCGATATCGTTGACTCCATACATACAACAGTAATGCATACAGTAAACCTTTTGGATGTGAGTCTGCTTGATATTGGAAAACTATCAATATCTCTTCAATGGACTGAGTTAGATAAGGTTGAAGAAATGATTAGAGAGATAATAAAAAAATATGAAATTGGTGCAAAAAAAGACGGTATAAACTTAATCACTCAGATTAATCTTGATAAGAATAAAAAAGTTGAGGTAGATAACCTTAGATTAAGAATTATCATTGAAAATCTTCTTGAAAATGCCTTGCAGTACACAACTAAAAGTAGTGGTTGGATTAAGGTTGATGTAAGCAATACTCCAAATGATCTAAATATTGTGATTGCAGATAATGGTATTGGTATACCACAATCAGAGCAGGGTGAAATATTTAAAGAATTCTACAGGGCTAGCAATGCACGAGATAAGCTAAGTAGTGGTAGCGGAATCGGACTACATATGTGCGCTCAGTATGTAGCAGCACATCATGGTAATATTAGGTTTGAGTCAAAAGAAGGTATAGGTACAACATTCTATATAACCCTACCGCTAAAAACATCAGCAGACACAAAAGAATTTCTAAAACAAATATAAATGAATCAATACGAATTAATAGTATTTGACTTGGATAACACTCTAGCTAAAAGCAAAGTTGCTATTAATGAGGAGATGTCTACCCTACTAACCAAACTACTAGAAATTAAAAAGGTGGCTGTAATTTCTGGTGGGAGTTTTAAACAATTTGAAAAAGAACTACTATATGGTCTTAGTATGTATTCTAATTTCACCAACCTTCATCTTTTCCCTAATGATGGAACTGCATACTATGTATGGGATACAAAAGAAGGAAGGTGGAATAAGGTGTACCAGGAATCACTGTCAGAGAAAAACAAGATCAAGATCGAAAATGCTATCATGAAAGTCATTAGTGATTTAGGTATTAAATCCAATACAACAGATGGTAAACAAATTGAGGATAGAGATTCCTCAATTACCTTTTCTGCCCTGGGACAGAATGCGGATTTGGATGAGAAAGAAAAATGGGATCCAGATACAGAGATCAGGAAAAAAATTAAATCTGCGCTAGAGAAAGAAATACCTGAGTTTGAAATAACAATAGCTGGTACTACATCAATTGATGTAACATCAAAAGGTAGGGATAAAGCATATGGAATCAAAAAAATGGTAGAATATATTAAAGTTCCAGAAGATAAGATGGTATTTATCGGTGATGCCCTATTCGTAGGAGGAAACGATAATCCTGTAATATCAACTGGGATTAAAACGATTTCCGTAAAGAATCCCGAAGAAACAGTTAAAATAATTGAAGAAATTGTTAATAATAAATAAATATGATTAAAGCATTCGCTGAAAGAACACACGAGAAGATGAAGGATGTACTTATGGATCCAAAAGCTAGCGGTCCAGATATTCACTACTACATGATAAGAGGTGGTGTAGAAAAGAGAAATATTACTATATGGGAATCTGGTACTGTGGGAGATGAATACATCAAAACATATGGTCACTATCACGTTGGTGATCTTGAAGAAGAGTATACAGTACTTGAAGGTAGTGGAATTATAGTATTACAAAGCCCGATTATAGATAATAGTATAGAAAGTTTTAAGGCTATCAGAGTAAAAGCAGGTGACAAAGTTCATATACCAAAAAATATAGGTCACATGGCTATAAACACAGGTGATACATGGCTTGTAACATCTGATGACAGTCCTGTTAATTTTTCAGATGCGGATCCAGTTAGTTTACCTGGACATGCAGACTATGAATCAGTAAAGAAAATGAGAGGATTTGCATACTATGTTATTAAAAAAAATGGTAAACCTAATTTCATAAAAAATCCACTGTACAAAAATGTGCCTGACGTTGAGTTAATATGATATAATATTCCCAATGACTTCAAAGCTACCACTCATGAGGTTTATTAAAAAGAATAAAGAACTGAAGATTCTTTTTGTGGCTACGGAAGTTTCTCCATATATAAAAGTTGGTGGTCTTGGCGAGGTTATGTATGCCCTTCCCAGAGCACTCATACGTCTAGGTCATGATGCTCGTGTATTCACACCAAAATATGCGAGTATACCTGCAGATAAATTTAAATTTAAGGATCACTTAAATGGTATTAATGTCGCTGGAAAAAATGAGAATGGTGAAAGAATGATTATCTCAAACATTAAGACGCTCGAAAACATTGTTGATGGCTGTCCTCCATGCTACTTCCTAGAAAACCAAGAATACTTTGAACAAAGAGGTAATGTATATGGATATGACGACGATGCAGCACGATGGGCTGTACTGTGTAGGTCAGCGATTGAATTTGTTAGACTTAATACCAATGACTGGACACCGGACATCATAGTCGCTTCAGACTGGCAAGGTGGTCTAATTCCAAACCTAGTTAAAACGGAGTACGCCTCTGATCCAGTTATATCTAAAATTGCTGTGGCATTTTCAATACATAATCTACACTATCAGGGAATGTTTGATCATCACCACATAAATGAACTTGATTATGACGATGGACAATCCTCTGTACCAACCATTGGTGACCCCAGACTATTCAAAACCCACTTCATGCGAAGAGGTATTAGATATGCTGATGTAATAAATACTGTTTCGCCAAACTATGCGCGCGAAATTACAACTCCGGAATACGGAGAGCTTTTAGATGGTATATTGCAAGAAAGACGTGCTCGTGTTTTTGGAATATTAAATGGTATAGACTATGTATCAAATGATCCGATGACAAATCCGCACGTAGAATTCAAATATTCAATTAAAAATCTTAAGGAAAGGGCAAAAAACAAAATATTTCTTCAAAAAAAATTTAATCTAGACGAGGATTTAGATGTTCCGGTATTCGCTATAGTATCAAGATTAAGTGAACAGAAAGGTCTCGACCTAATGATTGACACTCTAGAGCCGCTATTAAATAACTACAAATTTCAATTGATAGTTCTAGGTAGTGGTGAATCTAGATATTTGTCCTTCTTTGGTGATCTGGAGAAAAAATATGATCAGATTGCTACGCATCTTTCTTTTGATAGAGCACTTCCCCATAGTATATATGCTGGAGCAGATATAATTCTAGTGCCATCAAGATTTGAACCATCTGGCCTAACTCAAATGGAAGCAATGAGATATGGTGCAATACCCCTAGTGAGAAAGACTGGTGGATTAGCAGATAGTGTCGAAAAGTATTCCCCAATAACCAAAACAGGTACAGGTTTTGTATTTGAAAAGTACGATAAATATGCATTCTTCGGTGCAATGGTTGAAGCAATAGAAACATATAAATACAAAGATAATTGGAAAAGTCTTCAAAAAAGAGCAATGCAGCAGAACTTTTCTTGGGAGAATTCAGCTATCGAGTATGTTGAACTTTTCAAAAAAGCTATAAATTTTAATAAGGAACCTAAAGAATAACAATATGAGATGGGCAAACTTTCTACACATGTATCAACCTGCCGAACAGCAGCCTGATATTCTGGAAGCTATAACAGCACAGTGCTATCGCCCTGTGATACAAGGATTAATAGATAATAAAAAAGTACGGTTAACACTAAATATTAATGGAGCTCTTCTGGAACTATTCGATAAGTATAATCACAAGGATATCCTAAATAATCTCAGAACCCTAGCAGATGAGGGACGAATTGAATTTACATCATCAACAAAATATCACTCTTTAATACCCTTCCTAAACGAAGCTGAGATAACCAGACAAATCAAACTCAATAACGAAACACTTGAAAAGTATCTTGGCAACAAAATAAAGATTAAGGGATTTTTTGCTCCTGAAATGGCTTTTGATTCAAGAATTGTTCCCATACTTAATAAATTAGGCTTTGAGTGGATTATACTTGATGAGATATCATGTGGAGGTGAGGTTGGTAAAATCAATCACAGCAAGATATATAGAATAAATGATTCCAGTTTAAATGTCTTCTTCCGTGAAAGAAGGCTGAGTAACTTAATAATGAGTGCGGTAGTTAGATCTGAGGAAACCCTGCTAGATGCAATGAAAGATGATCTCGGTACAGATAAATATACAGTAACAGCCATGGATATTGAAACTTTTGGGCACCATAGACCAGGTCTTGAGAAAATGCTTTTTCAGATATTTGAAACTGAAAAAATTGATTTGATCCAAATATCAGATATTAGCGGATACTATGAATCAGAAATTGGTATATCCCCCACTAGAGCAACATGGGCCTCTAGTAAGCAAGATATTGACCAAGGAATACAGTTTCTTTCTTGGTCTGATCCAGAAAACAGTATACATAAGTGGCAGCATGCTTTTACAAAACTAGTTCTAGATGAAGTATATAGTATGGATAGAAAACACATACGTTATAGTGAAGTTAGAAAGAAAATGGATATAGCGCTTGCATCTGATCATTTCTGGTGGGCATCAGCAAAACCATGGTGGAGTTTAGAGATGATAGAAGATGGGGCATTTAGACTTCTAGACACTCTACGCTACATACCTAATGTTGATAAAGAAATACTTGAAAAAGGAAGAGACTACTACGAGCATATAATCGGCACAGCTTTTAACTGGCAAAGAACAGGTAAAATTAGACATATGATGGTTGAACAAGGATCAATAATGCGCATACCCTTTAAGGATAGAACCGTAGGAAAAGGAGGAGCTGAAGAAGGTGTATATTATGCTTTCATAGACATGATGAAAGAATTAGAAAACAAAGCAGTCAAGAATAGTGAGTATGAGAAAGCTATACTATGGCGTGATGCTGTATATAAATTAGAAAATAAACTTGATATATATGATACGATTAATGCCATAGACCTATTGAGAATTGAAATACCTCACAAAGAAGTTGAAGATACTATAGAGAAATACAAAGCAAAATATTATGAAATAAGAGGTGGACAGCCGGAACAAAGAGGTTCTTAATGCAATGATTTGGAATAAACACAGAGAATTCAAAAACCATCCTGTTGCATACTTCTGTGCAGAGTATGCTCTGTTCAACCACACTCCACTATATGCTGGTGGACTTGGAATACTTTCTGGTGATTATGTAAACGAGATGATTGAACAAAAGTTCCCCGCTATTGCAGTAGGATTGTTCTATCACCATGAACATGAATTTGGTATGGAACTGAGTAGAGAACGGACTACACCTATTGATCTAGGACTATCATTGGCACGGATGAGCGACGGCAGTATAGCGCAGATTGAATTAGAAATAGATAAACAAAAGGTACTTGTACAAGCCTGGATATACAAAAAGGCAGAGTTAACTCTTATTCTCTTAGATACTCAAATATCAGAAAATAGTCCTGAATTGTGGACTATATGCGATACCTTATACACAAACGACAGACACCTGAGACTATTACAAGAAGTGATTCTTGGAGTTGGTGGTGTAAAAATGATTAAAAAACTTAATATTAATCCATCTGTGTATCATTTGAACGAAGGCCATTCAGCATTTATGATATTCGAGCTCTTAAAAGATGAGATGAATATTAATAAAGTTACTTTTGATACCGCAATCGAAAGAGTTAAGAGTAGGGTTGTATTTACCAACCATACTCTTGTAAATGCTGGTCATGAAATGTTTGATATTGATACTGTAAAAAGAATATTTGGTGAAGAATTAGTAAGCCTGGGTATCGATAAAACAGAAAATATGTTTTCGATGACTGATCTAGCGCTTAAAATGTCATCTAGAGTCAATGCAGTTAGTAAACTACATAAAGAAAAAGCGGGCTCAGCATGGAATATTAATAATGTAGAGTGGATAACAAACGGAATTAATATAAAGAGTTGGGATTCAATGGAATACTATAGCCATAAGGAACTTAAGCTCAAATTAATTGAGTATATTAAAAATAAATTAGAATACAACATTGATGAAAGTACTCTGATAATAGGATGGGCAAGAAGATTAGTTGAGTACAAGAGACCGCTAGCTATACTTGGGGATATTCAAAGACTTAAGCAACTAGCCATGAAGGATAATCGTAAAATAGTTATTGTATTTTCTGCTTCAGTAAACAGGTATCATCTAGCTGAGAATGAATACCTTAGAAAAATTAATAAACTTGTTGAAGATGAACTTAAAGATATTCTAATTTTCATCCCAGACTATAATATTGAGGTATCAAAGTTAATGACTTCAGGATGTGATGTGTGGCTAAATACGCCAATTGTAGGACAGGAGGCTTGCGGTACTAGCGGAATGAAAGCGTGCTTAAATGGTGTAGTACCACTTACAACAAATGACGGGTGGATATTTGAAACTGACATAAGTAAAATAGGTTGGATTGCAGATAATGATGATATAACCAATAGCCTGATGAACATTCTGGAAAAAGATATCGTACCTGAATATTATGATAATAAGGTTGCATGGAATAAAAGAATGAGGAATGCTAGAAATCTTATACTAGACCAATATAGCACCGAACGAATGCTTGGTGAGTACATCGATAAACTATATAGACCTGCCTACGATACTATTAAACATATTAAGTAACTTAACCGTATTCTCTTCCCTTTCGCCAAATTCAGATCTTAATAGAATTACAACAATTGGATACTTAACACCACCAACAACATGATCAAATATGGAGACCATAGATTCTTTTGCTTCATTAGTCCTTCCGGTCTTTCCACCCACAAACTCAGAATTTCTTGAAAAAGGGTTAATATTTTTAAATCTATGTTCGCCATGCATAGTTGATGATGCTAAATCATACGTGTCCGTACGTGAAATCTTAAGCAAGTTACTCTCAGATTGATACAAATATTTTGAGAGAATAAATAGATCATCAACACTTGATCCATTAAGAGGGCTCAGACCAGAGGGGTCGTGGAAATGAGTTCGGTGCATACCAATTTCATATGCAAAGCCATTCATTTCATCTATAAAATCCTCATAACCAAATGATTCTGCAAAAGCCAGGGCCGCATCATTGCTTGACTCAAGTAATAAAGCATACAGTAGTTCGTCTGGTGTGAATTTCTCATTAAGCACTAGTTTTCCAGCATCTCCATATGAATCTAGCATTGACTGAGTAATCGTTATCTCTTGATCACCCTTAAATAAATGGTGTACAACAAGTGATGTGTATAATTTACTAACTGAAGCGATAGGAAATACTTTATTTGTATTATGTTCAATGTATCTTTCACCAGTTTGTAGATTTGCTACAAGATACGATTCTGCGCTTATATAAGGTTTATCATCTACCTTCTCCACCTTAGGTATGTTCTGTATTTGTTCCTGATGGTCATCAATTAAAATATTAGGATCAATATCATTAATCACGGGTACATCAGCATAATCAACAGACCCATATATAGCTTGGGCCTGTTGATTGGTTGTATTGAATCTAATACCAATATCACTAATTGACGCGGCAACAATTACAGTTACTATACAAAAAACAAGGAGATACTTTATTCGATTCATTCATAATATTATAACGTATTTATCTAGTCATGGATATATCAGCTGTTATTTCCCCCACAGAAGAGACCTTGATCCTCCCATCTGTATCTTGAGACACCGAATACTGTGTATCATAATCAGTGATACTAGTGTATTTTGCACCAGTTTTATTTGGATCATACGGAAGAGACGAAATATATGTTGGTACTAGACAACTGGCTATATCAATATTCTCCGCTGCAGTAATACTAGATATATTTTTCGACGTATTAGTAATAGATACGGAACAATTGAATACGCCTTTATGTTCTGCCATATTCTGACCAATTGCATTTAATATTGCTGTGATATTACTTACACGCTGCGAATCTCTAGCTAATTTAAACTGCCTAGCTGGATTGATGGCAACGAGCACGACAGCAGAAAGCACAGCAATTATGCCTATAACGACAAGTATTTCTATTAGAGTAAAACCTTTTTGATTCTTAATTTCTATATTTTTTAACATATTATTTTTTATTAATTATTCTATATAATCAACGACGACTTGATTATCGTAAACAGTTATTTCAGCTTTTCTATATACCTTCATATTCATATAGTTACCATACACAATGATATCTTTTTTGTTATTAATTGCGTCCAGTGATTGAATTACACAGTGCAGATCTTGTACTTCCTTTGGACTATTTATGCTATAAAAATAATCATAGGAAAGATTGAGTATTACATAATCTATACAACTCGCAGCAAAGTAATGGTTCATTAATCTATACTCTTTTGTTCTTGTTTGATCAAAAAAGTGGGCGATTTCAATTAGCTGAGAAGTGCGTAGCGCTAAAAGTATACTTGATATACTGATGACTAGCGTTATTGCGACGAAACCTTTCTTTTTAATTATTATCATGAAAGTTTTTTAGTAGCATTTTATAGTCTTCTTCATCAATTACAGATCTACTATTTTGCTCATATGCGTAGCTAAGTACTGATGAAAATACCCCAACCATAAGTATTGACAGGATACTCAAATAAACAATTATTTCGATTAATGAGAAACCTTTTTGCATTACTCTTCTATTCTTAATACATATAATCCTGACTTATCACCTGTAGCAAAATATAGATCATTACTATCACATGCCATTTTTACTGGTTGTGAACCCAAAGATACATCCATTATCGAATGATCTATATCACTATCCCAAACCTGAAATTCTCTTCCTGTATTGTGAGTGAGTAGGAACGTATATTCTGGTCTGATAATAAGCCCATATACTCCACCGGGCACATCTTTTGACTGAATGATTGATGTGGTAGACATAATGAAGGCTTCATGATTCGCAGAAACATTGAAGCCTCCCACGGTTCTACCGAAACCTATCCTATCTTCATAATAATCAATAACCTTTCCCTCTTGAGTCTGCCAACCAGATGGTGATAAGTAGACAATTAGTTGTGGTTTAGCTTTGTTTGTTATATCAACCACCCTGATCTGTTTTTCATCTGAACCAGCCACATAGGCGGTATTACCAATAATAGCTATATCATTTATAAGAGTATTTGTTTCCAATGAACCAACTATTTTAGGATTTGCAATATTCCTTACATCTATAATTGATAGTTCAGAACCCTCCCATTTCATAGTTCCGAGATATACATAACCATTAGAGTATGTTATTGCTGTAGCAAAAGGAGCTGTCGTGGTTGGTGTAGGTAGTGGTAGCTTCAATTGAGACAATAACTTTGGGGACATACGATCGTGTATATCAATGATTTGAAATTGAGATACCGTACTTGACTGAGCTGTAAATATATACGGACCAACCACCTCAAGAGCGGATACACCGGGTCCAGTATTAATTGACGACAATATAGATATATCTGATGGTATGGATGCATCAAGAATATACACATCTGGAACTGAGGAGCTTGTAGAATCTGTACTCATATACACAATTCCATTTCTAGCTTCAATATCTGTACTTGGATTATTGCTCCCAATATTTACTCCTTGTTTAAACAAGGCAATATCTTTAATACTCTTTTGCAAGTTACAGCTATCTTGCCCCCAAGCACCCTGATAATCTGATATCGAAACGCTAAACAAATCATTGAACCAAATCTTTGTATAGTTTCCTAGTTGTTTATGACTCAAATTGGTAAATGTATCCATTCCAATAGTTAGATCTTCCATCCTCTCTAATTCCTTGATTGACCATATCTTTAATTGTTGTACTGATGTGTTGAGATATATTGTGGACACGATAAACAATGTGAGAATAGAGAATGCGAGCATTATCTCCATTATCATAAAACCACTATTTAGATAGATGGTTGGTAATTTCATATACTGGAAGAATAATAGATAGTGCTACACCCCCAACAATCAATCCCATAAATACCATAAGTACTGGTTCGATTAATGATGTAAATCTTTTCAAAAGATTATCAACATCTTGGTCGAACAATCTAGAACAATGTCTAAACATCAAACTAAGATTTCCACTTCTCTCCCCTAATAAGCACATATCAATCATCATAGATGGAAATAGGCTAGAGTGTTTTAACATGGAATCATAAAGAGATATACCTTTTAGTAATTCGATATGAATTCCAGTAAATACTTCTTTGTATAGTAGATTTGATGACGAGTCTCGTGAGAATATGATTACATCAACTAATCCCTTACCTGAACTTAGAAATGTATCAACAATACTACAAACAGTCGACATTAGATATATTTTTAGATAATCCTTAATTATTGGTATCTTTAGTATTATCTTATGAACCAAGTATCTTACTTTATAACTTTTATTTATTACTACTTTTAATAAAAATATTAAAGTAAGTATAATGATTGTAGATAGTATCCCCTTCGATTCCATAAAGTAATAGGTGGATTGCACTATCACTGTTATTAATGGCAATTTAATACTCAGACTATTCAATAGGGGTATAATTTTTGGAAATATATACATTACCAAAAATAGTGTCATGGCTACAGTAGCAAAAATAATAAAGCACGGATAAATTAAAGAACTGACTATCTTTTTAGACATTTCAATCTTCTTCTCTAGATAGATATATGCATGAGATAGTGAGCTTGATAAATTACCAATCTCTTCCCCATTTCTAATAAGAATAATTAGAAAGCTATTAAATCTAAGGTTGATATTACTGATGCTTCTACTAAGAGTCAGTCCCTCCTCAATATCCTTTATTATAATTTTATACACATTTTTCCTGTGCTTTGAATTATCAATATTACTCATCATCCTGAGTGATTCAACAATGGACACTCCAGAGTCTAGTAATAGCGACAATCTTTGAGCAAAGAATGCCTGATCCTGTAACTTAAAGCAATTTATTTTAACCCTATCGCTATTCATGTAATATTCTTGATATCTCATCATGGGTAGTTAGACCCATTTCAATTTTACTAAGCCCGTCCTCATACATAGTTTTCATTCCTTTATTTTTTATATATCTAGATAAGTCCTCTAGTGGAGTTCTTGCCATAATATATTTTCTAACTTCATCATCTACAACTAGAGTCTCGGCGACAACTAGACGTCCCCTATATCCAGTATTTCCGCACATAGAACAGCCGCAACCAGCCCCTTTGCAACATTCACAAATTCTTCTCACCAATCTTTGGGCAATAACAAGTGAGAGTGTCGATGCAACAAGATACGGATCTATTCCCATATCAATCAACCTAGGTATAGACCCAATTGATGAACTTGTATGCAGAGTAGATAATAACAAGTGACCAGTTAGAGATATGTTAGTAGCTATTTGAGCAGTTTCTGAGTCACGTATCTCGCCAACCATTATTATGTCTGGATCTTGTCTAACAATAGAACGTAGACCATTTGCAAATGTTATCCCATGCCTTGTATGTATCTGTATTTGCCTAACCCCAGAGATTGCATACTCTATTGGATCCTCTAGAGTTATGATTGAGCGACTTTCGTTTGCTAATGAAGATACGAGGGTATACAGAGTTGATGTTTTCCCTGATCCAGTTGGACCTGTAACGAGTACCATTCCTTGATGGTGAGATAGTCTATCTACAATTCTATTTATATCATGATTAGAGAAACCCAACTTGCCTAAGTTTGGTATATCATTATTATTCCTTAATATCCTCAAAACTGCGTTTTCTCCATAGTGTGTTGGCACTATGGAAATCCTCACATCACAACCATACGTAGAATTTATGAATCTGAATCGTCCATCTTGAGGAACAAAATGTATATCTGTCCTAAGGCCTGCAAGAACTTTTATACGAGCTATTAACTCAGAATGCGATGATTTAGATATTGAATCGATATACGTCAGTACCCCATCGATTCTATATTTAATAACAACTGCATCATCCATTGGATCAATATGGATATCTGATGAACTTCTGTGACATGCATATACAATCAGAGAATCGACCAGTTCTACAATTGATTGTATGTCATGCAACATATGGTCATTGTCTAATATTTCATATATTTTTTCTTGCATGTAAGAAGAATATCAAAGTGATATGAAATTGAAGTAAAAAAATAATAAAAAAGAGATAAAAACACACTCCTAGTGTGGATAACGAATATAAATACACAAAAAGACGCCTATTCATGGCGCTTCTTGATTTTATTTTTATTATGTTTTGTATTTTTTTTGACTACAAAACCCAATCCTCAACAATCAACATCCTCTTATCTTTAATTGGCATGTCTTTCCAAATTTCTTCTGTGACAAACGGAATAAAAGGATGTAGAGATATTAATATTTTTGCTAGTGTACTTAGCAAAAACTGTTTTCTTGATTTTTTCTCATCTTCACTTCCCTCTTTCAATATCATTTTGCTGTCCTCAAGAATAACATCTGCAAATCTATGCCATGCATAGTGATACATTTTCTCTCCGGCCAGATATAGTCTGTAATTATCAAGATCTTCAGTAATATCCTTAAGGATTGAATCTAGCTCATCATTGAGCTTTTTATCTTCATCACTCCAATCCTTAAAATTCTTGTTTAGTTCTTCTCCTTCTACAGAAGTTAGAACGAATCTGGTGATATTCCACAACTTATTTGCAAAGTGTTTATATCCCTTTATTTTATCTTCTGAAAGAGCAAGGGAAGTTCCTGGAGTATTACCTACTATAAGTCCTATACGGAGAGCATCAGTTCCATATTTTAAAGTTAGATCAAGTGGGTTTACCACATTTCCTTTACTCTTACTCATTTTCTTTCCTTTGGCATCAAGTACAAGCCCGTGCAGATACACAGTCTTAAAAGGAACCTTTCCAGTAACATACAATCCGAGCATAATCATTCTAGATACCCAGAAGAATATAATTTCCCCCGCAGTTTCCATCACATCAGTTGGATAGAAATTCTTAAAGTCTTCTCCATTAGGATATCCAAGTGTTGCATACGGCCATTGACCAGATGAGAACCAGGTATCAAATGTATCATTATCCTTTCTCATTTCACCACCACATTTATTACATTTATTTACTTTATTATCCAAATCAACAATACCCATATCACATTTATCACAGATCTTTGCAGGAATTGGTATACCCCAAACAATTTGTCTTGAAATATTCCAATCAATAATATTATTTAACCAATGGGTGGTAATCTTTTCATACTGATCAGGAATGTATTTAATCCCACCTGATTGAATTTTTTCCAGAGCTTTTTCAGCCAATGGCTTCATCCTTACAAACCATTGAGTTTTAATTTGTGGTTCAATGGTAGCACCGCATTTATAGCAAGTTTTGATATTGTGCTTGTAATTCTCTTCAACCTTTTCAACCAAACCTTTTGATTTTAACTTTTCAATAATCAATGGACGAGCTTTACTTATACTCATACCAGAAAATTCTTGAGCTATAGGTAGTAGCTTCCCTCTTTCGTCTATAACCTGTTCTTTTGAAAGATTGTGTCTTTCTGCAATATCAAAGTCAACAGGATCATGCCAAGGAGTAATAGTCATAACACCAGTACCAAATTCCATATCTATAACACTATCTTTAATAACTGTTGCGGTAACCTTTCCATTTATCCATTCAGCTTCAAAAGTATCTCCCTCTTTATATTTCTCATATCTCTTATCATCTGGATGCATAACGACATACTTGTCACCAAACTTTGTTTCAGGACGTGAAGTACCTATAGTAAATGGACCGTATTTTAAATAGTAGAAAGGTTCAACTTTTTCTTCATCTTTAATCTCTAGATCTGAGAAAGATGTCTGATGTTTAGGACACCAACTTATTATCTTCTTCCCTCTGTACAAAAGATTATCATCAGAAAGTTTCTTAAAAGTACTGTATACAGTCTTAACTACATCATCATCCAATGTAAACTTTGTCCTGTTCCAATCACAACTTGCCCCCATACTTTTTATCTGTGACTTTATCTTCTCTGAATTCTCTAAAGTGAAGTTTAATATTTCTTCATACAGCCTCTTTGGTTCCATATCAAATCGTGATCTTCCTTCCTTTTCTAATTGTTTTTCATACACAACCTGTGTTTCAAAACCAGCATGATCTAGCCCTGGTAACCATAGCGCTCTGTATCCTCTCATTCTCCTGTATCTAATCAAAATATCTTGGATGGACATAACTAGACCGTGTCCAGCATGAAGTGAACCATTAGCATTAGCAGGTGGCATGATGATGGTAAATGGTTTACCGTTCTTTTTTGTTAGTTCCTTAGGCAAATTATCAGGGCTAAAATACCCACTTTTAAGCCATTCAGCGTATATCTGTGGCTCGACTTCAATGTGATTGTAAGGCTTTAAAAACTTGTCATTCATGGAGATATAATAGCAGAAATAACCAAGTCTTTCTGCTTGACTTTATATATATTATATGCTATTATATGTATAGTATGTTGTTCGCCTACATCTAGCTCCCCTGCATGTGCAGATAGGAATTAGATGGAAAGCATTGACAACTAAATGAATTGAAATTATGAGAAAAAAAGCGAAACCGGGGCAGGTGATTTCATCGTCAGCTGCAACGGCTGGTAGTGGGGTTCCTAACCCCGTTATCCCCCCTGGTGCGGTGGCGCAAGCCATTGCTGCACTCACGGGCGGAGGAGCGGCAACACTTCAACCCACGCAGGCCACTGTGGCACCTCAACCACCGATGCCAGTAACGGCACCGGCGACTCAAGGTCGAGTACCACTCGACCGACCGACTGGTCTACGTCATGTTGGCGGATACCAGTTCGTCTGGCAAGTGGTGCCAGACTTCAGTGAGTACCAGGTAAAGGTCATAGCGGATAGTTCTCGAGTGTTCATCGGCCTTCAACACACAAATGTGTGCGCGATGAACATTTCTCAGATGCCTGCGATCTGGAATAATGTCGTAAACAGTGGAGATGGAACCTACGAACTCAGTATTCGTGGACGCAGGGTGGCGGATGGAATGTGGTCAGATTGGTCTGACACAGTTCAATTCGAATACAGAACCGTCCTGCAAAGAACTCCGGTGACAGCACCAGCTCCGGTGGCAACAGCACCAGCTCCGGTGGCAACAGCACCAGCTCCGGTGGCAACAGCACCAGCTCCGGTGGCAACAGCACCAGCTCCGGTGGCAACACAAGCATCGGCACCGGTACCCCGAGGAGCACGTCGTCTGATCTACGCCCTCCTGATTGTGGTTGCCCTTCTAGGGGCAGTCATCGGATGGCCGTGGATCAAGATGGGAGTTGACCGAGTGGTCAATGCCGTCAATCCTGGAATGAAGGGGGTAGGTGTTGGTCCTGTGGTGGAGAACGACACGAAACCAACAACGGCCGATGAGCGGCAAAAGTCAGGTGACTCTGCCACTCGCATTGACCACATCATTGATGCCCAAAACAATATGGGGCAGATGAGCAATTTGGTCATCATCAACAACTACCTTTCGGGTAGTGCGGACGTTAAAAGGGTGACGATGACGAACACCCCCATGCAATCCGCGACAACAGGTGCGGATAGTAATCAAGCCCAGGAGGATGAAATCTTTCCGGAAACGCCTCCGGAGAAGAAGGATTTCCTCCCCATCATCGAGGGGATTGGCTTCCCCACCACCAACTCGGTGACGCAAGTCGTCACCAAGTGGGTACAGCCAGGACAAAATCTGGCGTTCACAACCCCGAAGGGATGGGATACAACCAGCGGGGTCTACGCGGACACCGGGGACTTCATAAGGAGATACAACGTTGGAAGCGTCAGCAAGCCCAAATGGGTAAGCGAGGCGACTGGCGCCAACGCGAGGCACGTGACAGCGTATTGGATCGCCTATACGGGTGACACGAATCACCTTTCAACAAATGGAATGAGAGTTGACTTCAACATTATTCCACCGTTCACCAGATAACATCTGGGGTGGCAAAACAACGAGGCCCTGGTATTTATATGCCAGGCCTCTTTTTTTTATATACATATATATAACAGCTATATGCTACTTGACATCTAAAGCTCAACCAAGCGCCAAATCATTTGATTCACCAGCCAAGAAGGAGACGGTACCCCTTTAATCTATTGACTATATACTAAAAATATGCTATCATATTAAACAATGTTAGTTCGCTTAATCAACTTGTTTACATACTCAGTACGTAAATTGAAGTAGATAAAGCTTTGACAATCAACCAAATAAAGCAATGGTAGACAGACTAATAGAATGGAATGACCGGATGATCACCTTCCTAGGAAGAATAGTGACACTATACATCATCATTTTGTCAATTACTGCGGGGTTCCTAGTGAACTACGCACTAAAATACGTGCTAGTTAAGTACGGTATGGATTTCATCCTACCATACTCGAATTACATAAGCTGGTCAGTGTTCATTGTGCTTTACGGAAGTAACCTAAAGCGCCTCTGGATTTACACACCCGAAAACCACGGCCAGATACTGGTTAGTGGGATACCTTCGATATTCGGAACGAAGGACATCGTAGACTCTGATAATATAGAGCGCCCAACAAAACAGCGAGCGGTGTTTGAGGGTTGGTCAGGAAAGTGGCCGTGGGAAACTGCTGCGAAGGATAGTAATCCCATATCACTGGTAAAAACTACACCACTGAATATCAGTGTGGAAGCACAGAGTGCAGACAACCTCACCATCAAAGCAAAGTTTGTTGGTGCAATGTCAGCGATTCCAGATGCAAATCTCGTTTGGCATAATCGAGCCAATGAGTCGGCGGCGGTAGATCTCTACAAAGCTCGAATACACGCAGAGGCTCAGAAGCTAATCCGTGAGGGTCTGTCAGCAGCAATAGTTGTTGACCCAACGAAATTCTTCAAACCTCTGAATGACCTCTTCGGTGGGAAAAAAATTAACGAGGAGGAACAGCGTACTGGCAGATTTGTCAGTAGCATTACAGTTGAGTTTGCTGTTCGCGATGAAGGGACGCAAAAGCTGGATGAGGCCAAAGCAAATGCCAGTAAGGTAAGGGATATACTTGACACCATTATTCCAGCATGCGGCGGCAACCAAATACTTGAACAAGCTGTCGCAATAGAGGTCCTCGGCTTGGGTAAGGCAGAAATACCCACAAACATCAACATCACTGATCCAGGAAAGGGTAAAAAAGGAAAATCGTGAAAAACAAGGGCTTTATATTGACAGGCTTAGCGGTAGTAGCACTTGTTGCCATAATTAACCACAAGCCTGAAGAAGGAGCTGGTATCACCTCTCCCTCCTTCAGTGGAGGGTGTAGTAGCGGGAATCAGTACTATAGAACAAATTTTATTACGATCACCAAGCGGTGGTCGGAAACGATTGTCGTGAATCCTGAGGGCAGACCTCAGATGTTCGATATAATAATTGGTGCGAACGACACCAAAACACCCTACACCTGCATCTACAACGCCGGGATAAAGGGAGCGGAACGACTGGTGAAAGTTCCTGCCTACTCAGAGTGGGTACGGGAGGAATTCACACCAGTTAAGGTGGAAGGCGCCATGACTGTCAGGCTTGCCCTACCGTCAAATGCACCGATGGAGACCGGACGGGTCTACTACGCGATCGTACCCGCTAGGTAAGGTACGGAATACAAACAGAGGAGCCCTCACAGGCTCCTCTATTTTTTTATGTATATTTTATTACTTCCTAGCTAAACGGATCCTCTACTCCAAGAGTATTCGAGATCAGTCTAATAATTCCATATACTGATAACATTATGACCATTCCGACAACACTCCAAAGTATACTATTCTTACCATTTGTTCTTTTATCAGAATCATCTCCGCTTGATATCATTTCAAACATACCATATACGAAGACCAGGAAGGAAAACAAGAATAGTACACTGATTATAGGAAAGATAATATTATCGTAAATCTTACTCAACAGAGTTCCAACTGTAGGGTTCTGATTAAGTACCCTTGTTGCAACTTGAGCATTTACAGTTGGAAACAGATCAAACATTGTATTAGTTAGGAACTACTGGTGGTCTAGGTAGCTTAATATTCTGTTCTGATCCTGTTGGAGCAGCGTTCTGTCCAAACTTAAATGAATTAGTTAGTAGATAAACTAATCCCCAGATTGATAGGATGACGAATAGACCAACTACTCCATAAAGAATAGCAAATCCTCCCTTCTTTCTATCATCTTCACCTCCAGCAATTAGATATCGAACAACACTTATAATAATCCAGATAACAGCAAAAGAGATTGCTAGCTTAATAACAAGATCTCCTATATTAACTGCCTTCTGTGATACAGAGTTAATATCTGTAAGTGTCTGAGCGAAGGCAAGTACAGGTGATGAAGCGAGAACAAAAGCAATAAATTTTTTCATTGAAATAATAATTATTAAATAATAACAAGTGAATTATATCAATTGCTAGGGATAATACAAACCAGTATGTGGATATTCTATTTTAACCTTGTAGCACTACTACCACCAGTTACTGGATCTGGAATACTTATATTTTCAAAACTAGGGCGTGTATTTTTCTCAAAGACGAATGTCTTAACGAGAACATTAACTATTCCCCAGATAGATAGAATTAGAAAAAGACCAATCACACCGTAAAGAATATTCATCCCTCCCTTTGCTCTTTCATCACCACCAGCACCACCCATAATTAAATACCTGACTATACTATATATAATCCAGATTACAGACAAAGTAATCATCACATATATTGCTAGATTACCAAGATCAACTGCCCTCTTTGCTACACTATTAATATCCCTCAATTGTTCAGCGAAGGTAGTGAGTGGTATTAATGCTACTAAAAATGCAATTAGTGTTTTTTTCATATTGATATATTAGAATCCTTGATTAAAAGTATTTTGGTTTGGACCAGGTACAACTGGACTCGTATCAGGATCATTTCCTTTTATAGGGCTAGTAAAAGCATCGTTACCTTTCACTGGACTCGTATCAGGATCATTTCCGACTCTTGGGCTTGTATTTGGTGTAGTTGCCCCAGATGATGTATTAGTATTTGTATTAAAGTTTGTAGGTGTTTGGGTACCAGCAGATCCTCCGTTAAATGTTCCGAATCTAAATACAGGTGCTTGATCATCTAATTTTAGTGAATTTCGAACTATAGCAACAAGTCCCCAGAATGAAAGAATTAAAAAGAAACCTATAATACTATACATGACATAATACCCAGCCTCAGTTCTCTCTTTTTCAGTAAAGAAATACCTGTATATATTCCATACAAAAGTAAGTACAGCTAATCCGATAATCAGAGAAAGTCCTATGTTTAAATACTCAGTTACTAACCTTGCCAAATATTTTAAATCCTTTCCGTCAGCTAGGGCTATACTTGGTGAAATTGCTAGTAGACCGATAATTATTTTTGTATATATATTTTTCATATTATTTTGGTAAAGTAAATAATCTTTCATCAACTACCCCCGTAGCTATGAGTGTATTTTTCATAACTTCAACTATAACCTTTGAACTCATGAGGATGGCAACCCCAATTACTGCCCACATGAACCATTCCTTTGCTTCCTTAACACCATCACCTCCACGAGCCATTACAAACTTAAAACCAATCCAGATAAACATGAACACAGCAAGTATAGCTCCAATAAAGATAGCCAGATCAACCATTTGGAATAGTAGGGTCTGTATACTCTTAGCCTTAATAGGACTATCTAGTTTAACTGTTGGTGTAGGTTTTGGGGTACCTACTGTTCCGGCTGGAGCTGGACTTGTACCACTGGTGCCTGATGGAGCCTGAGCCGATACAATACCTATATTTAGAAAAATAAATGCCAGTACTATTAACAATAAAGATGGATTAAATTTTTGTTTCATTCTATTTACTTGTATTTATAAAAATATCAGCTCCAGAATTCTTCTCCACAAACCAGTTAACTACTGTGACTACCGCAAACCAGGCTATAAGCATTATTATAAACCCTTTGGCTACAGATGAGAAGATACTTTTAGCGGTACCTATATTCCCCTGTGTGCCAGTTAGATATAAAATACCAGCATAAGCAAATAATGCTGTAGCTAAAGGTATAGATATAATAAAAATCCAATTTATTATGAATTTAACAGTACCCAGAAGATCATTGAAGTCACAAACATTATTTCTGTAAGTCTCTCCTGGTGATAAAACACCGTCACATTGCACTAGACCAGAATATCTAAGCTTATCAGCATCTTGAACCTGTGTATTCCCTCCCACAGTTCCCTGTGCAAAAATCAAGTTTGGTAGTAATAATAGTAATAGGATATATTTTTTCATTGATTTTGTAGTAAGATATTTAATTCATCATGGGCGGTCCGCAATCCATTCTCAATACTTGCCCTTCCACTTGTAACAGACTCTACAAGATTGGTAAAAATAGTATTTGATTTAGCAGGATTCGCATCAAGCCACCCCTTTGATATTAAAGATGCATCTAGGAATATATCCATGTATGGATCTGTAGAACCCTGAGCAATGGCATCTCTTCTTACAGAGGGTAGATAAGTGATTTCACTTAGTATTTGTGAGGCTTCAGGTGATGTAAGTGCGTTTATAGCAGAATATGTATTATTCACATCTAGCGTACTCTTTACAATAGACATACCGTACATATTTCCGTATGTTGTCCTGACCTTTCCTTTTCTGTCCTGTGGTATAGGAGCAATATCAAAATCAATATTGGCATTCTTTTGTCTTAATTCAGATACTTCTGAAGCTAGACCGAAGTATGTAGCTAGATTCCCGGAAAGGAATGAGTTCTTTGAGGAAGGAAGTGATCTATTCCATGAATATTGTGGATCCCTAGGATTAGAGAATTTTGTAAAGAATAGTAATGCTTGTGATGATGACTGAATTCCAGAGTAGTTACTATCACCAAGTGCACTCTGTATTTGTCCATCAGAATAGAATGTAACTGGATTACCTGCCTGTAACAATAGTGTACTCAGTATTTCTCTTGCATGATTTATATTATTAAACTCACCCAAAGCCACGATACTCCTTCTTATATTTGATTTATCATCCTTTAGAGTAACCTTATTCCCCATAGCGGCAAATTCATCCCAATACACTGGATATTTAGCTAATCCAGCATTAGTAAATATTGTCCTATTCCAGTACATAACAATAGGATCAATAGTAAAAGGTATAGCTAGAGTACCGGTCTGAGTTATATATAAATCAGCCTGTGGAACAAAGGTATTCTGAAAATCTCTTTGAGTAAATATTGTATTTGGGACCTCAATAACCTTATCCTTAAAACCGAGCATGTCTTGCTGAGGAATCAGTATGGCATCTGGTCCTCTTCCGCTAGCTAATTCTTCTATAAACTTCTGCCTAAATTCTGACTGTGGAATTTCCAGATAATTTATACTAAGAGCAACTGATCTATTTAAGTTTAGTTTTTGTACTAATTCATTTATAGTTGCCTCTGGAAATGATCCCCAGATAGTAACTGTTGGTAGAGTTGTTTCTGAATTACTACTCTTATATGTCGCAAAAAGTACCACACCTAGAATAATAAAGATAACGAATACTCCAGTTAAGATTATTTGAAATTTACTCATATTTTTTTAAATATTAAACCATAATGGTGGTCTCCTGCATCAAAACTTTTCTCAAGTTGTAATCCAACCTTTTGGAAAATACCCTCCGCAATCATCCTTGGTACAACCTGAACTGGTTTCATTGAACTGCCAGATGTCCAATCTATTACCATTAATTTTCCTCCTGATTTTAATAGTCTCTTGATTTCAAGAGCAAGATTATCTCTATCTGCAGGAGCAATTTGGAATAATGTATTTGAAAGAATTACCCTATCAGCTATTGCCTCCCTGAGTTTTGTTCCACCAAGTTTCTCTATATTGCCCCAAACTACCTCAATATTATGCAAGCCTGCCATACCTCCAGAATTTTTAATCTTATTAAGTAGGTCCTGTTGAACATCAACAGCATAGACCATGCCAGATGTACCAACTTTTTTTGCAGCTTCAATGGTATAGAATCCGGATCCAGCACCAAGATCTACAACTTTCATTCCATGATCAACGCCAAATTGTGCAATATTTTTTTGAGGGTCAGAGAACATGAGTATATTATACCCTGTTATAGACAAATAAGTGAAGCGAGTGAATCCCCATCTCTAAGCTTCATAACACGAACACCTTGAGTTGAACGACCTAAGGTAGGAATCTCCTTTAGATCTACACGGATTACCTGACTCTTCTTAGACATTGCCACCATTTCTTCTATTTCATCTGTTACTACCTTAGCAGCCATAAGTGGTCCAGTCTTGTCTGTAACATTCATAGTAAGTATTCCTGATCCACCACGATTTTGAGTCTTATATTCCTTCAAATCTGTTTTCTTTCCATATCCATGTGCACCCATTACGAATAGTTTTGGATTCTTCGCATCCTTTGAGACTACATCCGCACTAATCACTGCATCATCCTTAGCTAGCTTTATGACTCTCACTCCTGCAGCATTTCTTCCCATTTCACGAACATCCTCTGCTTCGAAACGTATAGATTGACCATCACGAGTAGCGATAACAACATTATCATCCTTTGATACAAAAGAAGCAGACATTAGTTCATCACCATCATCAAGAGTAATAGCTATTAGACCAGAGCGTCTAACATCATGGAAATGCTTAGCAGAACTCTTCTTACCTGTTCCATTCTTTGTAACCATCATAAGTGCTAGTCCGTCTGCTTCCTTCTTGTTCTTAGGCATAGGTAGGATAGAAGTAATCTTTTCACCTTCTGCAAGTGATAGGAAATTCATAACTGACTTACCTTTTGTAGCTCTTTTACCTTCAGGTATATCGTACATTTTTATCTGATATGCTTTACCTTTATCAGTGAAGAATAGTAGATCATTATGGGCGTTTGCATATATAAGATGAGTAATGAAATCCTCCTCTTTTGTATCTAGATCAACAACACCTACACCACCACGCTTCTGTTGTCTGTATTCATCTGGATTTGTACGCTTTATATACCCTCCCTTTGTTAGAACAAGTACACTTTCTTGATCTGGGATTAAATCTTCAGGATTAAAATCCTTTAAACCACTTCTAATTAGCTTAGTGCGTCTTTCATCACCATATTTAGTTTTGATTTCAATCAATTCATCCTTAATTATCCCCCTTACCTTCTTTTCACTAGCTAAAATTTCCTTTAATTTTTCAATTAATTCTTGTACTTCCTTTAATTCATCTAAAACCTTCTTTCTTTCAAGGCCTGCAAGCTTTTGCAAGCGCATTTCAAGAATAGCGGTAGCTTGTCTTTCTGAGAACTTAAACTTCTTCATCAAATTAGCATGAGCCTCTATAGCATCCTTTGAAGCACGAATTAGAGTTATTATTTCATCAATATGATCAAGAGCCTTCTTTAGCCCAAGAAGGATATGCTCTCTCTCTTCTGCTTTATTCAAATCAAACTTTGTTCTTCTTCTTACAACCTCTACACGATGAAGGATGAATTCCTCTAATATTGATTTTAAAGAGAGTGTTTGTGGTACACCGTTGACTAGTGCGACAGTGTTTACATGGAATGTGTCTTCAAGTTGAGTATGTTTGTATATATAGTTTAGGACCTTTTCTGGATATGCACCATTCTTAAGGTCGATAACTATACGCATTTCTTTGTCAGACTCATCACGTAAACCTTTTATACCCTCGATCGCTTTATCTCTTACAAGATCTGCTATTTTTATAATCAACTCTGCCTTGTTTACACGATATGGTATTGAAGATATGACAATTTGAAATTGACCCTTCTTGTCCTCCACTATCTCAGCTTCACCTCGTACAACAATACCACCACGTCCAGTAGAATATGCATGCTGTATATCCTTTTCTCCATACATAATTCCTCCCGTTGGGAAGTCTGGACCTTTTATAAATTTCAAAAGATCTTCTGTCGTTGCTTCCTTATCGTCAATTAAATGAGTTGTAGCATCTATGACCTCACTTAGATTATGAGGTGCAATGTTTGTTGCCATACCAACAGCAATACCTAAAGTACCATTCAAAAGAAGGTTTGGAACAGCAGTTGGAAGTACAGTTGGTTCTTTTCTTGTACCATCATAGTTTGGTCTAAAATCTACAGTATCCTTTTCAATATCCCTTAGTAGTTCTGCTGCGGGTCGTGACATCTTAGCTTCTGTATATCGCATAGCAGCAGCTGGATCTCCGTCGATATTACCAAAGTTTCCTTGACCCTGAATGAGCTGATATCTCATCTTAAAATCCTGTGCCATACCTACCATAGAATCATATACAGCAACGTCACCGTGAGGGTGATAGTTTCCAAGTACATCTCCCACTACCACGGCTGACTTACGGAACTTTGCTGAAGCTGTTAGACCTTTCTCATGCATAGCATAGAGAATTCTTCTATGTACTGGCTTTAGACCATCACGTACATCAGGAAGTGCACGCGCTGTTATGACGGACATAGCGTAGTCGAGATATGACTCGCGCATTTCTGTGGTGATATTGCGGGCTACTATACCGAGTGCAGGATCACGTGGTGCTGGTTCCTCTGTAATTTCAGGTTTTTTTGCCATAGATTATGGGTTATTTATATAAATTATGTGTGGTTATTATAGCAAAATTGATGAGATTTGTCGCGATAAATTATATATTGACATTATATGGTCATATATGTTATAATAATAAGTGATGAAAAAATTGCTCTTCGGAATAGCAGTATTTGCTATCTACGCAACTCTATTCCTCACATCAGTCCTGAACGGCCACCCATTCATCGCCACTTTTATCTGGTTGATGTCTGGGCTCACATCATACATGTTCGATTTCTGGCCCACCTTCCGAAAGTGGAGCCTGGCATCGACTGGAGTAGTAGCGCTCTACTCAGTATTTGGTCTATTCGGATTTGTTGGAACCATTATACTACTCTCCGCTGATCGTAAGGCGCGGTACCAGTAACTTAGCTGGGAGTACTCCACGAGCTCTGGAGTTAAATATGAGCCAACAAAATCAGCCGGCACAAGTTGCCGGCGATTCTTTTTATTTTCTATCTCTTCCCTCCTGTAACCTCTACCTGAGATGAGTATTCAACCTTATTAGATCCAAATACCATATTCTTAACATCATCATACGCACCCACAACAGAAGCTGTAAGTGATGATACTGGAGGTTGTACCTTTGTCTCTCCGTCTCCTTTATCAGTTAAAACAGGTGAAGATTTAATTCCGTACGAAGCCATCCATCCAAGAAATATAACTAGGGACACAGAGAAAGAGACAACGAAAGCAAACTTTCGACGTACATGCTCTGGCTTTGATCTCATATTTTCAATATGTTCAAGCATATAATAATTATACTACTCTTTTGAAGAATCAATTAGCATTATATCCCCTTCTTTACCTTCCAAATCCTTTTTCTTTAGAGTTAATTTAGCTTCTGCTTTTGGATTCTCGCCAGCTTCCTTTAGAAATACCTTCAATGCATCCTTTGCACCTATATCTCCATAATGCATTGGGATAATGATTTTTGGTTCTAGTGACACTGCTAACTTATATGCTTTCACTGGATCAAGCACACCCTCTCCACCAATTGGAACAAAAAGAATGTCTATTTCATCAAGTGCTTCTACTGTTTCATTCTTTAATTCAGGTGTATTTATAGCTCCAAGAAAACAAATATTCATATTCTCAAGAGATACAGTATATATAGTATTAACCAAATCCTTACCACCATACTTTGATTCAGAAGCTAGACCTTTTATGAACACCTCTTTAACTTCATATTCCCCTGGGCCAGATATTACAAATGGTTTCTTGTCTCCATGACTCACTTGATCTACACCATTAAAATCTTCATGGTGGGTTGTAGAAAGCACAATATCTGCACCAAAACGGCTAGGTTTTAGCTTTGAATCCTTTGATACTGGATTAAAAGCAAGGACTGTATCCCCGAACTGAACCTTGAAGAATTCACCTCCGAAATATGTAATTATCATAATATCTGTAGTATATCAGAAAGGTATGATATCGTTAAGAGATGCAGGAAAATATATGGGAAAAAGAGTACCAGAACCCTACACTAGTTACATTAAGTGATGTACCAGCCAAGTCCGTGAAGGATTTTGTTAGATTTCTACGTAAAGAGAGAGGTTTTGATTTTAATGATATTAGAGTACTAGATTTGGGATGTGGTAATGGAAAGAATAGCCTATATATAAAGGAACAAGGAGAAAATATTAAAATAACTGGATTAGAAATATCTGATACTGTCATTGGACATGCACGTAGGCTAATTCCTGATGGTAATTTCATAAAACAAAGTATAGGTAATACTTGGCCAGTGGAAGATTCGAGTTTTGATATCATACTTGATGTAACAGCATCTAATTCTCTTAATGAAAGTGAACGTGATGTCTATCTAAAAGAAATTCATCGTGTATTAAAGCCTAGTGGTTACTTTTTCCTTCGTGCTTTATGCAAAGATGGGGACAAGAATGCGCAGACTCTACTCAAGACAAATCCGGGTAAAGAAAAAGATACTTATATTATGCCAGGGTTGGGACTGACTGAGAGAGTTTTTTCTAAGGATGATTTATTGGCCACATATTCATTTCTTGGTGAGCATTTATATATGGATAAGGAGACACATTATACAAAGTACAATGGGCAACCTTATAAAAGAAACTTTTGGGTTGGAGTATGGGGTGGAAAATAACAAAATTTTACTTTTTTGACACAAAATCAATCATCTTTTCCCAATCAATTCCACCTTTTTTTGTTAGAAATTCGTCAGAAAAATCCTTAATCATTTCATTACTTTTGTCTGCATAGACCATTTTAAAATGATCACTTCTCTTTTTGGCTTCTTTATCTAGAGGCAAAATAATATTCTTATATAATTCTCTGTCACCCGAAATTAGTTCCCAGAATTCTTGTCCACACACCTTATGGTAATTTTGTTCAGGATCCGAATCTTCTTTGAATGGATTATTATCTTTTCCGTAAATACATCCGTTAATAGCGATGATTTCTTTTTTAATACCATTATCAACTAAAATCTTCTTTGCTAGTTTAAAATTATGTTTCATCTTGTCTATCTGATCTCGGTTACCCCAATAAATACCAGACTTGATACCAACAATGTAATACTTCTCATTTCTTTCAAATTCAAGATCCACGCTTTTTAAAATACCCTGTTCTGCTTTTTTACCCCCAAACACATAACTGCATACAAATATTGCCAATTTCTCTAGCAGATTTCCGAACATTGTCTCTTCTTGAGAGGAAAGATATGCATCTAGAATATATTTAATAAATTCACCGCTTGTTTCTATATTTTTTGCTTTAAATAGATACGGATTTTTCCTTTTGAGAATTGTCTTTAAACTCAACTCTGAAACCTTTGCGACTCGTGCTTCGTAAAAAGGCTTGATAACTTCATCCTTTATGTATTTATTTATTTCTTCATAATCTAATGTTTTCATATTTTTATGGTAAAGGTAATTGGTTTGGGGTGTTATCTACATTCTCTCTCGCGATTTCATAATATTCCTCTAGTATTTCAATACCAATACTATTCCTTGCCATTTCTTTTGAAACTACGCTCGTAGTTCCCGAGCCCAAAAAAGGGTCTAGTACCGTATCTCCAGGTTGTGTGAACAATTTTATGAACCAACGAGGTAATTCTTTAGGAAAAGCCGCACTATGTTTTTTATTACCACTTTCAGTTGCAAGATGTAGAACATTACTTGGATAAGCCATGTCTCTACCTATCCAATTTGAAATATTTTTAGCAAAACCACTTCCTACTTTGGAATCATCTCTGATTTTATCAGTGTCACTTAATTTTTTCAATCTAGTTTTAGCCCAATCTCCAGTAGGTACCATAACGCTGTCTTGATACATATTGAACTTTTTATTTTTATTAAACTGAAGAAGTCTTTCCCATGCATCACGGAAACGATTCGGCCATTTGCCAGGATAACAATTTTTTTTGTGCCAAATAAACTCTTCTGTCCAAAGCCAGCCTTGTTTACGCATTTCCAAAATTAACTCAAGAATATACGTATGTCTTTCACCTTCTGAAACCTTCTCTTTGATATTTAAAATAAAAGTACCTGTTGGCTTTAAAACTCTTAAGAGTTCGTTTGTAATGGGTAAGAACCATTCTATATACTTATCAGCTTTAATACCACCATATGTCGAATTCCTTTGATCACTATAGGGTGGGGAAGTTATAATCAAGTCTATTGAATTACTTTCCATTTTTTTCAGTACTGCCAAGCATTCACCAAGAATAATATTGGCGGTTACTTTTTTTGACTCTATATTTAAAGATTTCTCTATCTCAGTGAGAGGTTCTATTTTTTTTGATGGTGTTTGCACATTCATTACAATATTATACCTAAATTAAGATAATTAAGGTATTCATTTACTAAACTAGAAGTATACTCGACAACTCCCCTCTTTTGTTATATACTCCCCCTGTTATCAATATACGTGCTAAACCCGCAACTTATCATTATTAATTTAAAAAGCGGATCACGTAATTTAAATGATTAAAAAAACAAAAGAAGTAGAAGAGGTTAAGGAGAAGAAAGTAAAGAAAGAGAAGGTGGTAGTAGCCCCAAAACTAGATACAGTAATGGATAGGATTGTTCATGAATCTGCTAATCCTCCCCTTATCGGTGATCTAGTAGAAGGTCCAGTTATAAACATAGAAAAGTCAGCAGTATATATAGATCTAGCACCATTTGGTACTGGTATTATATTTGGTCGTGAATATCTAACAGCTAGAGATATTATCAAGAAAATAAACATTGGTGATGTAGTAGCTGCTAAGGTTGTAGAGACTGATAATAAGGAAGGATATATAGAACTATCTCTAAAAGAAGCTAGACAGGCTCTAATCTGGTCAGAGGCAGAAATAGCTATTAACAGTAAGACTACTCTTGAGCTTCCTATCATAGAAGCAAATAAGGGCGGACTTATCATACAGTGGCAAGGTATTTCAGGATTCCTACCAGCTTCACAACTTAAGACTGAACACTATCCTCGTGTTGCTGATGGTGATAAGGACAAAATTCTAGAAGAATTGAAGAAATTGGTTGGTACAAAGATCTCTGTATCTATCATCTCTGCAATTCCTAAGGAAGGTAAACTTATCTTCTCAGAAAAAACTCCTGAACTAAAGGACAAGGAAAAGATTGTTGGTAAATACAAAGTTGATGATGTTGTTGAGGGTACAGTTACTGGAATTGTAGACTTCGGTGTATTCGTTAAGCTTGAGGATGGTCTAGAGGGGCTCGTACATATATCAGAAATTGATTGGTCACTCGTAGAGGATCCTCGTGCCCTATTCAAGATCGGTCAAAAGATAAAGGTGAAGGTAATCGAGATCAAGGAAGGAAAAGTTTCCCTTTCACTTAAGGCGCTTAAAGAAAATCCTTGGGTTGAAGCTTCTAAGAAATACAAAAAGGATCAGATTGTTGAAGGAGTAGTTATAAAGTTCAACAAGCATGGTGCTCTAGCTTCTATAGAAGAAGGTATTGCCGGACTTGTCCATATATCTGAATTCGGTTCAGAAGAAAAACTAAGAAAGACTCTTGCTCTAGGTAATTCATATAAGTTTAAGATAACTCTATTTGATGTTAAGGAGCAGAAGATGGCATTGTCTTTCATGGGTGAGAAGAAATAATTGGTAATTAGACTGAATAAAAAAACCACCGACTGGTGGTTTTTTTATTACCCCGCATTATACACACTCATCGCTTTCTCTCTTCCCTCCTTAATTAGAACCTCTACTGCTTCAGCAACAGTCTTACATACTTTTTTAATAACCTTCATCTCATCATCTTTAAATTTACCTAGAATAAACTTTTCTATCTTTTCATCTCCATGTGGAACCTTTGCATCACCCTTAGCAGTCTCTGGAGCTACGCCTATTCGAATACGTACAAATGCTTCAGTCTTCACGGCCTTAATAATTGATTCAACACCGTTATGTCCACCTGAGCTTCTATTGTATGAAATACGTATTTTACCCAAAGGAAAATTGAAATCATCGTATATTACAATTAGTTTTTCTGCTGCCTTAACACTTTTTACTAAAGCTCCAACAGCCTTACCAGAATTATTCATAAAAGTATCTGGTGCTACAAGCTTAACCTTCTCTTTTCCAACTTTTATCTCCCCCACAAGCGAATTTATCTTCTTATCAAACTTAAATTCATCATCAGTAAGTGATTTTAAAATAATTCTACCGGTGTTATGACGAGTATTTTCATATTCTTCACCTGGATTTCCCAAACCTGCAATTATGTATGCCATGTAAGTAGTATGCCATAAACAAAAATCTTGTGTCAAACGAATATTGGCAGTACAATTGCAGTAATGAATCCTGAAATTATGCAAAAAGGTAATGTCGAGAAGGAAAATTTCTTTAAAGAAATTATAAAGTTCATTATTATTGCATTAATTATTATAATTCCAGTTAGAAAATTCATTGCTCAACCATTTATCGTCAGTGGTCCGTCTATGGATCCAACTTTTGTTACAGGTCAGTATCTGATTGTTGATCGATTAAGCTATAGATTCCAACCACCACAAAGAAATGATGTTATCGTCTTTAAATACCCCAACAATCCAAAGATTTTTTATATAAAAAGAATAATTGGATTACCTGGAGAGACTGTTTCTGTTAATTCAGGCAAAGTTACGATAACAAACAAGGAAAATCCTGCTGGTTTTGAGCTGAACGAAGACTATATAGCAAAGACCCACAGAGTCAGTGATACTTTCACCATAACACTGACTGATAATGACTATTTTGTTATGGGTGACAATAGAGCTGAGAGTTCAGACTCTCGTCAGTGGGGTCCACTTGATAAGAAATTTATTGTTGGTAGACCTTTTTTTAGATTAATACCATTAGATATATTACCGGGTAAGGAATAATTTATGCAAAAAAACAATTCGAAACCGAATGAACAGAAATTTATACCGTACGAAAATCTCGATAAAATAGGAGAGATACCTGTATATTACGGATTTCAACCACATAAAAGTCCTGAAATTAAAAAGATAGATCTCGATCAATCAAAATCTCTTTTAGAGGGTGATTTTATTGATGACGAGGATAATTCAAAAAACAGACTTCCGCTGCACGTAGAGGAAAAAATTGCTCTTCTTAGAATGTATACAGAAAATAACATGCATACATTACCACAACCCATAATGTTCTACTTTAAAGAACCTTTTAAGGGCTCAATCAAAAAGAATGGCAATGCATTTAACAGATATTGTGACTTAGAAATTATGGGAGGTTCTAAGAGTATTGCTGAGGCACTTCTAATACAAACAACTAAAGCTATTCTAGCTGAAGAGGGTTATGAAAATATATATGTAGAAATTAATAGTATTGGAGATAGAGATTCTATAAATCGTTTTACTAGAGATCTAACCAATCACTACAGGAAAAACATAAATGACATGCATGCCGAGTGTCGACAGCTATTCAAAAAGGATGTTTTTGAGCTTTTGGGATGCCAAAATGACAAGTGTAGAAAAATAAATGAAAGTGCACCTAAATCTATGAACTTTTTAACTGAATCTAGCCGTGTACACTTCCAAGAAGTTTTAGAATACTTGGAGGCACTTAATATACCATACAAAATTAATAACAATTTAATTGGTAATAAAAAGTATTGCACAGAAACAATTTTCTCAATCAACAACCTAGACCATGAGACTGATAAGAAGAAGCAAAGGGTTCTAGCTGTTGGTGTAAGATATGACGGTCTGTCAAAAAAAATAGGATGTAAGAAAGAAATTCATGGAGTTGGAATATCGATACTCGTAAAAGGCGGAAAATCAGAACTAAGGAAGGATATTAAAAAAACCAAAAGACCTTTTGCATCTTTTGTTCAACTTGGATTTGAATCAAAACTCTTAAGTCTTTCAATCATAGAAAGTCTTCGTAAAGAGAAGATTCCGCTATATCTTTCTCTAGCCAGAGACCGTCTAGGTGCACAGGTTTCTGCCGTTGAAAAGTACCATATTCCATATGCACTAATAATGGGTAAGAAGGAGGCTTTAGATGGGACTGTTATTGTTAGAAACAATGATACACATGCACAGGAGACTGTAAATATAGGTGAATTGCCGAAATACATGAAAAAACTTGAAAAGTAATAGCTTTTATAGTACTATATCCACAATATGATAAATGTAGAAATTACAAGAAACGGAACCGAAAATAGTGTTGGTGTTATTCGTCGTTTTACAAAGAAGGTACAGGCTTCAGGTATACTACCGAGAGTACGAAGTATAAGATACAATCAGCGTGTACTATCTTCATATAAAACAAAGATGAAAACTCTAAAATCTATCAAGAGAAAAGCTGAAATCGTTGAACTTATCAAGATGGGTAAGATGCAAGAGAAAACCTCTCGTTTTTCTAAATAATGTCAGATCCTAACTTCCAAATTACAAATACAACTAAATCAAAGTTGCCTGATTTTGATTTTGAAAAAATCAAGGATGCTGTACTTGGTAAAAAATATGAATTATCTGTAATAATAGTAGGTAAAAAGGAAATTCAAAAATTAAATAAGGAGTATAGGGATATTAATAAACCCACAGACATATTAAGCTTCCCTCTTTCAGATAATTTTGGCGAAATTTATATTAATCCAGAAATGACTCGCCTCGAATCAAAGAAATTTGATCGTAATTACCAAAACTTTTTTGCTTTTTTATTTATCCACGGTTTAGTGCATTTGAAAGGATTCGATCATGGTAGTACAATGGAGAGCGTAGAGGCTCATTTCCGCAAAAAATTCGGCATTTGAGACTCTGTCTAAAATGGCACGATCAATCATTACTGGTATAGATATTGGAACCCACCATATCAAGGTGGTTATTGCTGATGCATCTGAGAAAAATGAAAAATCTAATCAACCAAAAATACTTGGTGTTGGTTTTGCAGAAGCAAAAGGATTGAGACATGGATATGTACTGAATATAACCGATGTTGTTGCTAGTATTAAACAAGCAGTATCAATGGCAGAAAAGAGAGCAGAAACTAAAGTTAAAAAAGCATTTGTTTCGATTGGAGGAATAGGTCTAGGAAGTATTACATCTACTAGTTCAATAATCATTTCAAGGGCAGATTCTGAAATAACAACTCTTGATATAAAAAGAATTCAGGAACAATGTGAAAAGGATATACCAAATACTGCATCTTTGAACAAGAAAATAATACATAGTATTCCTTTACAGTATAAAGTTGATGGTAAGGCAGTACTAGGTAAACCAGAAGGAATGAGGGGTAGTAAGTTTGAAATTAAAACACTCTATATTACATGCCTTGAACATCATTTAAATGACATCATAGAATCTGTAGAAGAAGCTGGTATAAGCGTACAAGATGTAATGGCGGCTCCAATAGCATCAAGTCTGGTTACACTAACAAAATCTCAAAAGGTTGCAGGGTGTGTATTAGCAAATATCGGTGCAGAGACAGTTTCGATTGCAGTATTTGAAAATAATATACCTGTATCACTAGAAGTATTCCCCATAGGTTCAACAGATATCACAAACGATATTGCTCTAGGTCTTAAGGTCCCACTTGAAGAAGCTGAACAAATTAAAATTGGCGCTATAACAGGTGCATCATATCCGAGGAAAAAGCTTGAGGAGATAATTTCTGCCAGACTATCAGATGTATTTGAATTAATTGAGACTCATTTAAAAAAGATCGGTAGGAACGGACTTCTACCTGCAGGTATCATTCTCACAGGAGCTGGGTCTTCCCTTTCTGGTATAGAAGATATGGCTAAAGCATCATTGAGACTTCCTGCACGTATTGGGAGCCTTAATCTTGGTCTTACAGATAGAGCTGGGCTTAAAGATTCTGCACTAGCCGTTGCCTACGGTCTATGTATACTTGGTATGCATGCTGACCAGGATCTCCCTATAGACACAAGCTCTAGGATTTTTGAAAATTCTAAGAAAACAATGATTGCTTGGTTAAAGCAGTTTTTGCCTTAAACCCTATATTTTGACTAATTTAAACCATCTGATAAGATTGGTCTATGCCGAATATTACCCCAGACATTGAAGCGTTTGCCCGTATCAAAGTAATAGGAGTTGGAGGATCCGGAAAAAATGCCGTAAACCACATGATTAACTCCAAAGTTAAAGGGGTGGATTTTATCTCAATTAATACCGATGCTCAAGATTTACATCATTCTCTAGCTAAGAAAAGAATTCATCTTGGTAAAAATCTAACTAGGGGCCTAGGTACTGGAATGAATCCAGAGATGGGTAAGCGTGCGGTTGAGGAGACAAAGGAAGAGGTGCAAGAAGCTCTAAAGGGTGCTGATATGGTCTTTGTTGCATGCGGACTAGGAGGAGGTACTGGAAGTGGTGCTAGCCCTGTCGTAGCTCGTACGGCAAAGGAGCTAGGTGCACTAACTGTGGCTGTTGTAACTAAACCATTCTTCTTTGAAGGACAAGCACGATCCAAAATTGCCGAGACTGGACTTGAAGAACTTAGAAAAGAGGTTGATGCAATAATTGTGATTCCAAACGATAGACTACTTTCAACAATAGACAAAAATACAACTGTTAAAAATGCCTTCTCGATTTGCGATGAAATACTACGCCAAGCTGTCGAGGGTATCTCTGACCTCATTACAACCCCAGGATTAATCAATATAGACTTTGCTGATATCAGAACAGTCATGGAAAGTGCTGGTTCTGCACTTATGGGTATCGGTTCAGCTACAGGTGAAAATCGTGCTGTGGAAGCAGCCAAACTAGCAATCAATTCTCCACTCCTTGATGTATCAATAAATGGAGCAAAGGGTGTTCTCTTCTCTATCGCTGGCGGTGA
>JACCDG011097521.1_pt1 | contig 44507 bp, 49 predicted proteins | sample 7442471 | NCBI WGS metagenome assembly JACCDG01 (sample SAMN15323444, study PRJNA562643) | freshwater metagenome | isolation source: river surface water | place: USA:Blue River Watershed | collected 2017-08-17
ATTGAAACGAACTGCTCATAAAATAAAAACAATCAACTACACTGAAGTGATCCACTTCCCATTTGTGAGAATTTCGTAGGGATTTTCAGCTTTAATACAAATTAAAATAGTCGGACTAATGTCGGACAAAAGTAATTCGATCTATAATCGGGTAGGAGGGGCTGAGTAATAACTCAGCCCCGTCCTCCCACACCACCGGACATGCGGGTCCGCATCCGGCGGTTCCGAGCGATTCCTAGCTGGGGTAGCCCCAGCGAGGCAAAGAGTGAGCTTGGCAGTGCGACCGCGACTCCTGTTGTTCCAGCCATTCGCCAGTAGCTGCGAGAGGCTCCGGCTATCGACGCAGCGGCGTGCGAGGGCAAGCCTCTAGCCACCAACTCTCGATACCAGGCCGTTCCCCGCTTCCACTGCTTCAGGTAGATCATCCGGAGTCTTCGCCGGATCCAGCTGTCGAGGTCACGGCGGAGTGTGGCGTTCTCGGCGAGGCGGAAGTATTCCTTCCACCCTCGCAGGTAGAGCGTCAACTCCTCGACGACCTGTTTAACGCTTCGTCCGCACGTTCTTCGTGTGATTTGTCGGATGCGCTCTTTCAGTCGTTTCACGGATTCGGGAGCAACCGTCGGGTATACCCGCGATTTTGACCCTATCCAGAACCGATAGCCTAGAAACTTCCGCTCCCAGGCCAGCGCAACCGCACTCTTCTCACGATTCATCCGAAGTTTGAGACGCGTGTAGAGCTTCTCCAGTGTGGCCATCGCATCGTTCGCTGCTCGCCGTGACTTCACGTAAACGTTGCAGTCGTCAGCGTAGCGGACAAATGAGAGTCCCCGCTTTTCTAGCTCCCAATCCACATCATCCAAAAGCAGGTTGGCGAGGAGCGGTGAGAGCGGACCGCCTTGCGGCGTCCCTTCCACTCGCTCCACGTTCATCCCTTGATCCAGGATCCCCGCTTTCAGGTAGCGTCGGATGAGGTCGACTAAACGGTGATCTCCGATTCGCTTCATCACTCGGTCCATGAGGACGTCGTGGTTCACTCGATCGAAGAATTTCTCTAAGTCCACATCCACGCAATAGTGGCGTCCGCCTTGGATAAGGGTTTGCGCCCGGCAGATGGCCTGATGAGCGCTTCTTCCAGGACGAAAACCGTAGCTATCCGGGTGGAACGTGGGGTCCCAGAGCGGTTGCAAGATTTGGAGGATGCATTGTTGGATGAGTCGATCCAGTACGGTGGGAATGCCCAATTGTCGCATTCCACCCATGGATTTTGGGATCTGCACGCATCTGACCTTTGCCGGTTGGTACCTTCCATTCAGAAGCTCTCCCCGGATTCTCGGCCAGTGCGTGCGGAGCCATAGACCCGCCTCATCAATTTGCATCCCGTCAACTCCTGCTGAGCCGCCGTTTTGCTTCACTCGCTTCCATGCCTTTAGGACATTGTCCCGACCCACACACTTTTCCATGAGGTGCGTGGTCGAGTTCGGTGGCGGCTTTCTCAAGTTCCGATCTGACTTCATCGCTGCCGCCTGCTCTCGGGACTCCGTCCCTACCCCTTGCGGTGAGCCCTGAACTTGAACTTCAGGCTTCTGATGCCGTGTCTTCACAAAACTCTAAGCTCCTCGACCTTGCTCGGTTTGGCCCTTCCCGAGATGTGCGACCCCGGTACTACGGCCTCTGCTGACTTCTCGCTCCACGCCTTCATGTCTACGTGTTGCCCGTTCGGGCATCAGGCGAGATCTCCCCAGGTATTGATTATGAACCTTCCTCCCATGTAGCCGTCGGATTTACGGCGTCGTCTTCCGGATCCTTTAGGGCTTCGTGGTTAATTGCCCACTCGCCCAGACGCCGCCGCCTCGCATCCGCTTCTTGTTCATCGGCTCGGGATTTTACCTCTTCCTTCCTCCAGATCCCGGATCGCTCCGGGCACCCTTGGATTTGGTTAGCGGTTCCCAGGATCTGGGTCCGCAGGGGACTTTCACCCCCAAGTTCATCGCCCTTGCTGGGCGCACAATAAAAAAGCCCCGCTAACTTACGTTAGCGAGGCTTTTTTATTGGCGTGCGCAAGCAACCTCATATCGAACGTTCTTCATAGAAAATCCTTACTACAACGTCAATGCAATCAAAGAGTTAATCGCAGCCTGACCTGTTTCTGGAAACAATTGTTATCACGGAAACACGGATTGGAAACAAAGGGTTTTGTTTCCGGAACTGTTAAAGCACTCACTAGAGTGCTTTGTGCGTCGTATAACTATTTGCGGGTTGGAAGATATAGTTGGAGAATGTCTGGAAATCGCTAAAAGATTAATAAAATCAGTCTGATAGGTCGTGAATCAGCGATCTGGTCAGATAGCTAAAAAGTGTTATCGGGGGACATTCATCGACGCGCACGCGATATAGCGTGGAAAAATCAATTATCGATTTTTGGAGCAGGCAAATGCATAAGCTTGCGCTCTTCTTCTTCCAGTTCTTTGAGGCGCCTATCAAGCCGTGCCATATGAGCCGCCTCGCTTTCTCCCGGACGGATTCCAATATCACTATCGACATTAGCCCGTATCTGGACGCTTTGAGTCTGGCTGACACTACGCTGAACAGCGCTGCCCAAAACCCGATCTTCGACCTGTTTACTGACCTGTAGGACTGCTTTCACGTTTCCAGTGATGACGTTTCCTTTCTTATCGTAGAACGGAAGCTGCATGATTTCCCAATAACGCTCAACCATGCAGTACAAGAGTGGTTCGAGGCTCTTTTGAAAATCTCGAAGTGGACTAAGAAGCCAGGCAAGCTTCTCTGGCACGGAAAGCATGTTTTGATGCCAATTTGCGTACGAACAGATTCCGCCATAAATGCGCTGAGGCTTGATGGTGGTGACGTATTCGCCAGCCAAACGGATCTCATTCCAGAATGCGAGCTTTAAAGCGTAGTCAGTGCGGGAAGGCTTGGCGAGCTTTTGGAGGTCTTCCTCGCTCATTGCCCAATACTCGTCGGGAACCTTCTCAAGTGCCTTTTCAAAAGCCTCGCCTTCAATCATTGCTACAAGGCTTTTTGGATTGGTCCTGTCGAAATGGCCTGAATTAGAATTCTTCTTCGACCTCTTCATGGGACTACTTCTCCTTTTTGGATTCCGGCTTCTTCTTCAGAACTTGGTACTCACGGTCCAATAGCCATTCGATGACATCGGCTTGGCTGAGACCATTGGATTTAGCCAGGGCCTTCAATTGATCTGCCGAAACCTTTGAAATCCGAAAAGAAACTCCAACGTTTCTTGGCCCGTTATCGGGAAGCTTAGGTAGTGTCATCCCTCATATTCTATACAAATGCTATCACTCCACAATACTTGCATATTGCTATACATTTTAGCTCGTAGTATGACGCTCTCCATGAGTAGTTCCAAGAAAGCCATGATGAAACCTTGTTGCTCGAAGTTTGAGTGCTTCTCGATGCGTTACCAAGACATCGTTTGCCACGACGACTACAGACTGCGGATGATCGCAAATCTGCTTTTAAATATAAAAGACTTGGAATGCTTTGACGTTGAAAGTCTTGAAGAGATCGCACATACGATCGACGAGTACATCAATCGTAAGATCGTGAGGGAACACTACTTCTTCGGGCGAACGCTACGCTCTTGCACCTTTGATTCCGTGGAGCTGGGTGCAGAAATCCATCGTGTTCATGCACGGATCAAAGAATCAGAGGAATTGGAATCATGAAAAAGCGTGTCGCGCTTTATGCCAGGGTATCGTCGGAACAGCAGGATACCGAATTGCAGATCCGCGAGCTGACAGAATTTGCCGCAAGTAAAGGCTGGGAAGTTTACAGGGTCTACGAGGAGAAAATCACGGGTACGACCGCCAATCGTCCCCAACTCAAGCAGATGCTCGTTGATATGCAGACTGGCAAGTTTTCTTTGGTCCTCGTGTGGAAGCTCGACCGCTTTGCTCGTTCGTTGAAGGATTTACTGAGCTTGCTTGAGACGCTCCAGGATTGCCGTGTGGACTTCATTTCAATGAAAGACCACATTGACCTAACTACCCCAGCAGGACGCCTTATGGCCCATCTGATTGGCGCTTTTGCGGAGTTTGAGGCAAGCCTTATACGTGAGAGGGTTCGGGCTGGTCTTGCCAACGCCAAGAAGAAGGGTCGAAAGCTTGGACGCAGGAAAGAGCGCGATGACGAAGCGATCCGTCAGCTGCGCTCTGTGGGCCTCTCTATTCGCCAGATAGCTACCAAGCTTGGGATTGCCAAGGGCAGCGTTCAAAAGTCGCTGTACCCAAAACCCCTCCAAAACTGAACTTCCAACCCCTTGATACTGTTGAGCGCCGAAATACCATTTTGGGTGTACTCCAAACTGAAGTTTAGGGTACACGTCTCTTCCGGCCCCGGAAGGTTTGAGCGTGCGAAATAAGCGAATTATGCGAAGCAAGGAGATATCTTCCTATTTTTCGTACAACGCTGCGAAGTGCGAATTAAGCGAAATAAGTCGGCACGTCGCTGCCAACTTAGCTAAGGCATAGGTTGGAACTCAAGTTCGATTCCGATCTCATTCCTCTGGTTCCAAATTGATCCGGTTAGTTTAGCAACCATCTTTTACTCTGGGGGTATGCAAAGGGTTTCTTTACTCTTAGCTAACCCTATGGCGCATGAGGTAGTGCTTGAGCCGGGGAAGCTTCGCGATGGGGGGATGGGGGTGGCTCAGGCTCTGATGCGGATCATCCCCGCCGTCCGCGAAATTTTTTCATTCAATGGATTTGGCAAAGGCAAGGACATGCCCGTCTAGATCCAGGCTATAGGCTGCGAGGTCTCCCCAGCTTCTTCTTTCCAAGGGGCTCAATTCTTTTGCTCCCATTTCTAGAGCTCTTAAGTGAAGGGTCTCAGGATCATTCACTCGCAGATAGAGTTCAGCTCGGGGGGGCCCGTTTGCACCGGCTGGATTAGGGAGCTTTTCTCCTAAAAGGCGTTTGATCCCTGCTTCGGGCATAAGTCCAAGGATGCAAGCCTCACCGAGCTCAAATTCAGTCATGCCCGGAACGTGAAGCCTAGGCTTTTGGGCAAGCACGGCAGAATAAAACCGGGTGCTTTGCTCTTGGTCTCTAACATAGAGAATGAAATGGGGTGCAATCATAAGCTTTCCGGCTTTTAGCGATACTCGTTTCAAAGACGCGCTGTCAATCTTGAATCAAGAAGCGTGAACAAGGAAGGGAGTGGCTTATGAAGAGACCGACTCCCTTCCCAACGCTAGCTGTCTCTATCTTTACTTCTTTTTCACGATGCTTCCATCGACCGGGTTAAAATAGATTTCAACATCGTTCCCGTCTTTATCAGTACCGTAGATCTCATAGCAGGTGCCTGGCTGCTTGAATTTTCGGATCTTATAGCCCTCCGCTTCCTTTTGTTTTTTAAATTCTTCGACAGTCATCCATTTATCCTTGGGTTCACGCGTGCAGTTCTTGGCGGCGTGAGCCATGCCGCTTGTTAACAGCACTCCGCTCATGAACAGGGTCGTAATGAGAGTTTTCATATTGATTGCCTCCTTTATGGGCTGTTGGGGAACGTGATGATCCCTACCCATCAATTTGGCTATTTCTATGAATTTGACTATTGGCCAAATGCCTCAAGCGCTTGAAATGAGGCCCTATACAGCATTCGCCCCATGGCCAAATTGCGATTCGGTGGCATCTTGAAATTTGAGGAGAACGAGAAAGAATTTCAGATCCCTCAAACAAGCGGAGGCTCTTATGAAAAAAACAAAAGTGTATGACCTACCCACGAGGCTCTTCCACTGGCTGTTTGCTGGCCTCTTTTTAGGTGCGTTTTTCATCGCTAAAGTCATTGATGATGATTCGCCCAGTTACTCCTACCATATGCTGCTTGGTCTTGTTTTGGTCGGTGTCGTGGGCCTTCGGATGGTGTGGGGACTAGTGGGGAGCCGATACGCTCGATTTTCATCTTTCCCGCTTAAGCCCAATGAGTTTTTTCAGTATTTTAGAGACTTTGTTTCTGGAAAGACCACCCGAACGCTTGGCCATAATCCGGCATCGAGCTGGGCCGCTTCAATCATGATGGCTTTAGCCCTGGGTCTCGGACTGACGGGCTACCTCATGACAAGTGGCGACAACAAAGAGGCCTTCGAGGATCTCCACGAGCTTCTAGCAAACACCTTCATTGTTGTTGCCATTGTGCATGTTAATGGCGTGATCCTTCATTCAATTCGTCACAAGGACTGGATCGGTCTTTCAATGCTATCCGGAAAAAAGAAAGCCATCGAAGGGCAAGCAGGAATTGATCGATCTCATCGTGGAGTAGCTCTCCTTTTCTTGGTGCTTGTTGGGTCATTTGTTTTTCATCTCACAAAGAATTACGATGCGAGCACGCAACAGCTTCATCTCTTTGGAAACCCGCTGACGTTAGGTGAATCCAAAAATCAGGATGATTCAAACTCGGAGAAACAACATTCTCGCGAGGAGAGTCATGATGACGATAAGGGTGAAGAAGAAGACTAAGGAGAATACGTGAGTACAAGGGAGCGAGGTTTCCTCGCAATTGTCCTGGCGGTCATTATCGTTATGGTGACCACGGATCTCATTACGGATGCCAGAGAGGGTGTGCGGTGGTGGCACTTAATGATAGAGGGCACAATTGCTCTAGCATCCTCAATTGGGATTCTGATCCTTTTGCGTGGTTCGTTTGCTCTTAAACACTCGCTTGCAGCTGAGCGCAAGAGCGCAACACAGTTTCAAGCGGAAGCGGAAAAGTGGAGATCGCAGTCTAAGAAGTATTTAGAAGGCCTAAGTCAAGCGATCGATGCGCAGCTTAGTTCATGGAAGCTCACTAATACCGAGAAGGAAGTAGCTTTCTTATTGTTAAAGGGTTTAAGCCTAAAAGAAATCGCTACTCTTCGAAATACGGCTGAGAAAACAGCGCGCACCCAATCCATCTCGATTTACTACAAATCTGGATTGGCTGGCAGGTCAGAGCTTGCCGCATTTTTTCTTGAGGATTTACTTGTACCTCAAGTGAATCCTCAAGAGGTTAATTCTATCGACTCATAATAGAACGCTACTTCCTCTGCCTTTGGTAGAGCGAACGATCTGCTATTATGCGAGAGTCGATCTTAAATCACTTTTTTTCGCAATGGTCGCTGTCACATTTCCCGGTCTTCTTACAGTCACAGTGCTCGCACTGGCAATCCTTCCCTTGACCCTTTTGACAGCTCTCCATGCACTCCTTGCTACACTGGCAATGGACATCAGTCGCTGAAAAAGCAGGACTTGAGGCTAAAATCGAAAGCGCGAAAAATATGGATAAACGCATAATCAAGATCTTCCTTTCTGGTTAGAAACGCTTAAATAACGCTATAATTAAATACGTCCTACAAAGGGGCTTTGTGACAGTTGCTATTTTTGTCTTAGGTGTCACAAAACGCCCATTTGAAACGTAAGAAATAACAGAGGGTCTAAAGACCAAAACAGATCGGTATGACGAAAGAGATGAGCTCCTTATCTGACGAGGATCTTATGGTGAGATATCAGCAAGGTGATGAGCTTGCCTTTGGAGAGCTTTACCAAAGGCATTCCTCTAAAGTTTATGGCTATCTCATGCCAAGGATTAGGGAACGTCCTATAGTAGATGACATCTTTCAGGCTGTTTTCTTGAAGCTTCATCAGTCGCGGCGCCAATACAACCGATCTTTTCCATTTCTACCGTGGCTCTTTACGATTTGTAGAACTGTGATGATTGATGCGATCAGGAAAAAGGAGAGCATGGTCGAGGAATTAATCCCTGAAAGGGTTGAGCAGGCTCAAGCGAAAGATCCGCAAGCAACAACTACGACTTCTCTTCCGGACTTAAGCGCGCTTTCCGCAGCTCAGAAGCAGGCCATAACGCTTCGATTTGCTCACGACTACTCGTTTGAAGATATTTCAAGGCGCCTTGAAACCTCTCCTGCAAACGTGCGGCAGCTTGTCAGTCGCGCAATAAAAAGATTGAGGAAGAACCGATGAATGAGAAAAATTTATCTTCAAGTAAATGGGCAAACGAATTCCAAAACTTCATTTCGGCGGATACACGCCAGCCACCTAAATCGATATCCTCTGAAATAATTGAAAGAGTTCGGAAAGATTTGAATCCTTCTCAATGGAAAGTTTTTAGAAAGCTTGCTTTGATCCATTTAGGAGTTGGATTTCTTGTCCTACTTGTTTGTCCCCAGTTTGGAATTGGTCTTTTTGAAGGCATGGGATTAACTGCGCTATTCATGCATTTTGGTGAACTTGTTTGCTCCACGGTCTGCGGTGCCCTTTTCCTAGGAGCAAGTATGTTTGTTTCAAGCTTGGCCCTGAGACCAGAAGAAATCCGAGCGGTTCGTAAACTTGAGTTTGTTCAGATCACTTTTCTCTCTTTAATCTCTGTTATCGTATTTGTTCTACTGGGTGCAACGGTAGTGGCGACACTTGGAATGGCCTGGATGGTTGGTTCTGTTCTAGGTGGCTTTGGTTCATTTGAGTTGGGAGCGCAGATTCGCTTTCGTCAAAGCCCTCATTCAAGCACCGCTTGAGATGTCTCATGAGTGGGACAAATTAGCTCAATTCTAAGTTCTTTTTCGCCCATAGTCTCATAAATAAGCAGCGCACGTTCTTTGCAGTGTCCTAGTTCTTTGTCCTTTGTCGAAAGAGAGACTAGGTGAACTTTAGATCCCATGGGAAGCTTGGTGAGCTCCAAGGCCTCTTTCCAGTTAGCCTTACGGAAAATGAAGTCCAAATAGAGATTCAAACCTCTGTTGAAGGGCCTCTCTCTTTTGTTACGACTTCCCCAAAGCTTACGATATCAAGAGTACGAGCCGATCTGGATCTCAACTCCAGTCCGCAGGCTCAAGCCGTACTCGATGCCGACTCTCTTAAAGTTATTTCTGAAAAGCTCTCAAAATCCGATCATCAAAAAATTCTTAAAGCAGTATCAGATAAGATTTTAGAGATGGATCAGTTTCCAAAGATCACTTTTGTATCAACTGTGGCTTCGATTCGTGAGTCTTGCTACCCATTCTCAGTTGTCGTTATGGGAGAACTTACAATGAATGGAGTCTCCAAAGAAATTGACCTTGTTTTTAAGCATTCGCAAAATCGCCTCGTAGCCCAAGCCAGCATTCTTCAGAGTGATTTCAAGATTAAACCGCTGATCGGAATGGGTGGTACGCTTCGTTGCAGAGATAAGCTTGACGTGTGCATTCAAATCTTGCTCGATAAGTTACAAAACAGGGCATGAGGAGACAGACAGTTTGCCCTTTCGCTAGCTACCGCTTGTTAGGAGCTTTTTTAGTGTCTGTATGGATTCTTCAGGATTTTGACGAATGCCAACTTGTTGATGAACAATGACGCCCTCATGGTCGAGAATTGAAATAATGTTGGAGTGATCGAAATCGCCAGAATCAAGTTTCTTAAATTTGATTCCTAAGAGGGCCGCTAGTTCACGTACGCTTTTTGGAATGCCATGAAAAAAAGTCCAGTGACTAAGATCCACGTTCTGTTTTTGAGAAAATGCCTTGAGCGCTTTTGACGTGTCGTTTTCAGAATCGAAAGAAAAAATAGCAAATTTTACTCTTTTCTTCTCCTCCGTAGAAAGTCCTTTTTCAATGGCCTTGAGATCAGCCATCGTAAGTGGGCAAGACATTTGGCAACTGGTATAGAGCATTGCGACTACAACGGGAGTATCCCTTAGTTCTGAAAGTGCGACCTTTGTCCCGTCTTGATTTTCAAATTGAACTTTTGAGTGGTAAAGCGATTTGCTCTGAATGTTCGTCGTTGGAGCAGCAATCGCAGATCTAGTCTGCAGAGAGAGGCCCGCAAATAGAACGAGGATTAAGAAGAAACTCTGAAAAGTGATCTTATTTGGATTGTTCATTTGCTTACCTCTTTCTTGGCGCATCGAAAGCCAAGGTTTGCCGTAGTGTAGTCGGCCTTCAGGCTTCCTCGAAAAGAATACCTCATGAACTTAGCGTAATCTGAAGCGTCTAACGCTCCGAGGCTTCCGGAGCCGCAAAAAAGATCCTCTTGTTTGGTGCCGCTGTTTCTAAGTTCAGAGCCCATCATGGTGCTGTTAAAATCAAGCGTCCATTCCCAGATCACTCCAATAAGTGCGTGAACGCCGTAGTCATTGGCTAAGGTGGAATTGACTGGAGGTAACGACTTTGAATTAGGTTCGCTGTACCAAGCGATGATCCTTTGTTTGATCTGTTCTCGCTTTTGGCCACCATTGTTGACGGCGTACTCCCATTGATCGGTCGTGGGGAGTTCACGACCTAGGGATTCACAATAGGCCTCCGCTGCAAACCAAGAAACGTGAGTGACTGGGCGATTTAGATCTGTGGGTGACTTGAGAGAAAGATCGGCTTTCCAGTGCTTTAAATAAGAATCATCAGCATAAATGCGGCTGATCTTAGAGCGCCGCCAATCTGGATTTTCTTTTACGAATTTCAGGAAATCCCCATTCGTGACCGGATAGGTATCCATCCAAAAGGACTGGACTTGGACAGGCTTTTTTATTGAGTCATCCGCTTCCTTATTTTTTGAACGCTGAGGTGAGAAAAATGGGATGTAACTTCCAGATGGTAACAGACGTTCTTTTTTTGATGAAGCTTTTGCCGGATGCGAAAGGAGAACGCACCCGGCAGTCAATAGGATTGCAATGACAACAGCATGCGCTTTTGCTTCCGGAAAAACACTATTCCTGTGATTTGTTTTGTGAGCCCTTTTTATCCGCATGCGCTTTCACTTCGGCTGGAGTAACTTCTTTTCCAGAATTACCCCAAGAGTTGTAGATATAAGTAAGAACGTTTGCGATGTCCTCATCACTGAGCGTCCATGCGGGCATTACACCATTGTATTCTTGCCCATTGACGACGACTTTTCCTTGAAGACCGCCGGTGACAGTCTTGATTGCTCGGATCTTGTCCGCATTCAAGAAGTCCGATTTTGCGAGCGGCGGGAATGCGTGAGGAATCCCTTGGCCGCCGGCTTGATGGCAAGCGGCGCAGTTGGTCATATACACCGCCTTACCGCGCTCAATCCGCTGTGGTTTTGATGTGGCAGCAGGGGTTAGCTTTGAAGGTTGATCAGCGACTCGGATGCGAGTTCCCTCAGGCAGATAAACTTCGTCACTCACTTTGCCAGAGTAAACGAGCTTATCCTCATCGCCGCCTACTTTAAGCTGAGCCAATGCTCCCTTGTTGAAGGCACGAGTCAAAGCGTGATCGACCAAGATATACGTTCCAGGCACATTGACTCTAAATTGCACCATTGTCGAACCACCAGCTGGAATGACTGTGGTTTGAACGTTGTGAGCAACTTGGCTCATGTTTCCTTCGGGCCAAACCTGATCGAAGATTTCCCCGATCACATGAAATGAGGAGGTCAGGTTCGGGCCGCCATTTCCAACAAAGAGCCTCACCGTCTCCCCTGGCTTAGCGGTAAGAGCGTTATCACCCGCGAGAGCTCCGACTGAACCATTGAACACAACGTACTCAGGTCTTTCTTGGATCGCTTTTTCCATACTGAAAGGCTGAAGCCCTTGCTGACCATTGGGGCCTTTGGTGTAAAAGTCCCCTTGCATGACGTAATACTCATGATCCACTTTAGGTAAGCCTTCTTTGGGCTCAACCAAGATCAACCCATACATCCCATTTCCGACGTGCATCCCAACAGGGGCGGTCGCACAGTGGTAAACGTAAAGGCCAGAGTTGAGCGCTTTAAATGTAAATACCGAGCTGTGGCCAGGAGCCGTAAGGGATGCTGCAGCTCCACCGCCTTGGCCCGTTACGGAGTGAAGATCGATGTTGTGAGGCATTTTGTTATCGGGATGGTTATCCAGATGGAACTCAACGAGATCGCCTTCACGAATCCTGATGAACTTTCCAGGGACTTTTCCACCGAACGTCCAAAACGTGTATTTCACACCATCAGCGAGTCTGCCCTGAACTTCCTTGACTTCTAGATGCACAACGACCTTAGTGGCATGTTTTCTTGTGATGGGTGGAGGGAGATTGGGAGCGTCGGTTAGAACCGCATTTTCTTGGCCTTCGACTTTTTCACTTCGATTATCAAGATCTGAAGTGATGGCTCCTTGGGCGCTAAAGCCTATCCCAAACAATAAAGCACTCATCATAGCTGTACTTTTGAAATGATCGAAGATACCTTGCCGTGCCATAGCCATCTAATCAGTCCTTTCCATCCCAAGAAGCCCCAAGTCCCTAAAAACTCACCGGAAAATCAAAAAATACAATTTTGTCACTATTTGTTGGATATGTATAGCCCCCTCGCGCCATAGGGCCAGAAATTCCTTGGGCATAAGCAATTCCTGGCTTGAGCGTTAGGTCGCCTGCTTTAAACTGAAACCTTGGTCCCACGGCAAACGATAAGTTTTCGGTGGCAGGCGAAGTTGAAGCGCTCACCGTTTGGTTATCAAGCCAGCGCTGATAGCGAAGCTCGCTCCCAAAGGAAATCTCCGGTGATATGGCGTAGCCTATTCCAACGCCTGACGTAAAATTCGTTCGTGAGGGATCTTTATCGATTTGTTCTCCGCGCACGCGGGTTAGTTGGAGAAGAGTGGCTTCCAGTTGAACTGTGAAGCCATGCGCAACGTAGGCAAGGTCCACTCCAGGGATCACGGTAAAATAGTTTACTGCAAAAAGAGCATTATCCATGGCCGAGCGCGCAAGAATTCCTGCGGAGTTGGCTGCTTGAACGGCTGGGTCTGGATAATTCCCACCGCCCGATCCAATAGGGGCTGTCATGCCTAAGAAGAAAGCTAATCGAAAATCGTCTGAGAGCTTAAGCGAATAGAGACCGCCTAACAGCGGGTTGACAAAAGAAGTAGCCGAAGGGGCGCTAGCAGGAGGATTATTATTTACAAACCCAAGGCGAACCGACAAGGCAAGCTCGGGCAAAAGTTTGTAAGCCCCTCCGAGCATGCTGGCAATGGCGGTCCCACCGGAATTGCCATTTTTATCATCGTAAAAAGCAATCGCTGAATCAAAGCGTGCTCCAGTGCTAGGAATAATAGACCGAAGCTGCCAGGGCATGGTGTAAGGCGCAAGACTTCGTGGAGTGACTAACTGCTCGGTTGTTTTTTCGGTTTCAGGGGTGGGAGCCGCTTTCTGTAAATCTAAAGAGCCTGGCTCTTCGGCCTTTATGCGGGGAGTCCAAAATAAGGCACTTCCCGCCACTAGAAAACAAACAAGGATTCTTCTCTTTACATCTTTCTTCAAAGCGAAATCGGCTCTTTTATCCATTGGGCGTGCACTCCATTCTTATCTAAATGATCGGTCAAAGAGAAGCAATTCCCTATGATCTGGGTCATAAAGAAAATGACTATATTAAGGGAAGATAAAGAAATGATTCACAGAGAACAAAATGGCTAAGTCTACCAAGAGTCCAGTCAAATCGAAGTGCGATCCCAAGGAAGTAGCACTCAAAAGTTTTTTTCTAGGGCCTCAGGCAGAAAATGCTCCTTGGGCTTTAAAGCTTCTGAACTCCGTGTTTGCGCGTTGGACAAAGTGGCGAAAAGGTCTCTTTCCAAGTGATGGCTGTGCAATCAGTAGCTCCGATCAAAGCTCACACAGCTTCATCGAAAGAAAAGAGATTTTTGAAAAAGTAACAATGGAGCTTTTAACAAGACTTGAGGGGGAGGTTCCAAAATTTTCACCAAGATATATTGGTCATATGTTCTCTGAAATCTCTCTTCCTGCTCTTTTTGGTCACGTCGTGACTTTGCTTCACAACCCGAACAATATCTCAGGAGAATCCTCCCGCGTTGGAACCCAGCTTGAAAACGAAGCGATTGAATTTCTTCTCTCGATGGTGGGATTCCAGAAACAATCGGGTGCCGGTCATTTCACCTCAGGAGGAACAATTGCAAATCTAGAGGCCTTGATTCGAGCTCAATCTCGGATGGCGCTTTGGCTTGCAACGCAGGCAGTACTGAAAGAAACGGGAAGAATGGATTCCTTTGATCCCACACTTTCGGCCCACTCTGGGTGGGATCAATACGACGTTTCGATGAGTAAGACCGGGGCGGCTTCCATTAGTCAAAATGAAATTTTAAAATGGAAAATGGGAATAGCTAACCCCAGAGACCTATCAGATCGGCTGGAGATTTTATCTGGAGGCCAAGAGTTTCGTGGCCCGGTACTATTGGTTCCTGAAAATAAGCACTATTCCTGGAAAAAAGGATGCCGGATGTTGGGCCTTGGATCGGAGGCATTATGGCCGATTCAACTAGACTCTCATGGCAGGCTTTCTATTGAGCATTTAAAGAAACTGATTGATCTAGCCATTGTCAAAGGACGCCCTATTCTCCTTGTCGTTTCAGTTGTAGGCACAACAGAGCTAGGCGGCATTGATCCGGTAGATAAGGTTCAAGACGTGCTTGATCATTGGAAAAAAGAAAGTGGCATTCACATCTGGCATCACGTCGATGCCGCGTTTGGAGGCTATTTTAGAACAGTGGATTTAAATAGCTCTGAAACGCTTTCTCTCCAAAGTAAAGAAGCCCTCCAGGCTATGGCGCGTGTCGATTCTGTAACGTTAGATCCTCATAAATTAGGCTACGTGCCCTACGCATCGGGAGCCTTTTTAACGCGAGAAAAAAGAGATTACTATTTTAGCACTTTTGATGATGCGCCTTACATCGACTTTGATGGGGCAAAGGATCGTGGCCCATACACAATTGAAGGATCACGCTCCGCTGCAGGTGCAATCGCTACCTGGATGACGGCAAGAACCATGGGCTTAGATGCAAATGGCTACGGGCTTTTACTAGAGCGAACGGCAAGAATTTCAAAAGAATTAGGCCTAAGACTTTTCCAAGAAAAACTTCCCATCCAGATTGCCCCAGGCTGCGACACCAACATTTTGTGTTTTACCTGCGCAAGACTTGGAGAGCAGATTTCAAAGAGCAATGAGCGAACTCTTCGTGTGTTTGATCAATTTTCTCCCAAGCGTAGAGAGAGCACATTTATCGTCTCTAAAACCTCACTCACCTGGAAATCTTACTCAGCCTATCTGGATCAGTGGACTCATTCCTGGATAGCGAAACGCGACGCGGATGAATTGATTATGATCCGAATGACGATGATGAATCCTTTTTTTTCGTCACGAGAGATGACGGTCGATTATACTGATGAGTTTATTAATGCGTTAAAAGCAATATTGATCGAGGCGTAATCGATCGGTGGAGAACTTTTTGATGAACGATCAAAACCTAAATGAGAGACCCTTTGACTTCCATGAGATGTTTTTTTCTCGAACAGATTTTAAAGGAAAAGTCATATCGGGAAACAAAGTTTTTCAACGGGTCAGCGGATACAATTGGAGCGAGATGCGTAATCGCGCGCATAATATTATTCGGCACCCTGATATGCCTAAAGGGGTGTTCTACTTGTTTTGGTCCTTTCTTGAAGAAAAGAAACCCATTGGAGCATATGTCAAAAACAAAGCAAAAGATGGAAAACACTATTGGGTCTTCGCTGTTGCCGTTCCACTAGACGATGGTTACCTTTCGGTTCGAATTAAGCCCTCAAGCTCCATGTTTCAGATCATTGAAGCCGCATATGGAGAGCTCAAAAGGAAAGAACTCTCTGAAAAACTCTCCCCCGAGCAATCACGCAACGCACTTCTCGAACAAATCAATACTCTCGGTTACAAAAGTTATGAAAAACTCATGACGGATTGTTTTCTCTTAGAATTGGAATCCAGACAAAAAAAGCTTGGTTCAAACTCTCTTGGGGTGGTGTCGCTTCTTAAACAGGCCTCTGATCTTGGAACAATACTAGGCAACGAACTTAACCGAGTCTTCCAATCCCATGAAGAAAGTAAATTTCTTCCACTTAATCTTGAAATCAATTCAGCCCATTTGAGTAAAGAAGGAGCTGCTCTTGCTGTAGTGGCTGCTTCTTACCAGAAGCTTTCTCAGGAGGTCCAAAATGAGATTCAACGTTTTAGAGACAGCGCTGAGCACGTGATTTCCCGCTTACAGGAGAATCAATTTCTCATGAGCGCCAAGTGTCTGATGACAGAGATCGTCTCATTTTTTAGGAGTGAACCCGGTAATGAGGAAATTGATATCTCTGATGAGACAAGAAGGCTTCTTGAGCAGTCTGAAAAATATCAAAATCAATCCAAAATAAGTGTGATTGAAGTGCTTCAGTCACTCAAAACGTTTAAGTCTGTTTGTGAGTCCGTAAGGTCCTCGGTCACCGGGCTTGAGATCATGCGGCTGACTGGAAAAATAGAAGCTGCACGTCTTGGAAGCGTAAGTGAATCGTTTAACGTCATTATCGGCCACCTAAAGCAGTTTCAAGGTGTGCTTCTCAGTGTTTTGGATAAGATCGAGGAATCTAGATACAATCTCGAAGATTGTTCTACAAAAATTTTAGAGGAATCCCAGAAACTTTAATCCGCTGAACGCGCATTTAGAAGCCCCATTTCAGCTGCCCGACTTTTGTAAATTTGAATCGCCTCGGGAGCTGCGCCGATGAACAGTGCATAGGTTGTTCCCCATAGAATATCGAGAATATAATGGTGATTCAGATAAACTGCAGAAAACGATACCCAGACATAAAAGATCAGGCTCCAAATGCGAAGCTTCTTTACTTTCAGTGCGTAGATGAAGGCTAGAAACGGATAAGCCACATGCAAAGATGGAATCGCTCCAAAGACATCCGCTGAGTGCCCATACCAAGTTTGAAAAATAGGAAGTCCCAAAATTTGATCAAACCTGGCACAACCGCCCAGGCTAGCCGGAGTGGTCAGATCTGCAGGACCAAAACCGTACTCAGCGACATACCAAGGAGGAGCAGCCGCATACCAGTAGTAAGTGCTGTAGCCTAAGATATTGAGCCAAAAAAATCCCCAGCTCATGCGGTAAGCAAGCTTTGACTCTTTTTCTCCCAGACAAAAGAGAAAATAAAATACGACTAAGAAAAATTCAGGGATAAAAACGAGGTAAGCAAATCCACATAGAAAATCTAAGAGCGGATGAAGATGGTTCTGCCACCATTCATTAGGCGTGAGGATCTGATTTGCCGACCTCATTCCGAAAAAATATCGATCAAACTGATAGGGCTCTACGACGTGAATAGTTCCTCGAAGAAGATCGCTATACAGGCGTTGACTGTCATAGACCATGCCTGTCAGAAGCAGTGGAAATAAAAGTGCCCGCCATTTGGCAAGTTTTTCACCGCCCCAGAAAAGAATCACGGTGAGTAATCCTACAACAAGGTGCTCCATTTTAAGTGCGTGGAAGTGATTGAGTAGCGTCCAATAAAAAAGCACTCCTAAAAGCGAGATGGCTTTTCCGTCCAGCAAGACGCCGAGCAGAGACTTTGGCGCGAAAAGGGCCTTTGTCATTCAAAGACCTCAAGAGCGAGGCCTAGCTTTTTCACCTGATCTGCAAATTCAAGAAGTTCCGTCTTCGGTACCGCTTTTAACTTTGAAACAGCAGGGTCTCTGGCAATCGTGGTTAGGTGAATTTTTCTTGGCTTAAGATCAGAGTAAAGTTTAAGGAGAGCCCTCTTATTTTCATTGGTCCAATTAGATAGCTTTGGACTCTCATCCGAGCGCCACACCAAAGTTTGAATGGAGATGTCCTTTAGTTTTTTAATTCTTCCTACATGCCCTCTAAGCCCACCAATGCGAGAAAGAGGACGATTGAATCTTTGAAAAAGATCATCAATCCCGCAATCAAGCTTTACCCATATGTCATCTAAAAGAGCGCACGCTTCAATGACTTGAGATCGATCTAGTTCTGAGCCATTGGTTAGGCAATTGATGATCCATTCCCCCTGAAGTTCTTTCCTTAAGCTCAAAATACCTTGAATAATTTCAAAAAAATCAGGATGAGCGGTTGGCTCGCTATTTCCAGCAAAAGTGATCGAATCGATCTTTGGGTCTTCCTTTAGAGTAATACCAATTAAAGAAACGATTTCTCTGGCGGAAACGTTCCGTTCACTGGGCTTGATCTCTCGTCTTTCGCCCATCCCACATTGGCAATAAATGCAGCCCCAGGTGCAGACTTTCTGATTGGGAATCCCTAGATTGATCCCCAGTGATCTTCCGTGCCTTCTGCTTAGTACTGGGCCATAGATCAGCGGACAAAAAGATGCGTCTGGAAAAGAAGAATTCACATTATAACCCTTCTTTGTCATCCGAAGCCGGGATATTGTTCTTTTTGTCTTCGTGAGAGCGCAGCGCTTCGATCTTAGGTTTTATTTCCGAATAGACCTTCTCTGAATCTTCCGGCGAGAAGTCTTGATGAAAGGTCTTTTTAATCTCAAAATCTGAGAGAGTGAAATGAACGGCTGGTGTAACGCCATGCCTTTTTAGACAGCTTTCGGCACAACGAAGCGAACAGCCGTCAATAGCAACGATCGGGCGTCCTGATTTTGCGATTCGAACCAGTGATGGAACATCTCCTCCAACGCCTGCAATGCAAGACATCTCGGCTAAGCCCTCACGATCTATCTTAATAGCAAGGTGGTTAGCGAGCTGGGCGGCACTGGAGCAGCCCGAGCATGAATAAATGAGAGGAGGCTTAGATTTGGGCGTCTTGTGCTCCATGATGATGCTTCTTTCCGCAAACACAGCGTCTGTATTTGCTCCAGGTTTTTTTAAACGAGAAAATGTGGGTCGAATGAAAAAGGATTTTTGGTAAAAAGAAAGCGCTCCAACCTAAGATCGAAATCACCCAAACTGCTCCCGCATATCCTAGGTGCTGAAAATAGGAAGGCGTCCAAGCGGCTGTCACCCGTGTTAAAGCTGCAAGGATAATCAGCAGGCTTGTCGTAGCAAAAATCTTAGACCTAGATTCAAGTTCCAGTGAATAGCCTCCGTGAGCAAGAGTCACCCTTGAAGCAACGAGTATCGTGATCAGCCCAAAGCCTGAGATGAAAATGAGATGCGCTGCATGGATGCCTAAAGACGGAAACAGCGCATGAATCCAGAGGCCAGAAATCAAGAACCAGGCTGAGATCCAAAGCCAGAAAGGAAGCTTTCCTTGCGCTTTAGGTTTTTTATAGAGCTTCCAATTTTGAATCCCTATCCAGGTGGCGCAGAGAGCTCGGGCAATTCCTCCTATTTCAGGTGAAATCGTAAGTTCAATGGCAAAACTTAAAAGAAAGAGCACTCCTTGGATGGATGGAATGAGCCATTTATTTGAGCTTAGTTTTTGAGGACGGTTTAACGAGTTTAGTGGCTCGATCCGATGTGTAGGAGGTGCGGTCCACCCAAGAAGTGCCGAGATGAGCTTTGCTCCGATGCCTAACAGAAAAGAAAGCATCATTCCGTAGTAGAGAAATACACGAGCGGCGGTCGAGTACTGAGCCCCAATGAATCCAAACTGCACAAGCGACAAGAGCGCTGATCCCGATAGCCCAAGCAAAAGACCGATAGGCAAAAACAAAAAATGAGGGGGTGGAGAAAACGTTCTTTTTTTGATTCGTCTTACAAAAAAGACGGAAAGAAACAAAAGCATTCCAAAGGCTACAATTGACCTTGATTCAAAAAAGGAAAGAATCGAAAGGGCGCTTGCAACCAAAAGCTCAGCCGATGACGAGCGCTCAGCTCCTGTAAATCTAGGAATGGCAGTGAGTAAAAATCCTGCGGCAAATGAGAGTAAAAAGCCATCCACCATGTGATGCGCATGAAGTGGGCCTGGGTAAGGCGCAAGCTTTAGAGAAAATAAAACCCAAAGCGAAGCTCCAAAAATGGCATGAGCAAGCCCTAGAGGAAAAAGGATTTGATAAGGGTCAATCTTAGAGAAAACATTTTCTTTCATTTTAACCTTCTGTTTCTAGTTAAACTTTTTTCAAGCAGCGGTAGGTTTTCAATTAAAATCCCGTTTTTTGTCCAATGAACGAGCTTTTGCTTTTGCCACCGACTGATGAGTCGAATGATTGTTTCCACGCGAACATCCGTGAGTTTCCCCACTTGAGCGCGTGTGAGTTGAATGGGGATGAAATGACGTAAGTGAGATTCGTGTTTTCCAAATCTTCTAATGAGATGATTAAAGAGCTCGAAAACTTTGCTTTCAACACTTCCTGCGTTTAAAATATCGATTTTGTCTCTTAAGACCTGTTCATGGAGAAGCATCATTTCTCTGATCCAGGTATGGACTTCTGCGATGATAGGGTCTTTACGTTGAAGAATAGGCCTAAGATAAAGCTTAATCAGCTCTGATCCTGGAGCGATAACCCTTGCGCATCCCGGATACACCGTTTTTTTCATGACAGCAGAGATCCCAATCACATCAGAAGGTCCAAAAACACCCATAGTCATTTCTTCATCAGCACTTGAATAACGAGCCACTTCGACAAGCCCCGATTGTACGATGGCTAGAAACTCTCCAGGATCACCCATCTCCCATACGTACTCATTTGCTTTGAACTTTCGTTTCACAGCAACAGAGGCAAGAAGTGCCTGGACCTCAGAGGGCAAGCTTGCCGTACACCTTAGACTTTTCAGATCACTTGCGATTGTTTTTTGAACTCGTTCATTATGAGCATTCATTTTCTTACTCTCTATTTGACGCAAAATAAGTCCGAATCGGTATGATCCAGATCATACCTGAGATCCGTAGCCTCGCGATACCGTGAGGACATGCTAAGAGAAGATTTTCGGCACGAGATTTTAGAAATTGCCGCCACGAACTTCAGGAAAGCCTCACTTTCCAAAACGAGAAATCCTGTCTCGCTTGCGGGACATTTTGCGCACTGTGATCGTCTCGATTTAGCAAAACAAGCCCATCTGCTGCAACCAGACAACTTGGCATGCACTTCGCACAACAACAGAGGATTTGAGAGCTTATGAGAGCAGAATCAACATCCATCAGAGTTTGCGAGCATCCTGAGTTCAACCCACAAGACTTTGGTCTTCGTTGGCAGAAGGCAAGGCTTTCAGCACTTGGGTCTGTTTTAAATGAAAAAGTCCAATCAGATAGCAGCGGAGATCAAGCTTTAGCCGCCCGAGAGTTGGAGCTTTTATCCAAAGTTCCCCAAGCACTACAAGATCAAGCCCTGAGAGGCGTTTTTGATTTTAGCCGGCAGCTAGGTCGGAGTGTTTCTCGATTCTTAGGCTTAAGTCTTGAGACCTCAGATTTTGCCGAAATCCTAGCAAGCTCTCAAATCCCTTGTTTTCAAGCAAAATGGCGTCCTCACAATGAAGCTCTGGTTCTTGAGAGAAAAGGATGTGCCTCACTCTCCACTCTTAAGAGCTTTGGCTGTGACTACTGGCGTGAAGCTCTGGATGGTCTCATCATGGGCGCAGGCGATACGGAGCGACTAGCAAGACATCGAAGTCTCGGCCACGGTGATCAAGAATGTGTGGATGTCCTTTTTACTGAAAATTATTCCGTCCCTTGCGTGGTTTCACCTTCCGAAAAGCAAGAGTCTGGTTCACATAAAAAGTATGGACCCGTACCTTCGAAGATAAATCAAGAACTAGAAGGCATCTCGAAACGTTTTGAGACCATGAAAGTTCACCTTCATATTGATGGTTTTTCGGAAGGTACTCTCTATTACCGACTTGAAACCGATGAGGGAGTGCTTTGTGGTGCGGGTGGAAAGCTTCTTCATGATTCCTTCTGTAAAGAGCTCGCAAAAACGTTTCCAGAAATTCTAGCCAAAGACTCAAGCCCTCTTGCTGTTTATGGAGGCTCAACATGAGTGGGCTTTCCAGGAGAGATTTCTTTCAGAGATTTGGTCATAAGCTCAGCGATCAGATTGATCTTGAGAAGATTCAAAAACTCATGCCTTGGCAAAAAGAAAAAGGTCGTACCTCGGAAGACGCATGGGTTGCCGTTGGAAGCTTATCGGCAATGACTCCAGGGGCGAAGTGCAGGGTTCAAATTGATGGCAATGAGCTTTCTCTTGAAGCGGACGCCGAAGGCATTTGGCTCGCACGCGTTAACGGATGTCGCATTGCTATTCGTCTCGGACAAGGAGGCGTGATTCTAGCGAATCTAAGCTTGGAGTGGCCAAACACAAGAGTTCTTTCACAATCCAGTGGAGAGCCAAAAGAATTAGAAGAGACGAAATGAAAATTGAGCCGTGACTCAAAAGAGATGATGAGGAGATGAGAGACATGAGTGATGAAGGCAACAATGGCGGAGCAAACGAAGGTCGCAGAAAATTCTTACAAGGAATGGCGGTAGTTGGCGCTGCGCTCTCCAGTCGAACGCTTTTTGGAGCACCGATTCGGTACTTTAAGCCCACACAGGTAGATAATCCGCTTGCCTTCTACCCCAATCGCGACTGGGAAAAAGCGTACCGAAATATTTTTAGCTATGACTCAAGTTACGTTTTTCTGTGCGCTCCGAATGACACGCATAACTGTCTGCTGAAGGCTTATGTGAAAAATGGTGTCGTCGCTAGAATCGGTCCAAGTTACGGGTATGGGAAAGCGACTGATCTCTATGGAAACAAAGCCTCTCATCGCTGGGACCCAAGGATCTGCCAAAAAGGGCTTGCTCTGATCAGACGCTTTTACGGCGACCGACGAGTAAAAGCTCCGATGGTCAGACGCGGATTTAAAGAATGGGTTGAGGCAGGTTTTCCTCGGAACCCCACAACGGGCGCACCTGATCCAAAATACTTTCAACGAGGAAAAGACAAGTGGCTCAGGGTGAGCTGGAACGATGCTTACGACTACGCAGCTAAAGCCTTTGCCAATATCAGTAAGACCTATTCCGGAGAAGCAGGTGCAAAACTCTTAAAAGCTCAGGGTTACGATGAGTCGATGATTCACGCTATGGAAGGAGCTGGTACTCAGACTCTTAAATTCCGTGGTGGAATGGCTTTCATCGGAGCCACGAGATTCTATGGACTATACCGTTTTGCCAATATGATGGCGCTTCTGGATTCCAAAAACCGTGGAGTTGGGCCTGACGAAGCTCAAGGCGGCAGAGGTTGGGATAGCTTTAGCTGGCATACTGATCTTCCGCCAGGACATCCGATGGTAACTGGCGAGCAAAGTAATGACTTTGATCTCTTTACCGTAGAGCGGGCAAAGCTTGTTCTTGTCTGGGGCATGAACTGGATCACAACCAAAATGCCCGACTCCCATTGGCTCACTGAAGCAAGGCTTAAAGGAGTGAAGACTGTTGCCGTTACTGTGGAATATAGTGCCACTGCTTCAAAAACAGATGAAGTTGTTGTCATTCGTCCGGGCACTGACCCTGCGTTTGCGTTAGGGATGGCTCAAGTCATTATCTCAAAAAATCTTTATGACCAAAAATTTGTAGAAACTAGCACCGATCTTCCATTTTTAGTGCGGATGGATACGCTCCAACCTCTTCGTCCAGATGAGATCATCAAGGGATTTAAGGAGCCTGAGCTTGATTCCATTCAATTCATTAAGAAAGGTGAAGCCACTCCACCACCACTTGAGCAACAAAAGCAATTTGCTCCTGAGTCGATGAGAAGTGACTTTAGGTCCACTGTTGTCATCGACAAGAAAACGGGAAAACTTACTCCAGTCAGTCGCGATGATTATGGGAAAAAGCACAAAGAAAAAGGAGTGCACGCGGATCTTTTTGCTACTCGCGAAGTCACACTCTTGGATGGAAAAAAGGTCAAGGTTCGCACTGTTTTTGCCCTTATGAAGGAGTACTTGAACTCAAACTTTACTCCAGATCAAACTTCAAAAATCACAGGCGCTCCAAAGAAAGCGATCATTTCTTTGGCAGAACAAATGGCTGCAAACCCTGAAGGAACGATCATTGCTTGCGGCATGGGACCTAACCAGTTTTTCAACTCAGATCTTAAAGACCGAGCCCTGTTTCTTTTAGGAGCACTCACACGAAATATTGGCTTTCCTGGCGGGAACGTAGGGAGCTTCTCGGGTAATTACCGATCTGCACTCTTTGGTGGTGAACCTCAGTACATTGCTGAAGATCCTTTTAAGCCGCAGCTTGAAAAAGGCGGGAAAGTCACCCTCAAAAAGTATGCTCACTACGAGTCGCTTCATTATTTCAATTACGGAGATCGCCCGCTACGTGTTGGAAATAAACTTTTCACAGGCCACGGACATTTGCCTGCTCCGACAAAGAGCATGTGGCTCAATAACTCAAACTCAGTCATTGGGAACGTCAAATGGCACTATGATGTGGTGAATAACACGCTCCCAAAAATTGAGTTTATTTCTTACGCCGATTGGTGGTGGACGGGCTCTTGTGAGTACGCAGATCTTGTCTTTGCAGCCGATAGCTGGGGCGAGTTTCGTTACCCCGATATGTGCGGCTCTTATACCAATCCCTTTGTACAAATCTTTCCACGCTCTGACCTACCCAGAATCTTTGACACTCGCGGCGATATTGAAATCATCGCTGGAGTTGCTAAGCGCTTAAGCGAAGTCGTTGGAGATTCCAGAATGAAGGATTACTGGAAGTTTGCCCTGGAAGATAATGTTGAGGAGTACTTGCAAAGAATCATTGATCACTCTTTTACGCTTAAGGGTTACAAAATCCAGGACCTTGAAGAGAAAGCCAAACAAGGCATTCCTGCCATCATGAATACGAGAAGCTATCCAAGAGTTTCTTCTTATGAGCAGGCAAGATCTGAGCAGCCTTGGCATACAAAATCAGGGCGCCTTGAATTCTACCGCTTTGAGCAGGAGTTCATTGATAGCGGTGAGAACATCGTCGTTTACCGTGAGCCAGTGGATTCCACTCCTCACGAACCAAACGTACTTGTTGGAAAACAACACGAAGCCATCAGGCCTAAAACTCCTGAAGACTATGGTTTAGAGAAAAATGATCTTTCGTGTGAAGCAAGACAAGTCAGAAACGTTCAGATGACAACCGATGAAGTTCTAGCCTCAAAGCATCCACTGAGGCTTAAGCTTTATACTCACGTTTATCACACTCCAAAGTATCGGCACGGGGCGCACTCAACTCCGATCGACACCGACTACACCGCGATTTGGTTTGGACCGTTTGGAGATGTGTATCGGCACGACAAACGAATGCCATCCAACGTCGAAGGATATGTCGATATCAATCCAACGGATGCAAAAGAGCTTGGAATTCAAGACGGCGATTACGTGTACATTGACGCCGACCCAGAAGATAGGCCCTACCGAAATTGGAAAGAGGGAACCGAAGAGTACAAAGTCGCAAGGCTCATGCTCCGTGCAAGGTACTACCCCGGCACTCCTCGCGGCATCGCAAGGACTTGGCACAACATGTACGGCGCAACTTTTGGGAGTGTTAAGGCTCAAGAGAGCCGACCTGATGGCTTAGCTAAAAATGCTGAGACAAACTATCAGTCCATGTACCGTTTCGGCAGCCATCAAAGCGCAACTCGCGCATGGCTTAGACCAACTCTCATGACTGATACGTTGGTTCATAAGGGGATGTTTGGGCAAGGAATTGAAAAAGGCTTTGCTCCGGACATTCACTGCCCTGTCGGCGCTCCGCGTGAGGCATTTGTCAAAATTACAAAAGCTGAGCCCGGTGGAATGAATGGCGAGGGCTTGTGGCGGCCAGCATCACTTGGCTTTAGACCAACTTACGAAAACCAGGCAATGAAAGCATATCTTAAAGGCCGGTTCATGAAGAGGAAGGGGTAACTAGCTTATGGCAAAAGTAAAGAACTGGCAGCTCAACCGCGAGATGGAATATCCTTACGAAGAAAATCGCCCAAAAAGGCAATGGGCGATTGTGTTTGATCTCAATAAATGCATTGCCTGCCAAACCTGTTCGCTGGCCTGTAAGACGACTTGGACGAGTGGCAAGGGCCAGGAGTACATGTTTTGGAACAACGTGGAGACAAAGCCTTATGGAAGCTATCCACTCGCTTGGGATGTCAGAGTCCTTGAAAAGCTAGGCCAACAACAATGGGCAAAACACGAACCTTATCGCGGAAAAACGATCTTTGAGGCAACTGAGCCCAATGAGCGAGTGGTTCACTTTCATCCGACTGATGAAGACTGGATGTACCCTAATAACGGAGAAGATGACTGCACGGGTAACGTCGCTAAAGGTGAACATTTAAATCTCCCTCACGACAATTGGTTTTTTTATCTTCCAAGAACATGTGCTCATTGTACCTATCCCGCTTGCCTTGCCTCTTGTCCTAGAAAAGCAATTTACAAACGCGAAGAAGATGGAATTGTTCTCATCGATCAGTCTCGCTGCAAGGGTTACGGCGAGTGTGTCAGGGCCTGTCCTTACAAGAAATCCATGTACAACGCTTACACGCGAACGAGTGAAAAGTGCGTGGGTTGTTATCCTGCTGTTGAAAAAGGTTATCAGCCCATGTGCGTTCAAAACTGCATCGGCAAGATCCGCATCATGGGATTTATCAATCCTCCCTGGAAGGCGCGCGAAGACAACCCCCTGGATTACCTTGTTCATAAGAAGGGACTTGCACTTCCTTACTATCCGCAACTTGGGCTTGAACCAAACATCTATTACATCCCACCTGTTCACGCGAACAGGGAATATCTCACCCAGATGTTTGGGCCACACGTCGATGATGCGATCTCACGCTACCGAAAGCTCTTTGATGACCCTGCAGCGCAAGGTTTGCTTGTTCTCATGGGAAGCACGGATCGAATTATTCACTCCTTTAAAGTAAAAAGCGGCATCGCCTATGGCTATGACGAAAAAGGAGATGAAATCGTCAATGTGCCGGTCACTGAACCCATGATTGATCGCACGGATTATGACCAAAAGTTAGGAGCAATTAGAAACAACACGCCATAACACGGTCTTAAATCGTGATGGCGTGTTGAAAGGAGGTTTACCCATATGAAAATTCGATGTGCAGCACTAATAGCCTTAAGCTTTGTGGCTTTGCCTCAGGCAAGCCTACTAGCGAGTGAAATTAAGGTTCAAAAAACAACGCATGATCTCTCTAAAGAGGCCTTCGATGAGACTCTCTGGAAAGATGTGAAATCAGAAAACGTATCGCTCATGGCGCAACCTATGGCGATCCCAAGGCCAAAGACAACCACGACTTCAGCCCTTCAAGTGCAGTCTCTGCAGGACGGAAAGTGGATCGCATTTAGGCTCAAGTGGCATGCAGATCAAAAAGCAGAGGCAGGAAAATTAGGAGAGTTTTCAGACGCAGTTGCCATTCAATTTCCTGTGAAAGAAGGCTCTCCTCCTCCGATTTTCATGGGAGCAAAAGATAACCCCGTTCACATCTTTCATTGGCGAGCGCAGTATCAGCGCGATTTAGAAAAAGGAAAGCCTGAGATGAAAGATCTCTATCCCAATATGAATCCCGATATGTATCCCATGGAATTTAAAGACCCAGGGAAGGTCAAAGGGCTCACCGAAGAAAAAAGAGAAGTCTACTCGCCGGGTAAAGCCGAAGGCAACCCGCAGTCTTACACAAAAGCAAGTGCAGTTGACGAGATCTTCGCTGAAGGCTTTGGAAGTAGTTCAGTGATTGAAAACAGAATGGCTATCGGTAAAGGCGCTTGGAATAAGGGTGAATGGTCGGTCGTGATTGCAAGACCATTAAAGAGAGAGAACGGATCAGTGCTTGATCCATCAAAAGATAGCTTTGTTGCATTTGCCGTGTGGCAAGGAGCTAAACAAGAAGTGGGCGCAAGAAAATGCGTCACCATGGCTTGGGTTCCTCTTCAATTGAGTGGCGGAGGAAATCAAAAATGATTGCCATTAGACAAGATTCTTCAGGACCCAGATTTGTTTTAGCTTCGCTTTTGGCCTCCTATCCCGGAGACGGATTTCAGGAAAATGTGGCAACTCTTCTTGAAAGTGGAGATCTAGAAAAAGGCCTAAGTGATTTACTGAGAGCTCGTCTTGGTGAACTTAAAGCAAAGCTTTCAGATGTCTTAGGAAATGCAACGATCCTAGACGACCTTAGATCCGAGTACATTGATTCCTTTGACCGAGGAAAGCAAGTCAACTCACTTTATGAATCTGAGTACGGGCGTGAGCGCGCGATGGTTAAGGGCACTCAGCTTGTAGATATCGCAGGATTCTACCGAGCCTTTGGACTTGAAACAGGTGGCGATGGAGTTCAAGCCGAGATGCTTGATCACGTATCCGTTGAGCTTGAGTTCTACGCTCTTTTAGTTTTGAAGAGCACACTTCTCACCGAAGCCTCCGATGACGAAGGTATCGAGATCGTCCTAGATGCTAGAAAAAAGTTCTTAAAAGATCATTTAGGAAGATTCATTGGAGCCATCTGCGAGCGACCAGGGGTGAGTTCAAGCCCCTTTTATTCAGCAGTATTTCAGTACTGTAAGGATCTCGTAGCGGAAGAATGCAAGAAGCTTGGCGTGGAAGTCGAAAAAGAAAGTTGGCTTGGTGGAGATAGTGCGGATCAAGCTGAGATGAGCTGTGGAGGCTCTGTAGGATGCACTAAATAAAGTGAAAGGAGTAACAGGCGTATGTTTGGATTAAGTACAAGTCATTTAATTATTTTAGGGTTCATTGCTCTTCTTTTTGGATCAAGAAGGCTACCAGAGCTGGGTGCCAGTATGGGAAGTGCAATTCGTGCTTTCAAGGCAGCAACCGAAGGCGGTCGCAGTCCTTTTGAATCTGGCCCGTCTCAGCAGCAACCGCTACAAATTGGACAAGGACAACAACAAAAGGCAGATCCTTCGCTTTCTCCTCAGAACAGACAAGAATTGAGGGCAAGCATTGTCGTGGAAGAGGAAGCAAAAAAGGTCACATAAAGGTTTTTAGAAAAACTCCGAGCCTTAGCTCCTAACCCATTTTTTAAAGTGGCAAGGAGACTTGGGCCGCACGGTTGGGATGAGTGACTGAACTCTACCACGTGCCAGGGTATGAGTGGAAACACTGATGCCTCCCGGTTTTTGGAAAGGAGACTTGGATTGGACAAACTAGTTGATACCTATGAAAGACAATTTGTCTATCTGCGCCTTTCGGTAACGGATCGTTGCAACTTTCGCTGCGTCTATTGTTTACCCAATGGCTATCAAGCTCCACTCTCTCGAGACTCTGAGCTCTCAGTGGATGAAATCAGAAGGCTTGTTCAAGGATTTTCTCGCCTCGGGATTCAAAAGGTCAGGCTCACAGGTGGAGAACCCACGGTGAGACGAGACTTAGTTGAGATCGCATCTGCAATCTCCTGCATTCCTCAAATCAAAAAAATCGCGGTTACCACTAACGGCAATAGGCTCAGAGAGCTTGCGCTCCCCCTAAGAAAAGCCGGTGTCACTTCCATCAATGTGAGTCTTGATAGCCTTGATCCAAGTCGTTTTCAAAAAATCACCGGCATGGATCGTTTTAAGGATGTCGTGGATGGAATTGAGCATGCCCTTACACTTGGTTTTGAGAGCATTAAGATCAATGCGGTTTTATTGAAAAATTGTAACAGCGACGAGCTTTCACGATTTATGGACTGGATCAAAGGGCGCCCCATCAGCGTGAGGTTCATTGAGCTCATGCGTACAGGTAAAAACCAAACTCTTTTTGAGGAAAGACATCTCTCCGGAGGGGTTATTCAGTTTGAGCTTTTGAAAGCAGGCTGGAAATCTGCTCCTCGAAAATTAGATGATGGCCCTGCCATGATTTATGAACACCCGGACTTCCAAGGCACCATTGGAATCATTGCCCCTTATTCAAAAGACTTTTGCAAAACCTGCAACAGGCTCAGGGTCTCATCCCGTGGAGCTTTGAGGCTTTGTCTTTTTGGCGATGGCGATGCCTCACTTCGTCACCATTTAAACTCGGATGATTCTCAAGAAGCACTCATTCAGGAGATTCGAAGGCTCGTCTTAGGAAAGCCCGTCTCTCATTTTTTACATGAAGGAAATTATGGAAACACATGGAACCTTGCAGCCATCGGAGGCTAGCAATTCTTCATCCTTTCGGATGATTGATATCGGAGAAAAGAAAGATACCCAAAGACGCGCAGTCGCGTCAGGAGTATTTTTTGCCAAAGTAGAAACGATCCAAAGGATCAAAGAGAAGTCTCTTCCTAAAGGCGATGTTCTTCTATTAGCGGAAGCCGCTGGCATTCAAGGAGCAAAGCTTACATCGACTCTTCTTCCTCTTTGCCACCCGTTATCGCTGACTTCAATAAAAGTCTGGATGAGTCTTCACGAAGATCAAATCCAAGTCTTTTGTGAAGCAAAGACCATTGGAAAAACGGGTGTAGAGATGGAAGCCCTTTGTGGTGTGAATGCAGCTCTACTATGTCTCTATGATCTTACGAAAGGAATCGATCCTGTACTTGGAATGGGTAATGTTCGCCTGGAATTAAAGGAGGGCGGAAAATCAGGAGTTTGGCATCATCCGAAAAGTTCGCTTCAAAACTTAAGTTCTGTGACTCACGATAAATCCAACGAGCGATCCCTTAAAGGAGTTCCTGCTTCCGTCATTACACTCAGTGATCGCTGTTTTAGAAAAGAAGCAGAGGATCTCTCAGGTCCTTTAGCGTCAAATTGGCTTAACGCTCAAGGAGCACTGGTCGAAAGCACTTTGATCCTTCCTGATGATTCAGCAATGCTAAAGAACGAGTTAAAGCGCTTATTAGAAATCAAAAAAGTGCGCGTCGTTATTACCAGTGGTGGCACTGGAGTCTCTAGACGCGATATCACACCTGAAACCATCTTGAACCTGAGCCAGGAACTAGGTGGAAGAGAAATTCTAGGCTTTGGGGAGCTCCTTAGGAAATCAGGTGCTAAGTACACGAAAAAATCCTGGCTCAGTCGTTCGTGTGCTTACCTCATTCACGATACTCTCATTCTCTGCCTTCCTGGTAGTCCAAAAGCTGTTCAAGAGTCTTTAGAAGAAGCAGGAGATCTCATCTCTCATTGCCTTCATGTGGCTAAAGGAGGCGGGCATCCATGAATTGGAAGGAGTTGTTTAGAAATTTCTTAGGTGCTTTTTCTGACGGCGCCGTTCTTTTTCCGCTTCTAGCACTTTTATCCATGAAGGCTGGATTCTCAGGGTTTACTATCCTTTGGACGACAGGGGTCGTGTACATCGTTTCAGCCTTTATGTTCAAAGTCCCAATGGCGGTTCAGCCTTTAAAATCCATTGCAATAGCTGCGGTGACGGCTGGAGCAACTTTTTCGGAAGTACGAATCAGTGGGATGCTTCTTGGGCTTTACTGCATTCTGATGTGTTTCTTGAATGTCGATCGCATCGCAAAGAAAGTCCCTAGCTCTTTGATTCATGAACTCCAAGCAGGCTTAGGTATTCTTCTCATCTTTCAAGGCGTGAAAGCTTTCGGAGGCTGGGATATCTTATTCACGCATTTTCAGGGCGGGATGATTTTAGCTGGAGTCGTCTTCATGCTTGTTCTGCCTGAGATCAAGGGAATTCCCATTTTAGGAATTCTTGCAACGGTTGGATTAATGGTTGCCGTTTTCTCGCCCGAGCTTCTTCACGTTGCATCTACTGCTCAAGTGCAAAATGGATTTGAAGGAATGAGACTTGGCCTTATCTTAGGACTTCTTCTTCCTCAAATTGTTCTCACCTCAGCAAACTCAGTGCTTGCTACCAAAGATGTTTGTTCTCGCTATTTTGGTGAAAAAGCATCGCGTGTGACCGTGCGTAGACTTTTGTACTCCATTGGGATTGGAAATCTCGTTGTAGGTCTTTTAGGTGGAATGCCATTTTGTCACGGATCAGGTGGGATCACTGCGCACGTCCGAGGCGGTTCAAAGAGCTTTTGGTCTACAGCACTGATGGGACTTATTCTCTTACTTTTAGCTGTAGTTCAGTTCGTGAATGGAAATCACGTCCTTATTTATCCCACAGTTCTTGTCTCCATACTTCTTATGACGACTGGACTTTTTCACTTAAGACTTTCGGCTCCAACGCTCAAATCAGAATGGGGGGCCTTGAAAGTTGGAGGGGCAGTTCTTGTCACCGTCATTACAAGTAACCTTCTTTGGGTGCTAGGTTTTGGCGTTTTCTTAGATCTAATCCTTAAAGCAATACAACCCAAAGCCCTTGCCATGTCGGAGGTGAAGTCATGATATCTTACGCACAAGCATTTCAAATTTTGGAAGAGGTGGGAAATTCATATAAGCCTCGTGTTGAATCGCTTTCTCTTTTCCAGGCAATTGGGAAAGTCTTAGCTCATCCAATTTTAAGTCCAGAAGATGTTCCCTCTTTTACGAATTCCGCAATGGATGGATTTGCATTACGTGCGTCAGATACTTTTGGTGCCACTCAAAGTGAGCCCATTCGTATTCCAGTCCACGGTCTGGTTGCTGCAGGCGATCTGAAGGCTTTAGAAGAGGCAAATCGCAATAAGCCAGGAACTGCTGTTGAGATTATGACCGGCGCACCCTTACCACTGGATGCCTTCGATGCAGTGATTCGCATAGAAGACGTTGTGGTGAACCGGGCCTTAAGCGGGCAAACAGAATCCATATTGATCTCAAAACCTGTGAAGGCTGGAGACAACATTAGGCCTTTAGCAACGGACTTTTCAAAAGGTCAGTTGGTTTTGCCAAAAAATATTAGAATTACACCAGAACACCTTCTTGCTTGCACAAGCCTTGGAATCACAACTCTTCCCGTAAAGCGCATGCCTAAGATTGTTATCCTCTCTACAGGAAGTGAGCTTGTTCCAGCAGATGAGCCAAAGCTTCAACCTGGAACGATTCGTAATTCCACGGGGCCCTTTTTAAAAGCAGCACTCGAAAGACTGGGTATTGAGGCAAGCTATCTCGGAATTGTGCGCGACGAACCAAAGCTCTATAGAAAATATCTTGAAGGCGCCCTGTCTGAAGGGACTGACCTAATTATCAGCACTGGCGCTGTATCGATGGGGAAATATGATTTTGTCTCTAATGTTTTAAACGAAATGGGAGCAAGAACTTACTTTCACAAAGTCGCCATTCGCCCCGGAAAGCCCGTCTTGTTTGCGGAATTGAATACATCCAATCAAACAAAGTGCGCCTTTTTTGGTGTACCCGGAAATCCGGTGTCTACCGCAGTGGGACTAAGGTTTTTCATCGAACCTTTTCTTCGAGCAAGACTTGGACTTGAACGTGAACAATCGATCCAAGGTCTACTTTCTAAAAAGTGCCCAAAGCCAGAGGGACTTAAGTGCTTCTTTAAAGGTCGGGCAAGGGTCCAAGACAATGGAATTCATGTGGAAGCTTTAAAGGGCCAGGCCTCTTACATGGTGAGCTCACTTCTTGATGCCAATTGTTGGGTGATCCTTCCTGAAAATGGATCTGAAGCTAACGAAGGAGCCCAAGTGGAGATTGTCCCGCTTCACCACGGCTTTGAACAAGGAGTGTTTTTATGATCGAAATTGAAATGAAGCTTTTTGGTAGTTTTAGGAAATATGAAAACTTAGAAAAGCCTATTGTCGTAAACTCCCAATCACCGATTTCGGTATCTCGTCTAAAAGAAAATCTAGAGAATCGATTCAAAGAACTTTTTCCTCATTTTTCTGATTCCGCACTCATTCAAGACTCCGCTATTGCAAACGAGTCGCAAGTTTTGGATCTCAATCACGTGATCAATCAATCATGCACGCTATTAATATTACCTCCGGTGTGTGGTGGGTAACAGTATGGATAGAATCTTGTGTGAAATTGTAAATGAGAAGATTGATCCAAGTGATGTTTTTGAGTTTGCGAGTGACTTCGGTCATGGAGCGCAAAACTTCTTTTTTGGTTCCGTTCGAGCAAAGAATCTAGGCCGAGAAGTAATTGCCGTAGGCTATGACGCTGCCACCCCACTTGCTGAAAAAGTGTTACGTGAAATCTCTCATGAGGCCGTTTCCCAATGGGGTGAAAGCTTAAGAATTTGTGTTTTACACCGAGTGGGAAAACTGAGTGTTGGAGAGATCAGCGTAGCCATTGGGGTGAGCTCTCCCCACCGAGATGAGTCTTATCAAGCTTCCCGATACATTATTGAAGAAATCAAAAAAAGAGCGCCGATCTGGAAAAAAGAATTCTATTCAGACGGGGAAACAGAATGGCTAAAAGGCCATGCTCTTTGTCAGCATGGTCATCACCATGATGACAGCGAAAAGGAGCAAGCCGGATGAGTCCATTTTGTATGAAAGAATATATAAATCCTATCCGAATTCATGCCGCCGTACTTGCAGGTGGAAGATCGACTCGCATGAAAACAGATAAGAGATTCTTAAAAATCCAAGGAGAACATTTAATTGACCGAGCCGAGAGGCTTGCCGGTGAGGCCATTCGCAGCTTTGGCGGCGAAGTGCTCTTGTGTGGAGACGTTCCAGGAAGAAAAAGCTTACCGGATGCCACTTGTGGATTAGGCCCTCTTTCAGGGCTTCTTTCTGCACTGAATGTGCTTACAAACAGCGAAGTGCAGCAGCCCACATGGCTTTTGGTTCTTCCCGTGGATATGCCACTATTAAGTTCGGAGCTCTTGTGTGAGCTAACCTCTCGCATTCAACAGATCGATGCGGATGGATCAGATGTTCTTGCCTTTGACGACTTTGAAATGCCCATTGCCATTCGCGCAAATCTTTTGGTGAAAAAGTCAGTAGAAGAATTGTGCAAAAAGAAGGCTCACTCGGAGCGATCCATTCGGGCGCTCCTCAAGCGCCTAGAAGTTAAATCTATCAAGCTCGATCCTAAATACCAAAAAATGATGGTGAATGCGAATCTACCCACCGACTGGGCGAGCGTGTGCGAGGAGGTTTCTGGAAAATGAATTTACGCTTGGACAAAAATTCAATTCGATTTCGTCTAGAACTTTCAGAGGCTCAAGCGCTTCTTCAAGAGGGGCTGCTTACCGAGCATATTCCCTGGGGTGAAAATGCGCTTACCCTAAAGCTTACGACAGTAGATCAGGAAAAGCTTCACTTGAGTCCATTTCATGAGAATCGACTTGAGTTTTTTATTCCTCATTTGGGGTTGGAAAGGTTGCTCTCAAATGCAGGACAAAAGTCTGGAAAAAACTCACTTGAGCTCACGAACGAAACGATCATGAAGGACCGGCATGTTGAAGTACGATTTGAAATTGATCATTTCAGTAGGAACCAAAGCTCTAAACAACAATCAAAAACAAACCAATAAAAGGAGAAATAGCAAATGACTGACAAACAAATTGATCTTCGCAGCATTCTTCCTATGGATCGCCATAGAACGGTATTTAGGACCTTCGACGAATTAAATAAGGGAAATGCGTTTACCTTGGTTGTGGATCACGATCCAAAGCCTCTTTTTTATCAGTTCGAATCCCAGCGTCCTGGCGCATTTAGCTGGCAGTATTCTGAGCAAGGTCCAAAGGTCTGGAAGGTAAGAATCGAGAAAACTAAAGACCTTAATGCCGATACACTTGAAAAAGAAGAAGGCTGCTGTGGGATCTGTGGCGATTAAGAGCTCAGTCTTAAACCAGAGGCCCAGTCCAAGAATTGAGCCCACCGACAAGGTTGTAAATCCTGGACTGTGCCTCTGCCCATGCTTGAGTAAGAATAGCTGCCGCATTTGCCGAGCGGATTCCGGATTGGCAGTACACAACGATTTCCTCGATATCGGCAGGAAGTGTGGGGAGCTCTCCGTTTTCGATGCTAGAGAGCGGAAAATGATGAGCCATTTTCAAGTGCCCAGCTTCCCACTCCTCTTTTTCTCTGACATCCAAAAGGAAAACTTTCGGATGGGAAGTGAGAAGAAGAGCTTTGAGTTCCTCGGCGCGGATCTGATTCACACTTTGGCATACATCTACCGAATCTTTTGGAAGCTGAATTTCCTCTACAGGCAACGAGCATGTGGGACACTTAGGATTTTTCGGTACCAAAATGGAGCGAGTATTGAGGCTTCCTTTCAAATCAAAAAGCATAAGGCTTCCTACTTTTGGGCAAAGAGGGTGCGAAGAACTGCCTTCAGAGATGAGATATTCCAAAGCAAGCGTTGCCTGCAGTGTACCGATTACTCCAACGATAGAACCCAGTACCCCTGCTTCAGCGCAATTTCTAATCTGAGTTTGAGGCGTTTCTCGATAAAGGCATCGGTAGCAGGCTCCTTCTTTTCCGAAAAACAAAGCCGCTTGGCCTTCAAATCCAGTGACGGCGCCATAGATCATAGGGATTTGGAGCTTGTAGGCCGCGTCATTAATCAAAAACTTTGCCGCAAAATTGTCGGTTCCATCAATCACAAGATCATAACGACGAAAAAGCTGCTCAGCGTTATCTGCTTTCAAAGTTTCCTGGTAAGTTTCTACCGAAATTTCAGGATAAAGCTCTTGAAGTCGTTTCTTTGCCAACTGAACTTTGGGCAGTCCTTCGTCGGAAGCTTTAAAAAGAATCTGGCGCTGAAGATTGGTGAGATCCACCGTATCGGGATCAATCAGACCCAATGTGCCTACGCCGGCAGCGGCCAAGTAAAGACTTGCGGGCGAGCCAAGACCTCCCACACCAACGCAAAGCACACGAGCCCTTTTAAGGCGTTCTTGGCCCTCTTTGCCCACTTCAGGAAGGATGATTTGTCTGTTAAAACGATTCAAGCTCATTGCCGATTACTCAAAAGTTTAGGTACAACTCCTTGTTTTAATAACCTAAGACGAGGCTTTGCAAAAGTGCTTAAGGATGTTTTTAAACCTGTGGTCATAGAGTTTTTCAATTCTATGGCTGCTTACTGTTAAACACGAAAGGAAGAAAAAAATGGGAACGAAACTGATTATGGGAACTGGGAGTCTAGCGCTTCTCTTTGTGAGCGCCTTTGCGATGGCTGCTCCGCCGAAGCTAACTCCGGCTCTCTTAGAAAAGGGAAAAACTTCTTATACGACGAACTGCATGACCTGCCACGGCGATAAAGGAGATGGCAATGGTCCGGCTGGAGCCATGATGAATCCAAAGCCCAGAAACTTCGCAGTCGATAAATTCAAACAAGGCGATAAGCCTGAGAAAGTTTTTAAAACGATTTCAGAAGGACTTCCAAATACCTCCATGGTGGGGTTTTCGCATTTAAATGAAGAAGAGCGCTGGGCGTTGACCTATTACGTGTTGAACTTCCGCAAGGCTAAAAAATAAGGTTCCAGATGGAGCCCATCTTTCACTTAAGAGAGCCCGGTTTATCAAACTTTTGCTTTGAGCTGGGCTCTCTGAAAAGAGAAGCCTTGGGAGTTTGTACTTTGGAGTGAAGAGAGGTGGATTGTGGCGACTGATCGAAACGAAATGAAGATTCGGTTTCGAGGAAAAAAGAAAATTGAAGCTGAGTTCGGTGGCTTTATGGTCAAGACAGATCAGCCAAACGATGGCGGCGGAGAGAATTCAGCTCCCGGTCCATTTGATCTATTTCTCGCGTCAATCGGGACTTGTGCTGGCGTGTTTATCCAGAGCTTCTGCGAAAAAAGAAAGATACCTACGGAAGGAATTGAGCTTACGGAAAAAATAGAATGGGATGAGAGTAAACACCTAGTAAAAAAGGTGACGTTAGAGCTTTCTCTCCCGAAAGACTTTCCAGAAAAATACAAAGAAAGCGTGATCGCAGCTGCTAATCTCTGCACCGTAAAAAGGCATTTACACGAACCGCCTCTCGTAGAAATTTATGTTCCGGCTCGTTAAGTGAAAGCCCACTTAAGATGCGTTTGAACGGCCAAAAAGTGGCAACCACTTCCTACGAGAACAAAAATGTGCCAGATCTCATGAAAGCCAAAATGAGATGGGAAGGGATTGGGCCACTTTAAGGCGTAAACGAATGAACCTAAAATGTAAGCCGCGCCGCCAATGGCGATCCACTGGAAACTCTCCGGCGACAATAAAGCGTGAATCTTAATGGCAATGAGTGCACCCACGCCTCCCATCAATAAATAACTTCCTACCCTAAGCCAACGCGATCTGTGGGAAAGAAGTGTCGAAAGAAAAATCCCAGTAAGGGCAATGGACCAAATCAAAATCATGGAAAGAGTTTTCATGAGATCTGACGGAAACGTCAGACAAAATGGCGTGCAGGTCCCGGCGATAAAAATAAAAATCATCGAGTGATCAATTCGCCGTAGGATCTTTGTGACTTTTTCAGAAGCATTTACCAGATGATAAGAAGTGCTTGAGAGATAAAGAAGCGCCATGCTGACGGTGAATATGTAGGCCGACAAGAAGTAGAATGAGGTTCTAGATCGATCAGCACTCATCAGTAGCCAAATGAGCCCAGAGATCGAAAGGAGAAAACCTAGCAGATGAAGAAGTCCGCTGACGGGATGCTTTAAGCCAAAGAACGATTTGATGGTATATATGTCATTTTTCATAGCGAGCCTTGATTCACTATCTCGCGACGACAACTGGGCTAGCAATTGAATTGTGACATTCACTTGAGGCAGAAAAACTCTTACAGTACTTTTACGAACAAACTTGCAGCTGTGTGTTATTCTACAGCGTTTGTTTCAATCGAGATTTCGCTATGGGTCTGATCTGAACTCTGGGGCATCCAAGAGGGGCATCGAAATCCCATGAGATAACAGCTTCTATCTGTTTGTTCGACCTTCAATTTGATGTCCAAAGTGTTCGAGCCAGAAGCTAAGTAGCTTGCGTAGTCGATATCAGAGCCGGTCGGTGCGCCAGGGCAATTTCCAGAATCGATTTCTTCGACTCGCAATATTCCTGTGTGAAAAACGGTTCCACCGATTTCTACTTGAAAGCTAACACACCCGTAATCCGAATTGTAGCTTGGCTTGGGCTTAACGGTCAGTTTGAGAATATTTCCAGTCTCCGCCTGGGTCTGAAAAGTTTGGACTCCCAAGGTTACTACGGGCACGACTTGAATTCGGTTTGTCGGAGTTGGGCTGGGACTTGGCGATGGACTTGGATCAGTATCGTTTGGAAGCTCGGATGGCAAAGGTGTTGGAGCATTTTGAGATTGAACCTGTGACGACGTAGGAGCGCTGGGTTCTTTTCCGCAGCCCAAGACTGAAAGGCTTAGGACGACAATGATACTCAGCACTCTCACTTCTCTCATATGAACTAGAACTGCAAAGTGAAGGCCAGTTTGACTTGTGAGAATTATACGAAAATTCGGATAATTTCTTGTCTAGGATTTAGTCACATGTGCGAAAACTCGTACATAGTGGGGTTTTGTCGGTTCGATTCCTGGTGAGTGTCCGAAAGAATTTCTTTTAAGAAAAAGTTGACACCGGATTTTTTCCGTATGATCTTTAGGCATATCAGGTATGGGAATCTAAATCCCATCTTGCTTGCAGGCCCGCAGGCAACTCTCTAAAGCAAATTGAGAGATGGTCCATGCCAGGACGCTTGAGTAATCCCAAGACAAATTGTGTTCTGTACGTAAACCGAACACACCGAGGCTCGCATACTGCAAGTTGTTTGAGCCCAAATCTGTAATACCGCGACGTTTTGGCAAGCCAGCCGATTACGAAGCACCTTCACGCTCACGCCAGAGCAAGAAGTCAAAAAAGCTTTCTCAGCACCAGTTAACGCCCACTGCGAGTGGCGAAACGTAGTTCATCTCGTGTCGGCTCGCATGCCGATTACGAGCACTTGGATGCTGAATTTGGTTTTTGGAAAATTGGAAAAGGGCCAACCTACCTTTCTCTCCTCTTGCCAAGTCCAGTCTCCGATTCAGGAGATCATATGCTTGAGAATAATCAGAACACAGAGCGGCGCTTGTTGGACGCGCTTGCGTATTACCGCGGGCTCATCCTCGACTCCGTTGAACAGGAAATTGGAGATTCACCTCGCTGGAAGCTTCTTCGATCGCGATTGCTGAAATACCTGGGCGAGCGCGGGCTTGAGGCTCAAATCAAAGAAATCACTTCAGGCAATCGTGAGTAACAGAAAGGGATATGGACTATGGAAAGTGGGAATATCTTTTCTGTTTTTTGTCGAAAATATTATGAACTCAACATCCCCGTAATTCCGCTCGCACCTCGCGGAAAACGCCCGGTCATCAAAGATTGGTCTAGGTTTTGTCACGCGCTACCGACCGAGCAAGAGATAGCTAAATGGGAATGTGAATTTCCTACAGGCAATATCGGGCTCCCTCTCGGAGCAGCAAGCAAGATTGTTGGAGTGGATATTGATACGGACGATCCAATTCTTATGGAGCGGATCAAAAAAATCCTTCCCACATCTGTCGTTCGGAAAAAGGGAGCTAAGGGCGAGACTGCATTTTTTCGCTATGCGGGACATACAAGCAGAAAGTTTCGCCTTCACCCTCAAGGTAAACCAATCGTTGAGCTTTTGAGCGATGGGAATCAAACCGTACTGCCCGGCTCAATTCATCCAGAGACAGGAAAACCCTATGTCTGGATCACGCAAGATACTCTTCTTAGTCTGGATGCATCGGAGTTGTCAGAGCTTCCATTTGATTTTATGGATCAGCTTGAGCGCTGTTTTTCGGATCTGAAATTCACAGTTTTAGAGTCTGGAAAATCTGGTGGTCGAAACGACACACTCAAAAATCAAGTAGTGGCGGCAGTTCTCAAAGGGAAGGCTGATGAAGAAATTATCCGCGAGATTTTACGCTTTGATCTGCAATCGCACTCACCACCTTTGTTTTCAGATCAATCCGATCAGCAGATGCGAAATCGAACGCCGCATGAAAATGCCGCTCGATTCGTAAACAACGTAAGAAAATCCATCGTCCGCAGTGGCATTGCTCAAAATCAAGGTGCTTCCGAAGTTTCTTTCAAAACACTTGCTCTTCCTCAGTGGCCTTCACCACTGGGAGAAGAGGCGTACTACGGTCTCGCAGGAGAAGTGGTGCGAGCAATTGAGCCTAATACTGAAGCTGATCCCGTAGCTCTTCTCATTCAGATCTTAACGGCGTTTGGGAATGCCGTCGGACGAAAAGCTCATTTTCAAGTTGAAGCAGATGCTCACTATTTGAATCTCTTCTCCGTTCTTGTGGGCGAAAGTTCCAAAGGAAGGAAGGGAACGTCATGGGGGCATGTTCTTCGTATCTTTGAACAAGTCGATCCCGAATGGAGAAAAAAGTGTATCAAATCTGGACTCGCCAGTGGCGAAGGCCTGATGGATGCAGTTCGAGATGAAAGAAGGGAATGGCGAGAAGATAAAGACAGGGAGCCTGAAGAAAGGATCGTTGATCCAGGAGTCAGTGATAAACGGCTTTGCAATGTCGAGACTGAATTTGCCTCTGTTCTCCGAGCCGTGGAGCGGGATGGAAATAAACTATCAGCGGTCATTCGAGACTCCTGGGATCATGGAAACCTTAGCAGTCTCACGAAGAATAATGCTTCAAAGGCTACCAACGCTCACATCTCAATCATCGGACACATTACGAGGCCCGAACTCCTACGATATCTAACTGAAACTGAGTCCGTGAATGGCTTTGCCAATCGATTTCTCTGGCTTTGCGTGAAGAGATCAAAGCTTCTTCCGGAAGGCGGAGGCCTGGTTGATATTTCCTCTTTCGTTGTTCGGTTTCAAGAAGCGCTGAGGTTTGGTGGGAGTTGCTCCACTCTCAGATTCGATGCCGAAGCGCGGGCGATGTGGCGAATCCTTTACATGACACTCTCTGAAGGAAAGCCTGGGCTATATGGATCAGTCACTGCGAGATCTGAACCTCAGATTTTGCGTCTTGCTTCTCTTTACGCAGTTCTTGATTGTTCAACGACGATCAGGCCGCCCCACCTCTTGGCCGCAACTGCGATTTGGGATTATTGTGACGCAAGCTGTCGATATATCTTTGGCGAAAAGACGGGCGATCCAACAGCAGATCGGATTTTGGAAGAGCTTCGCGTCAAACCCCAGGGGTTGACCCAAACCGAGATTAGCGAAGTCTTTGGCCGCCATAAGTCCTCCTACGCGTTAGCGCAAGCTCTCCTAGGTCTTGCCAAGGCAGGCCTGGTTCGTTCGACCTTAAAACAAGAAGGCGATGGAAGACCTGTGACCCGGTGGTTTGCGATAACCGGCGTTTCCGATTTGGCAGTTGAGCAACCGACTCTTGAACGGGGGGTTAGTTCGCATAATTCGCTTAATTCGCGCCCCCTAGAAGGTGATCACTCATGAGCTACCTCAAATATCTGAAGCAGGAACAGCCTTGTTTGGAGCCCAAAGGCCCCAAGGAACCTTGGGCAGATCTGAAGCTCGCCCTGGCACGTCTAAACAGGCGCTACGTTCCAGGCACGATCGAGCGATTTTCGCCGGAGCAAGAGCGCAGAATGGTCGAGATCAATGAAAAACTCGACCGTGCTCTCCTCAGTGGCAACGATCATAGGACTGCGATTGCTGAGTGGGAAGTTGCATGGGGGCGCCTCCTTTTGGGGGCGACCGCCTAGATCGAAGATTTTGAAAAATGAAGAGAGTCGAGATCACTCCGATTGGCTCTCTCTTGAAAAGGGTATTGGAAACTGAAGTGCTGGGTGTTGTCTAAAAGCGACGCAAAAATTGGATCGGGAAATGGAATCAATTGGTTCGGAGTTCACGGAGATGAACCGTGTTCCAAGTTCAGCAGTATCAAGACACCGAAAAGGTATGCGTAAAATGTCGAGCATCAAGGTCAGTAAATGACTTTTATGAAAAGGAGAAGGATGCTTTCGGTAATGTCCTTCGGCGAGATGGAGTCTGTAAAGGTTGCCGATGCCAAGAGCGAGCGGCGCGCTACGGTCTTCGTTCAAGAACTCAATCCTGTTCGCCGACGACTCAAACAGCAGAAAAGCCTCGAAAAAGTGGGCCGAAGCGGATCATCGAACCTAAGAAGTGCGAGACATCGAACCTCATAAATGAGATAGATTTCTCCGACTTAGAGGCGAGTTGTGGTAATGAGCTTCCGCTTGTAGAACGCTTTGATGCGATTCAACGGTTAAATGAGTTCGTCTCTCTTTTGAGAGAGGAATACGGGAAAATGGTAGGTGGCTATGTCTACATCAGAAAAGATTAATGATCTATCCAGTTCGGCACTGAGAAAGCGTTTTTTTTCTGATGAATTTGTTCCAGAGAATAACCTTGCCATTCGTTCCATTCGAGTCAGCTCTAAAAAACAAGAGCGCGGTAAATCTATAGAAGAACAGCAAGAGATTACCGAGGAGTATTCCAAAAAAGAGCGTCTTTCCATTCAAAAAACCTGGGAAGTGGCTGAAACGGCCTCCAAACATGAGATGAGAAAGCACTTCCATCAAATGCTCGAGTATATTCGAGACAGTCAGCACACGCACAAGCCCATCAAGCACGTCATTTTTAGTTTCCAATCGCGTAGCAGCAGAAACAGAAAATCCTCTCGCGAGTTGGAAGAACTTGTTGAGTTAGGCGTCACTCTGCATTTCGCCAGAGATCGGCGAAAGCTCACCTGTAAGTCGGATTTGTCGGAGTTGATGCTTTGGCACATGGAGAATTTCAAAAACGAATCCTTCATTTCCGATCTCACGAAAAACTCAATGGGCGGAACCATCAAAAGCATCGAGCGCGGACTATATCCGAGTGGACGCCCTCTCTTTGGCTATCGAAGCGTAGGTCGAAAAGATCGAAGGCACTTTGTTCTTGATGGTGATCGCGCTGAATACATGAAGGCCGCGTTCGAGATTGTAGGGTCTACAATTTTTAGCGAAGAAAAACTTTCCGATAAAAAACTCAAAGACAAGCTCGATCGGATGTTTCCTCAGTTGGAGAAAACACCAAACAAAAAGCAGTTCTGTGAGCTCCTGCGAAACCCTTTTTATACCGGAGAAGAATTCATCTACGGTGGGGCAACATATAAGGCAGATCCAACTCTTCAGCCTGCGATTGTTTCCAAAGCAAATTGGATTAGAGTGCAGGACATCTTGGCGGGTCGTCACAAGGGAAGAAAGCTATCCAAGGCTCACCCTTACATCGGCCTGATGAATTGCAATGGTCTTTTGCTAGATGAGGCTGGGAACCTGACCGATGAAATTTGTGGTCATGCGATCACGGCGGAGCAGATCAGAAAGAAATACAAAAACGGTACTTCTCAGGACTTCAACTACTACCGCTGCTCAGATCAGACTGGGCGCTGTTCTCAACGCGATAAGCGTTACATGAAAGAGGTCGTCAAGCACAACGTCAGTTACAGCCAGGAAGAGGTTGAGGTGATTTTTCAGGACATGTTTAAGTCCTTCAGTTTCGATGAAGTGACTTGTCAGCGGATGAAGCAATATCTTTGGAAAGAACACTTTGAAGAGAAGGAAAAGCATTCCGTGAAGCTCGACGAGCTCCAGGCTCGTCAAGTCGAGTTGAAGATCTTTATTGAGAAGTCGTATGAAGACAAATTGAAGGGTCTGATTCCCGAAGAGATGTGGAGAAAGCAAAATCAGCAATGGGAAAGAGAGCACTCCAAGATCGTGGCTGAAATGGACGCTTTAAAGAACTCTACCGATGAGTACATGCAAAGAGGCGTAACTCTCATCGAACTCATGCAACACTCTGAAATTATTTTCAAAAAGGCTACGCCCGAAGTTAAGCGTAAAATGGTCGAACTGGTTTCATCGAACCTGCAGTTGAAAGACGGAAGTCTCCAGTATCACTGGAGAAAACCGTTCAACATGTTGGCTGTTAGAGGCGATATTGAAAATTGGCGTCTCCACGGGGATTCGAACCCCGGTTACTCCCGTGAAAGGGGAGTGTCCTAGGCCTCTAGACGATGGAGACA
>JACCDG010736101.1_pt1 | contig 44506 bp, 52 predicted proteins | sample 7442471 | NCBI WGS metagenome assembly JACCDG01 (sample SAMN15323444, study PRJNA562643) | freshwater metagenome | isolation source: river surface water | place: USA:Blue River Watershed | collected 2017-08-17
ACATCACGCGCATTCATGAACTCGAAACCATAAATGATACCAGTTCCTGAAACACCGAGGTCCACGTAGAGAGCCGCCTTTTCAATCGCAACGACGATACCTTCAATGATATCTTCAGTCTTGATGATGATTGCTCCTTCTGCAAACGGTGCAACTTCTTGTTTTGTTGTTGTCATAAAATAAAAATGTCCCACACGAAGTGGGATTCCACGTCGGTCTAGTTTCTGAACTCTTGTAATCACTAAGCGGATTACACAGACTGTTCAGGGTTACGCTAGAACGCCATCTATTAATAGATGGGGATAATACTACAATATTGTCGAGCAAATAGCAATAAGGGTGAGTAAAAAAAAAGGGGGGGGAAGGGAGCATAAAAAAAGGAGCAAAAAGCGATTGTTTGTTGCTAAAAACAAAAGCTGCGCGAAAGCGAAGCTTTCGCGCAGCGGCAGCTGTGAAATCAGCGCCAGGCGGCAGTGTTGCCGCGTATCAGACCGCGGTGGCCACGGCCGGTCGGCACCAGACCCGACCGAGCCGAACTGTCGCGGCAGACGACAGGGGTCGGATGCGAGACCTGGGGCTTTTTCGCCACGGGTTGCGGCTCTTTGCCGCTGGCGACCGGCTTCTCGCCTTCGGGGGCGAAGCCGTTCGCCATTGTGACATGCCCGACTTTGGCGATGCGTGTCGTCGTCGTCCCATTTTCCAGGACGGTCTTCTTCTTACGGTAGACAATGCACATGGTGAACTCCTCGTATGTAATGTGCGGTTGATGATTTACAGTGAAATGAATTACAACTCACTGTATCCTAACTTATATTATACACTAATTAAACATTTTGTCAAGTGATAGTGGAGTGAGTTGTTTAGTATTTAGGGTTATGAAACGACGTTAGGCGATATTAAAAAAAGCGCTGAGAGGTGGTCTCAGCGCTGCTTGGTCGAGCTTGTTTTCTTGTGTTCAGGTCAAATGGACGAACCTTGGCCTCCGCTCCTGATTGACCTCATGCAGGATGTGGTGATGAGAGCCAAGCGGTCTGACGCTTGGCTCAAGCTCGGGGCTGGCTGGGCCATCATCACAGCAAGGCTGTCGTTGACTGCTTGCATGACCGGAATGGACAGGCGAGCAAGATCCGCAGACTTGGCCTTCGGAAGCACAGACGCAAGGTACACGGTCACTTCTTCCGTGGACCACAGCTCCTTGCCTTTCTGGCGGGTCGAAAGTGTTTCGATTGCCCTCTGTTGTGCGCCCATGCACAAAGTTTGTGAAGGGCTGATGATGAAGATTTGAATTTCAGGCGAAGTGTCCTTCTCCTGGGCGTTGGCGGTGGTGATTGCGGCGACTGCCACAATCACAGCGGCGAGTTTTTTCATCTGGTTCTTTCACAATTCCTGGCGAACATGCCAAAATCAATACTATATATTTTTTTAAATGAGTCAAGACTAAATTACTAGATTTGGCGTTCGTGGGGATGAAAAAGCCGCCGACACATTGCTGTGCGGCGGTATTTTGATCAAGTTGCCCATTAGGGCGCCCTTGGCCTAGGGCTTGAGAGTCTTGATCGCGCGGATGGCTTTAGGTTCGCTACTCTGAGATCGTCATCTCATCGGTGTCTCCTTTGGTTGTATTGTTTTTGTACAGCGAAAGATATAGGATACATTCGGTATTGTTCAAAAACCGTGCTGTAAAAAGCACACAACCAAGAAACGAGGTTAGACACATGAGATACGTTAGTACTCGCGGTGGCGTAGAGCCAAAGCGTTTTTGTGAGATCCTCCTTGAGGGTCTCGCGCCAGACGGTGGACTTTTCGTCCCTGAGTATTACCCGAAGGTTAGTCGGGAAGAGCTGCGTGCTCTGCGGCACGCCTTCAACAACGGAGAAGAAGGCGGATATGCAAGACTGGCGTTCCACATTCTGTCGATGTACATCAACGACATTCCGAAGGCGATTCTCCAGGCCCTCTGCGAGAGGACCTATACGAAGGAAGTCTTCGGGACGAGTGCCGTTACGCCGGTCACACGGTACGATGAAGGAGACGGATTCCATTTCCATCTGCACGGCTTGTCAAATGGTCCCACACTCGCGTTCAAGGATCTTGCACTTCAGCTTGCCGGCTACTTGTTCGAGTATGTGCTCAGCTGCCGCGGTGAAGTGCTGAATGTTCTCGGCGCAACCTCCGGTGATACGGGGAGTGCTGCCGAGTATGCGCTTCGCGACAGGGAGGGTATTCAGGTATTCATGCTCTCTCCTTATGGCCGCATGAGTCCATTCCAGCAGGCGCAGATGTACGGTCTGCAGAACAAGAATGTCTGGAACATTGCTGTGGAAGGCAACTTTGATGACGCGCAAGCTGTCGTGAAGGCTGTTTCTGCTGACGCTGTCTTCAAGAAGAAGTACTCAATAGGCGCCGTGAATTCGATTAACTGGGCGCGAATCCTTGCGCAGATCGTTTACGGCTTCGCTGGCTACTTCCTGTCGACGACGTCCAATGCTGAGCAACGGGTGGTCTCAGTTCCGTCTGGGAATTTCGGGAACGCTTTCGCGTGGCACGCGGCGCGAATGATGGGTCTTCCCATAAGCACGATCATCATCGCCACCAACGAGAACGATGTACTCGACGAGTTCTTCAGAACAGGTCTGTACCGACCGCGGACACGCGCAGAGACACTCGAAACCAGTAGCCCATCCATGGATATCTCACTCGCGAGCAATCTCGAGCGACTCATCCACGCTTGGTTTGGTGCAGGGTGGACGTACTCGTTGTACGTGAACCAGCTTCCTAGAGATGGTCAGTTCGACCTGAAGGAAGTCGCGTTGTTTCAGGACACGTTGAAGTCGAAAGCCTTCGTCTCCGGGAAGAGTACGCACGCTGACCGCATCCAGGTGATTCGTGAGGTCTACGAGAAGCATGGCATCATCCTCGATCCTCACACAGCAGATGCGTGGGGTGTGGCTGATAGGAATCTTCACTTCTATGGTTCTGTCATCGTCCTTGAGACCGCGCAAGCGGTCAAGTTCGAGAACACAATCGTGGAAGCGATTGGCCACCCAGCTCCTGTGCCGGAGCACCTCCAGGGAATTGAGGCGATGCCAAGGCGTGTCGTTGTCTTGCCGCCGGACGCCGAGGTCATCAAGAAGTTCATCGCCGACCGCTGCGCGTGACGCGTCGTGGAAGGTTTGAAAGGCGCTGCTTGCAGCGCCTTTTTGTTTTGCTGTATTTTTGATAAGATGTGAGACATGATTATCACTCACTTCGGACGAGAACATTTTAAATTACAAGTAGGAGATTTAACTATTGCAATCAATCCGGTTTCAAAAGACGGGAAAGGTAAAGTTGCAAAGTATGGTGCTGATATAACACTGATTACTACCAATCATCCTGACTATAACGGAGAGGACCAGACTGCTCATGGAGACAAAAACCCTTTTGTTATTAAAGGAGCAGGGGAATACGAAGTGAAAGATATTTTTATAAAAGGATTCTCAACAGAGACAGAGCTAAAAGAAGGGAAGACTGCTAAGAAGTATCAGAATACCTCATATGTGTTCACGTTAGACGGTATCCGAATCACATTTTTAGGCGCGCTATCACAAAAGCTAGAACCAGAGCACAAGGCGATTATCGATGAGACGGATGTACTCTTCGTGCCGGTTGGAGAGGATGGATTCTTGCTTAACCCGTATGACGCGCACAAGCTTGCAGTCTCTCTTGAGCCGAAGCTTATTGTGCCAATGGATTACAACGAGCAGTCACTCCCTATTTTCTTAAAAGAGGCGGGGTCCGAAAAAGTTGAGCCAGTTGAGAAGCTTACAATTAAAAGGAAGGACATTGAGGGGAAGCTTGGGGAAGTGGTATTGTTCCACGAGATGTAGGACCCAGCTCCCAGTTTTAAGTTCTCAGTTTTTAGAGGAAAATACAGAGCGGCCGAAGGCCGCTCTGTATTTCTTAGAACTCGAAACTTGAAACTTATAACTGAACCCTTGGTATACTAGTAACACATGTCGAAGAAGCACACTGTTTTTCATCGTTATCTAGGTCACATTCAAAAAGCGCCGGAACATTTACAGCAATTCCATGCACTTGTATTTTCCGGGTTAGTAACGACTGTATTAGCAGCTGCGATTCTTTATTTTGACTACGGTTTTTGGCATGAACGCTATACCAAAGACGATACTTTGATTGTCGAAAACATAGAACAAAAGTCCGACTCTCCGGTAACGATGTTTTCTTCTTTATATAACGAAGCAAAAGAAAAACTGTTGTCAGTTAAGTCAGGAGGTGGAGCACTCTTGGAAGGGAAGAAATCCTATTCAAATAAAGAGGAATTTCTCCTCTCAACATCGACAAAGATTGGCGAGTAATCATCGTTAAACCGCAGTATTTAACTTTGTTTTCGAATGGTTTTTGTGCTATACTTACTAGACATTTTTATACATAATTTATGGCAAAAAAGACTATCAAAGGAGAAGGAAACGAAGAAAGTAACGACGCTACACCTGTCCGTACCGGTCTGCAGCCAATTAGTATCGTAGACGAGATGCGTACCGCGTATCTTGACTATGCGATGAGTGTCATCACCTCGCGCGCGCTTCCAGATGCCCGAGACGGTCTTAAGCCAGTGCACCGCAGAATTCTTTTTGCTATGAACAACATGGGACTCACCCCAGGTGCTAAGTTTCGTAAGTCAGCGACAGTCGTTGGTGAAGTGCTTGGTAACTATCATCCTCACGGTGACGTTTCTGTATATGATGCAATGGTAAAGACAACACAGGACTTCTCGTTTCGCTATCCTCTCATTTTAGGCCAGGGGAACTTCGGATCAATCGACGGAGACGGTGCTGCTGCGATGCGTTATACCGAAGCCAAGATGTCTAAGATTTCTTCTGAGATGCTTCGTGACATTGAAAAAGACACAGTACAGATGGAGCCTAACTACGACGGCACCAAGAAAGAACCACGCGTTCTCCCTACTGGTGTTCCTAACCTTCTTTTAAATGGCACGCTTGGTATTGCCGTAGGTATGGCAACGAATATTCCTCCACACAATCTCTCTGAGGTGGTAGATGCAACCGTGCACCTAATAGACAATCCTCAGGCGACCAATGACGATCTCTGTGAACACATCAAGGGACCTGACTTCCCAGTTGGAGGTGTAGCTTTTGGTCAGGCAGATATCCGTACTGCGTGCGCAACAGGGCGCGGTGGTGTCGTTGTGAGAGGTGAAGCTGAGATAGTCGAACAGAAGAACGGTCAGTTCCAGATCATTATTACCTCGCTCCCATATCGTGTTCTTAAGAGTAACCTGATAGAAAATATCGCCGACCTTGTGCGTGAGAAGAAGATTGATGGTATCAAAGGTCTTCGCGACGAATCAACTAAGGATATTCGTGTCGTTATTGACCTAAAGAGCGGAGCTCAACCACAGAAGGTCCTCAACTATTTATACAAGCACACAGAACTAGAAAGTACATTCCACTATAACTTAGTAGCTCTTGTTGATGGTGTTCCACAGACGCTTTCAATTAAAGGTGCCCTTGAGTCATTCATCGGTCACAGAAAAGAAGTTGTTCGAAGAAGAACAGAGTTTGACCTTAAGCGAGCTCTTGAGAAAGAACATATACTTCTTGGTCTCAAGAAAGCACTCGACCATATCGACGAGATCATCAAAACGATTCGTGCTGCGAAGGACACGCCGGACGCCCATGCTCAACTCATGAAGAAGTGGAAGTTCTCAGAGATTCAGGCAACGGCGATTCTTGAGATGAAGCTACAGCGTCTTGCAGGACTCGAGCGAAAGAAAATAGAAGACGATTTGAAAGCTGTCCAAGCGCTCATTGCTGAACTTCAGATGATACTAAAGTCAGAAAAGAAAATGCTCTCAATCATTAAGGGCGAGCTTAGTGACATCAAGGATAAGTATGGTGACGAACGGCGCACCAAAATAGTGAAGCACAAGGCTAAGGAGTTTAATCCAGAGGACCTCATCGTAGAGCGAGAAGAGGTGCTCGTCTATACAGCGGGAGGCTACGTGAAGCGAACCGATCCAGATGAATTTAGAACTCAGAAACGTGGAGGGGTAGGTGTGGTAGACATGAACACTAAAGAAGAGGACTTCGTAACGATTTCTCTTACAACTTCTACTCACTCAGACGTCCTCTTCTTTACTGACAAGGGTAAGGCGTACCAGATCAAGATGTATGACCTGCCAGAAGGTAAGCGTGCTACCCGTGGCAAGTCGATAATGAACTTCCTTCAGTTAACTGATGGCGAGAAGGTTACCTCTATTCTTCCAATGCCGAAGGATGTGAAGACGATGGATGGTGTCTCACTTATGATGATTACAAAAGGTGGCACAGTGAAGAAGTGCGCAGCAGAAAGCTTCAAGGATGTTCGTCGCAACGGTCTCATTGCTATTAAGCTCGATGATAAGGATGAGCTCTTGGTTGCGCTTTTTGTAACAGGAAAGGACAGCGTGATTCTTACAACACAGGATGGTCAATCAATCAGATTCAGCCATGATGATGTGAGAGAGATGGGACGCCAAGCAGCAGGGGTGATTGGTATGAAGCTCGACAAGGGTGACGTGATAGTGGCGGCTGATAAAATCTTAGAAGGAGCGCGCGGTGCGGAGCTTCTCATCATGACAGCAAATGGCTATGGCAAGAAGACTAAGCTGTCAGAGTACAAGATTCAAAAACGTGGCGGATCAGGTATCAAGACAGTGAAGGTGACTGAGAAAACTGGCAAGTTGATGGTGGCTCGTGTTGTAACAGGGGATGATGCGGAGCTCTTAGCGGTATCAAAGGATTCACAGGTGATCCGCACCGAAATATCATCGATTCCAACACTTGGTCGTGATACTCAAGGTGTGAGAATTATGAAGTTGCGTGACGGAGATTCGGTGGCATCGTTTAACCTTTTGTAAAATGAAACAACAGGTTGTTATTGTTCACGGTGCGGATAGTTTCGAATCATACGAGGACTTCCTACGTGCTCTTTCTGAAAAGGCTAAGAGAGTTGAACTTTCTGATTTTGATAGAAATGGTTGGAAAAAGACATTTGGTCAATATCTGGGAGATGATTATGCGGTAGTGCAACCCAAGATGCCAAATGGAGCGAACGCAAAGTATAAAGAGTGGAAGGTGTGGTTTGACGGATTTTTTGAGAAGTTTGATAAAGACGCAGTATTTGTTGGTCATTCCATGGGTGGAATTTTCTTGGCAAAGTATTTTATTGAAAAAGGGTATGCTCCTAAAAAGCTGATTCTGATTGCGGCACCATTTTCAGATAGCGATCTAGAAAAGCTGGATGACTTTAACTTTAACAAGACAGACGACTTCAAAGTTCTAAATACATCAACAACCTACATCCTTCACAGTAAGGACGACCCTGTGGTCCCATATGCTGATTGTCTTTCATATAAAGACAGACTCAAGAATGCAAACCTTATTTCATTTGAAGATCGCGCACATTTTAACCAAGAAACATTTTCGGAATTGGTAGACCTAGTAAGAAAAACGTAACGATACTCACTATAACTTAAGGTTCTTAAATAGTGTAGCTATTGTTATTGGCCCTACTCCACCCGGTACAGGCGTGTAGGCACTGGCTTTGGTGTAGCAGGCAGGGTCAATGTCACCCAGGAGTATGCCCGACTGCTCACTGGTTCCGGCGTCGATGAGTAGTGCGCCTTCTTTTATCATGTCAGGGGTTACTAGGCCGGCACGACCAATACCTGTGATAACAATATCTGACCCCTCTAGTGCCCTCCGTACTTCTTCTTCGTTACTATCCTTGTCAAAAATAGAGTAAGGAATCGCATCTCTGTCAAAAAGTGACGCAACAGACAATCCTACAAGACGCCCTTTCCCTAGGATGGTAATTTTTTTACTGGTCAGGTCTGCTGTAACTTTTGTAAGAATAGAGCGTACTGCTTCAGCAACTGGTGGGACCATCGACGCCCTCTTCTCTACAAAGTCATGCATACTTTCTGGATTAAGAAGATCAATATCAAGATTTTTTGGGATACTGCTTAGTATCGTCACAGTGTCGATGCCTTCTGGTAATGGTAATTGGATGACGACACCATCGTACCCGGATTGGTACACTTCAAACAAACCCTTAGAGGCATCCTCGGTGGTAACTGGTCTAAGATGTATATGTTTTGCTTCAACACCAAGTCTCTGCGCTACTTTTAGTTTTGCTTTGACGAACTTGTCTGTGACTGTGTCGTCGCACAACTGGACAAAGGCAACCTTTTTCCCGGCAAGATTTGTTCCAAGTGAGTGTAGTATCTCCTCTTGTATAGCTTTTCCATCTATTCTCATTATGAGAGGGTAGCTGATTTTGAAGAACATGTCCATATACGATATTGTCCACTAGCAACTATTACCCGTTAACTATAAACTGATTACATTATGTTTCTTACACCAGACCATCTTGTAAAAGAGCTCTACTTAAAACCAGGAGACCGAGCAGCAGATATTGGTTGCGGAACTGGAGTGTATACAATCGCACTTGCTGAACAGGTGGGAGCAACAGGGCAAATCTACGCAGTTGACATTCATCGTGACGCACTCCATACCTTGGCGTCAACGCTCGATAAGAGAGGGATTATCAATGTTGAGATGCTCTGGGCTGACATGGAACAGCATATACCTATTGATGCGTATAGTTTAGACGCCCTCGTGCTGTCTAATGTACTGTTTCAGGCAGATGATGTCGATAGAGTTTTTTCTCTCGTTTCTAAACTTATAAAGCCGGAAGGTCAGCTCTTGGTTGTCGATTGGAAGGACTCTTTTGGCGGTGTCGGCCCACACCCATCTCACGTGATTCAGGAAGAACAAGCGATTTCTGTTGCCCAATCACACGGATTCAGGTTATTGAAACGTTTGCCAGCAGGAGACTATCACTATGCTTTTTTGGCATTGTCTGTGTGATGAACCCGTTAGGGGCTAACCATTGTTGACTAGAGGGTTAGAATATGTGGCACAGAACTTAGAGTACAGATTTATGATTTCTCTAATGGCGGCCTGTCCACTAGTTCTCAAACCCTAAACCCTATATACTGGTTGCATGTTGAAGAATATTTTACTCGGAGCTGGTGTCTTCGCTGTACTCCTGTCTGTCCTTATTTTTTCAGGTAAGGTTCCTATTGGTGGCAAGCAAGCTCAAGCTCAGGGTGATGTCATTATGTGGGGGACAATTCCAGAGACTCAAATGGATGACATTATTCAAGAGTTCAATCCAGACGCAAGAACATACGCCGTCAGGTATAAGTATGTCCCAGAGAAAGAGTTTAACCAGAGACTGCTCGAGGCACTTGCCTCAGGTTCTGGCCCCGATCTGATTTTCACTCCGTATCAGGTTATTCTTTCACAGGCGCATCGAATCGTGCCTTTTCCAGTAACCTCTCTTGGAGAAAAGACCTTTAAAGACACCTATGTAGATGGTGCGTCTATATTTTATACAAGAAGTGGTGCTATAGCGCTACCCGTTTCTATTGAGCCTATGGTGCTTATCTATAACAGAGCGATGCTTTCAAAACATGGCTTTCCGTCACCTCCTCTGTACTGGGACGAGTTAACCGCGATGACCACCGCTCTAACAGTGAGAGAGAAGAATGAGTTCATAGAATCAGCGATAGCGCTCGGCACACCGAATGTGCCTTATGCAAAAGACATCATTATGGCAATTGTTTCTCAGTTGGGACAAACACCAATCGTTACGATATATAACCAAGTAGGCGAGCCAGAGCTTTTTGTTAATGCTAACGAACCCTCCGTTGTCGATGCATCTGTTCGACCACTTACAACTGTTAATCGCTACTTTACACAGTTTGGCGACCCAGGGCAGACAGCATACACATGGAGTGACTCTTTGGGTAAAGCTGATGACAGGTTCGTTGCTGAGAGACTTGCCATGATTATTGGATATGCTGGAGACTTGGGTAATTTTAAGGCTCGTAACCCAAGGGGCGAATTTGAGATGACAACACTCCCGCAGACAAGAGGGTACAATACATTCTCAATGGGTATGCGCATGTATGGTATTGCAGTGCTTAAGACTTCTGCTAACCCGCTCACCGCCTTTACTGTACAGTCACAGTTTTCTGGCGACGGCATTTCTCAGAAGTTAGCAGCTATCGTAGGGGGAGTAACAGCACTTCGTTCTTTTGCGGCAACCCCAGGGCTCGACCAGGTTATGGCACGTAGCATGCTCGTAGCACGTGGTTGGTATGACAGTTATCAGGCAGAGACTAATCAATATACCTCTATTTTGATCTCTGATATTATCAATTATCGTTATGGGGTGGTGGACGCCACCAGTCTCTATGTATCTCGTTTGCGCGACCTGTATACTAAGAAAATATAATCACTATCCAGCCATCTACCATGAAACATCTTGCTGTCATTCTTGCAATCATTAGTGCCGTATTCTTGGGAGGGGTCGTGGTGTATGCTCAGACTTCAATAGCAGGCGATGCTTTATGTGGCTCGACCGCTTCAACTACCTGTAACTTTACTCACCTAGGACAGATGGTCAAAGGGTTGATGTTTTTTGTTGTCGGTGTTGGGTTGCCACTCCTTATCGCTATAATAGCGTATCGTTTTGTTATGGCGTGGTTCGCAGCAGCGAACGGTCAGACAGGGGCATATAAAGAAGCAACCAAAAAGGCTGCACAGTCTGTCCTAGGGTTCATCATTCTCATCGCGCTCTTTGGTGGGGTGCTTACAGTGCTGCTTAAGTTCCTTGGAGTTACAGAGCCAGTAACCAAACTATTAGAGCTCATTACTCAAGGACTTATCACTACTGCACATGCTCAGCAGACGATGCTCCCAACTCCGATACAAGACACCAACATCTATGACTTTATGTTGAAGATTTTGGCACTTGTGATTAGATTCTTTATTTACCCAGCACTCATTGTTATTTGGGTTTGGACTGGCTTTGCTTTTGTATTAGCCCAAGGTAAGCCCGAAGCCCTCAGCAAAGCCAAGAAGCTTCTTGTCTGGGCTACCATTAGTACCTTCGTGGTGGTGATGATCCAAGCATTTCTTTTTGCAGCCAAAGGAACGGTAGAAGAAATACTCCCTGGGTCTACAAGCGGACAGGCAAGTGCTCAGACAAGCGGTCAAACAATACAGGGACAACCTACAACAAGCACTGGCGCAAGTCAGTGCTTGTCTTCTGGTGGGGTAGTTGGTCCAGACGGTGTGTCGTGTACCTCCGCGTCCTCTCGTGCTGGATCTTCAGCAGGGGATTATTGTAGTGGGAAGCAGCAAGGCACACTTTGTACGATCTCTGCGTCAAGTGGAACACAGATAGGTGTCTGTAAGAAAGACACAGTGGTGTCTTGTTTTAAGGCAAATGAGGGAGATTATTGTCTCACCACTTCAGGACAACCAGGAAAAATTGGAGCCAATAACGAGTGTCTGTTTAGTCAGTCTGCTCAGCAAGAAGTTATACAAGAGCTAGTTAAGGAGGAACTGCCTTTACCTGAGAACGCTGATGGGTTTTTGTATGATGTTAGCGGCGGCGGTTTTACACTTGTGAAAAAACCTCAGTACGTGACCGAAGACAAAGAAAGACACCAGAGAGTCTGGGAGTTATTTAAGAAAGCTAATCCTCAAACAGTGGTAGCACTCATTAAGGACGTCAAGATTTACTATGTTAAGGATGGATCTTTTGACTGCGGACAGTCGTCAATGTGTTCTAATAATGACATACTGGCTGAAATCGTTCAAAAGGGTTACCCTAAGGGGTATTTTGGCCTAGAGGTTAATCTCTATAACTATCTCCTTGAAAATGGATCACTTAATGAAGACGAACTTGTGCAGACGATGATGCATGAAGGGGCACACGTGCTCTCTTTTGCTGCTAATCAGGTTGCGACTGAGTACGCTTCTATCGAAGGTCTTCTTAAAGAGTGTAAAACTGTAGCTCGAATGGGTTGGGTTGAAAAGCAGTACATCTGTCTTAAAAGTGAAGCGTATCTGTCAAAGTTTACTGAGAAATTTTATACCACCTTTGACGCAATACGATTTACTCCAAAAGTAGACAGAGAGGATGCTTTCGTGTCCGAGTATGCCAAAGTAAGAGCAATGGAAGACTTCGCAGAAGTTTACAAGCACTTTATTATGGAGGATAGGCCATCTAACCCCGCAGATACTGCAGCAGAAAAGATTGCATTTCTTTATAGCTTTTCTGACTTAGTATCTTACAGGTCTGATGTGCGAAGTCGTTTTGGTTTATAAGGAATTGGTGAGCATAAGAGCGAAGACACCCTGTGGTGGCTTGTTAATGACATTACGTTCCGAGAATATGGTAGAAACTATTTGTTATAACATAAAAGCTCTGCTACACTTTTAATAATCAATAAACGCCATATGAAATCACCTCTAAACCGAATCATCACCTCTCTCGTCTTTTTCTTTTTCGGGTTCACATTATTAGCCAGTGCTCAGGGCGGGGCAACACAGCAGGCGACAGGTGCTTTTAGTAGTCTAAAGACAATTATAGAGTCATTTTCAGCTGACGTGCTCACAGCGCTCGGTACTCTTTTTATGGGCGCGGCTGTCGTTATCTTTTTCCTTGGCATCGTGCAGTATATCTGGGGGCTAAGAGAGGGTGATCCAAAGAAGGTAAGCGCTGGTAACCAGTTCATGATGTGGGGCCTTGTAGGACTCTTCGTTATGTTCTCTGTATACGGCATCGTGAAGTGGGGTCAAGAAATTTTCTTCGGTAAGGGTGCCGATATCACCACTATCACTATTCCTCAAGTTAAGTTTAATACTGGTGGCGGCTCTCAGTCCCCATCTGGCCCTTTAGGCAGTCAGTGTGAGGTCCTCTCTGGATCGTGTGTTGACAAGCAGGCGTGCAAAAAGAACAATGGTTCAAATGGTACTTGTAATAACCCAGGAGGTTCAAGTCTTTCTAGTTGTTGTTCGTAGTCAGTGTAACCTTGGTGTTCATCATAACAGAAAGCCGTTGACAAGATTGATTTAAAGATGTAGGGTACAATAAGGTTCGGAACCCCCTTTAAAATGGGGTTCCCGAAATTCAGTCCCAAGGGCTACGCGCTCTTGGTTCGTAAACATTTTAATTGGAGGTTCCATGGGTCTGAGACCCGGTCAAGTAAATCGTGCTGATGACCCTGTCTTCAGGCGGGTCTTCGGACAAATGGTGCAGGCGCCAAGGGAGGGCTCTCATGCAGAGAAACCTCCTCCGGCACCAGCACCAACCCAGCAAGTGGTGGTCAATCGGTTCATCATCGAGCCGTTACCACCAAATATCCAACGTGCTATCGCCCTCCGCAAGAGAACGATAGACACCAAGCCATCCGGCGGCAACAAATCGACCTCGTATCACGAGGAGAAGGGAAGTGAGATGGGAGTTATCCCTGATAAAATGAAAGCCGCAGGAGCTTTCTTGATGGTTGGAGTGTTGATGATGGTTGCGTTCGTCTTCTCGACGAAGACTTCCGAAATCAGTACTCAAATCGCCAAAGATGACTTGGTTGTTCGCAACGGCGAAGTTGATCTGGAGACCAAAAAGATTGCGAACGCTGAACGTCGTGCCAGGCTTGAACGGGAAATGAACACTCCTGTTGGCCAGCCAGGTTCACGCCCGCATGATGTGCCGGAAGCCCAACGGGCCCCGTTATTTCCTTCAGTTCGTTCGCTCCCTTGCACTTCTGGTTCGCCGGGCGAGCGCGCGTCAGAAGGATACGAGGCGCCTTACCGTGCTACTGGGGGGTTTGATGTCTACGCGGGTTGCGCTTGGGTCATCGTACCTTTCGCAACGTACAACATCCAGATAACAGGGAATGTTAAACTGGAGCACCCGGAATCTGGTCAGTCTTGTTCGGACGCGACAGGCTGTGTCCATTTTCTCAACCGCGTCTGGCAGCAGTCAGGTGACAAACGCGTGCGAGTTTTCGTCTCTCGTGGGAGCGAATTCACGCACTGGGGCCCCAAAACTTGAAACAACAGAAAGGTAGAAAGACATGAGTGATACTCACAAAAAAGAGGAAAAGACTTTCCTCGAAAGCATGTGGACCGGCGCGCTCATTCTCCTTGGAGCGGTGCTCATCTTCATCTTCGTGGTGATGGTGCTGGCTGCCCTCCTTGGCGTTGTCGATGGCAGTTTGCAGTCCTTTGGAAACGCGCTCAGCAACTTTCCTTCAACAATCCGTCAGATCGGGGTGAACATTTCCCGTACCATGATGGAGCTCGCCCGCCAAGGTGTCACCATTTGGATTTGGGCGGCTATCGTCGTGCTCCTCATACTTGGCTTCAAGTGGTTGGGGGTGGCTGGCAAGAAGAAAGAAGCTCACGGCGACGCAGGTCATCACTGAGCAATCAACAGGGCGAGTCGCCCGATCAAAGGACTACAGGTTGATAACCTGACAAAAACAATCAGAGGGGTTCACACCTCTCGACATTGCACCTCGCGATGTCGCGACGGTGTGAACCCTTTTCTCTTTGCCAAAAAACCGAAATTAAGTCCATTCTTTGTTAGGGATAACATGAGAGATGTTAAGGAGAGGAGGACGGTATGATTATGTCCACTAAGGGTTTGTACTCCCTTGTAGACGTTTTATAATCTAAACGTCCCAACGTCCTTATCCCCACTACTCCTTGCAATCAAATGAGTACGGGATATACTTGTTATATACAATTTAAATATATGAAAAAAATAGTAACTTCCACAATCCTCGCAGTTTCATCGATTGCATCCGCTTTCGCTCAGTATACTGCCGTAGTACCTAGTGTGACGACAGTTAATGACAGTGCGATAGGACAGTTCCTTGGTCTTATCACCAAGATTACCAATGCCCTCATCCCGATTGCTGTCTCTCTCGCGGTGCTCGCCTTCTTCTGGTACCTTATCAAGTTCATCTGGTACGGCAAGGAAGATGCAGAGTCAAAGAAAGTCGGTCTCGCAGGTATGGGATGGTCTGTTGTGGCACTCTTTGTGATGGTTTCTATTTGGGGACTTGTTGGATTCCTTGGTTCGATAACAGGCGTTGGACAAGGTGGAAAAGTTCCAATCCCTGGAGTTCTCTAATTTTCTCAGGTATTTTTTGAGATATGAAAAAGACGTCACTACTCATTCTTAGTATTGTTGGTGGCGTTTTTTCATTGTCTGCTCAGTTTACCCCTAATAGTTTTCCAAGTGGTAACGGGGTGGGGGGTCTCGGTGCTAATTCAAATGGTCTACTAGACCTACTTGCTCTTCTTAAGAATGTTATAGACAAGTCTATTCCTATCTTGGTCGGACTCGGACTGCTTGCATTCTTCTGGTTCCTCGTCATGTTCATCTGGAAAGGGGCAGATAATCCTGCAGAGAGACAAAAGAGCATCGGTGGTATGGGCTGGTCAATCGTGGCACTCTTTGTTATGGTCTCTATTTGGGGAATAGTAGGGCTCATTGCGCAAGTTACTGGAATCAAGCAAGGAGAGACAATGCACGGGTTCGTCCTCCCAGGAAAGACAAAATAGGAAGATGGGGTTACTTCGGTGTATAGTTACATTACAACAATATGACAGGAGAACAAGTTTTAGCTAATGTAATAGAGTATGTTTTTAGTCCATTCTACCAACTGGCTGTAGCTTTGGCTTTTGTTTATTTTCTCTATGGTGTCATGATGTTCATATGGATGATGAGGAATCCAGATGCAGGGGACGCCGAAAAGAGGAACGATGGCAAGCGGCACATGATATGGGGGACGGTCGGGCTGTTTATCATCCTTTCTGTTGGAGGAATCATTAAGTTTGCGAACGACTCAATTGGAGGGATGTTTCAGTTCTAGATGCTTTGGCAGTGAAGACGTTCTTCGTTAGGATGGGCACAGTCTAACGCCTGACAGATTTTCGTGTTAGAATAGTTCATTATGTCTAGTAATTCTCAAGAGTTGATGGAAAAGATGGTGAGCCTCTGTAAGCGTCGTGGTTTTATCTTTCCGTCATCCGAAATCTATGGTGGACTCTCAGGTATTTATGACTATGGTCACTATGGAACATTGCTTCTTAATAATGTTAAGAACGCATGGTGGAAGGCTATTGTTCAAGAGAGGCTTGATGTTGTAGGTTTAGATAGTGCCATCTTTATGCACCCGACGACATGGAAAGCGTCCGGGCATATCGACGGCTTTGATGACCCTCAGGTTGATTGTCGTAAGTGTCAGTCACGTTTTCGAGCAGATCACCTTCTTGAAGAGTTCGGCATTAATGCAGATAAGCAGCCTATTGAATGGATCAATGCTGAGCTTGATGTGCTGCGATCAGAGAAGAAGCTTGTGTGTTCGAATTGTAAGAGCGCCGACTTAACTGAAGCAAGAAGATTCTCTCTTATGGTGAAGTCTAACTTAGGCTCACCAGTCGACACGCTTTCTGAGGAGAACGTTATGTACTTGCGCCCTGAGACATGTGGCGGTATTTATTTGGAATACAAGAATACTATCGACTCACTTCACCCTAAGCTGCCATTTGGCATAGCTCAGATTGGCAAAGCGTTCCGTAATGAGATAGTTGCCAAACAGTTCGTTTTTCGTACGCGTGAGTTTGAGCAGATGGAGATGCAGTATTTTCATCACGCGAAAGACACTAAGACAATTTTTGAAGACTGGCACGAGACACGGTGGAATTTTTATAAAGAGTACGGAATAGGGGAAGAGAAGCTTAATTGGCACAAGCATGACAAGCTCGCACATTATGCGAGTGAGGCCTATGACATAGAGTATAACTATGCGATGCTTGGCGGATTCAAGGAGCTCGAGGGGGTGCATGCACGTGGTGACTGGGACCTATCACAACATTCTAAGTTTTCAGGACAAGACCTTTCATATTTTGACGAAGAGACACGCGAGAGGTTCATTCCGCACATTGTGGAAACTTCAGTGGGTGTTGCACGTATGACACTCGCATTTCTTGATAACGCATACACTGAAGAGATGGTTGGGGATGACACTCGTGTTGTCTTAAAGTTAGACAAAAGACTCTCTCCAGTTAAGGTTGCAGTGTTGCCGCTCTCTAAGAAAGAAGAGTTGACTACCCCAGCACTTGCTATCTGGAAGAACCTCTCCAAGAAGTGGATGACAGAGTATGATACATCGCAATCAATCGGAAAGCGCTATCGTAGACAAGATGAGATAGGGACACCGTATTGTGTGACTGTGGACTTCGATACGCTTACTGATAACGCCGTTACTGTGCGTGATAGAGACACTATGCAGCAGGAGAGAGTGAAGATTGATGACTTGGCGGTATTTCTCGAAAAGAATCTCTCATAGTTTCTTGCTTGGGAAATCTGTCTGGCCAAGACTGGAATAGAGAAGTATACTCAATATCATATGAATGGAGTAGAACATCCTAATCAGACAGAGTCTTTGCAAGAAATACAAGATAACCCAACAAACACTAAGGGTGGCGTTTTGCGTGGGTCTAGGCGTGGGTTTATTCGTTTGATAGGTGCTGCTACTCTCGCTACGACTGTTCCGGCTAAAGCAGTAGACCTTAGCGCTCTTGGTAAACAAGCGGTTGCTGGTTGGATTAATCGAGCTGGGTCAGAGTATGGGGTGAGTGTTAGGCCATCGCCATCTGGTAACGGGAAGCCAGAGTTTAATTTTGACATGAATCAAGCTGTACGAATGGCCGAGCAGCGAAAAATAGCAGAACAACAGGCACAGAGACAGCGTGCCTTTGAAGAGGTTATGCGGCAACCTACGCAAATTAGTTTTGACGATATCGCTAAGGCGGCGTTTGAGCAAAATGGGCTGGATATGAAACCTTTTGAATCAGAGATTCGAATATTCCACCCATCAAACTTCGAAGGGGGGTATTTTTTCCGCACAGCGGGAGTAAAATATACCTCCATCGGTGTTAGTCAGCCCGCAACTAACATTTTTTTGGTAACGTTGTCATATATGGCAACAGGCGGAGCACAAAAAGGGTTCACCGGGAGAGGTTCAGTAGCGTTGAGATTTGATCCAAATAAAAAGGAGTTTAAGGAAATTAAACAAAGAAGCTAAATCAGAGCCATATTTCCACTCTATATCGGCAGTTGAAGAACCGAGAAGATTGTGTTATAATTCACCAACTATGTCAAAAGTACAAGACCACCTCATCATCATCAAGAACAAGGAAACAGGCGAGGTGTACCACACCACCAAGAACCGAAAGCAGGTAGAACGCAAGATCGAGCTCAAGAAGTACTCTAAGAAGCTTCGCAAGCACGTGACTTTTAAAGAGTCAAAGAAGTAGTTTTTAAAAATGATTGCAAACAAAATAGCGCATAGTGCGCTATTTTGTTTGCAATATGTGGGTATAGTTTATATACTTTTAAGTACTTATATATTATATGAAAATATTCATCACCAGTCTCACTATTATCAGTTCAGCCGCGGTGGCGTTAGCTCAAGTTAATGATCAGCCAGTTCGCGACATTATTAACCTGGGCGGCTTTACAGTGAGTAGTCTTATCCCGATTGCTGTATCTCTTGCAGTGCTCGCTTTCTTCTGGTACCTTGTTAAATTTATCTGGATGGCTAGTGACAATCCAGAAGCGCAGTCTAAGGCGAAGTCAGGGATTTTCTACTCTATTTTTGCTATTTTTGTAATGGTCTCCATCTGGGGGATTGTTGGTTTGATGCAAGGCACACTTGGTATTAACTCTAGAGCAGAGAGACCAGAGGTAAATCCACTTCCTCCTAACATGAGGCAGTAAGATTTTATTTTCTAACACAAAAGCGGTCGCACAGCGACCGCTTTTGTGTTAGAATCTTTTGCACGGGCCTATAGTTTAGTGGCAGAACAACGGCCTCCAAATCCGTTGGTCGAGGTTCGATTCCTCGTGGGCCCGCAAAATACAAATTGCCAAGCGCTTTCGTTTGGCAATTTGTATTTTGCGGGCCAACAGCACGACACCTGTGTGTCGTGCGTGAGGAATTGAATAGGAGTCGCGGGAGCTTCTCGAGTGAAGCGAGTGCTCCTGTGACCGATTCCTCGTGGAGCAACATCAGATGACTATCATCATTTCAAACCACCTCAACTTCTCCCATGCTATAATCCTCTCATGATCACGTTCGTTACCGGAAACAAAAACAAGATTAGGGAGCTGTCTTCTGTTTTGGGTGATGTTTTTACAGCCGTAGATATTGATCTACCTGAGATACAAAGTCTTTCCTTTGAAGATGTAATCGGTGCCAAGCTCAAAGAAGCACGAAAGAGCATTCAAGATGGCGACATTATGGTAGAGGACTCTGGGTATGTCTTCCACGGGTTAGGTACATTACCTGGTCCGTTTTCAAAGTTTTTCTTAGAATCTCTTGGGCTCACTGGGATATACAACTTAGTCTCATCACTATCTTCGAATAAGGCAACTTTTTATAGTCATATTGGTTATATGGACAAGACTGGGATAGCAACATTCTTTGACGGTGCTACGCCCGGAACCATAGTTACCCCAGAAGGTGAAGGTGGTTTTGGTTTTGATCCATTGTTTGTTCCTGATGGTTATACGAAGCGTTTTGCTGAGATGACAGAAGAAGAGAGACAGACAGTTAAGCCAAGAATTCTTGCAGCAAAAAAGTTAAAGGAGTACTTAAAAAATAAAGAAAGTTAAGATTATTTTCTTTCTTCAATCTTAAAACTCCCGGTATGTTTGTTAATGCTGATTATAAAGTTTTCTAGAAAGGCATCTGACAGTGAAACAAAGTTTTCTTTTTGTAATTCTTCAACTGAAGCAGGATAACGACCTTTAGTTGTCTTGTATGCCAAGATGCCACGTTCTAGCATTGTGATAATAACTTCTTTTTCCATCCCCAGTCTCAAGACTTTCTTTAGTGTCTCATCACTTGTTGCGTCATAAATAACCTTTACTAAATCATAAGACGCCTTGTATCCTTTTATATCGTTAATGACGAAGGATGAGTAGTTAAGATAGACCCCAGGTGGTGCGTTTTCCTTTTCAGCAGCCAGCTGCAGATATTTTTTTGCCTTGTCATAACTTTTTGTAAATAGGTAGTACTGTGTCCCAAGGTCATAGGGTATTCGCCAACTTGTAGGAATGGTATCAATACCTCTTTGAGCGACAACTGCCACATTGTCCAACCGGTCAATATTTTTGTTTGATGGAACGGTCCAAATGGCGAAGAGGTACGGGTGCTCAAACTTCGGATCTAGTGTAGAAATGTTCTTAAAGTAATCTAAAAAAAATAGCTCCTTATTGTCCCACGCTACATAGTCTTGGATTGTTCGTATCCAATACATGTCAGCAAGAAACAGACTAAAGCCGAAGTTGATATATGGCAGAAGAACAGATGGTAACAAGTCTCGTCTAGCGGCCTGCAATTTTGTTTTAAAGGGAGGGGCTGACCTGTCATATGCCGCCTGACTTGTTGCAATGACAGTAAGAAAGAGCGTGACCGCTAAAAGGTTCTTGTATTTTTGGAACCTGGTTGTTATGGGTGTACTAAATAATGCCATCTTACTTAAAAGTCTTTTTTTCTAAAAACTAAGACTGTTAGGAAAAGAAGAAAAGCTCCGTACACACATGCGTACACTAACGCAAACGAAACCATCGAAAGTGTTGGCAGTGTTCCGTAGACAATATCGTTACGGACATTGAACTTATCAAGGTTTGGCATGACATGATACGCGCTTTTAAGTAGTGTCGCAACGATTGGTGTTTCCGTTGTGTTGTATATAAAACGAAAGATTGGCCCGCCGTGCCCGATTAGATACATCGCCAAAGTTGAGACAAAGGCTAAAATAGGCGATGTCAGACTAGAAAATAAGAGTGATATAAGAATAAGCAGGGTTGCTTCAACTAGGCCAAGGAAGGTCGAGAGAATTATACCAGTGAAGTAGTGCGTCCCTCCATTTAACCAAAGTAGAACCATAAGAAAAAGTGTAGACAAGGCAGTGACTAGTGTAGTTGTCAGCACAAGACCAAGACACTTTCCGATAATTACTGCTGGCCTGGAAACTGGTTTTGGAATCAGCAGGTAAAAAGTCTTACGTTCTATTTCTTTATAGACAAGCATAGAACCAACGAAGATAGCGATGAAGATCTGTAGGATGTAGATAGCAGTAATGCTGAAGTTGGTGATGATTCTGATGTTGTGGTCGTGCGAAATTGTCCCCACAAAAAGACTAAAAAGAATAATTGCAATAATGACAAACCATACAGACATAAGAATCCTGTCACGAATTGTCTCCCTAAATGTGTTCTTTGCAATAGTGAGTATTGTTCTCATACGTATAGTAGTTACGCTAGGCTCCTTTTTTTGGTAATAATAGAAACGAAAGCATCTTCTAGATCTTTGTAGCCGAGGCTTAGTTCTTGAGGGGACCCCGTTGCGACAAGCTCTCCTTGGTCGATGATGGCGACAGAGTCACAAATCTCCTCAACGTCGCCTAGGATGTGTGTATTAATGAATATGGTCTTACCTTTGGCTTTTAGAGCTTTGATTATTTTTTTTACTTCGGCTCTGCCGAGCGGATCTAAACCGTCAAGCGGCTCATCAAGTAAAAGTAGTTCAGGGTCATTAATCATGGCTTGAGCTAGACCAAGGCGCTGCAACATGCCTTTAGAGTAAGTACGGATACGTTTATGGGCGCCGTGGACCAAGTCGACTTCCTTCAGTGTTTGGTGCACCTTCTCCTTTTTATTAGGTAGACCAAAAAGGTCGGCGACCATAAGAAGAAATTCTTCACCGGTTAAGTATTGATAAAACTGCGGCGACTCTGGCATAAAACCAATTTTTTCCTTTACGTCCTGAGAAAATGGTGAGTTGTTTAAAATTTTTACAGATCCGTGAGTTGGGTGGGATAGTCCGACAATCATCTTGATTGTAGACGTCTTTCCTGCGCCGTTTGGTCCAATGAAACCAAATACGGAACCAGAAGCAACTGTAAAAGATACATTTTTTACAACACGAACCTTCTTTTTCTTTGTGCCGTACTCTTTAGATATATTGGTAACTTCTATCGCGTTCATGGTGGCTAGTATATAGGGTTTATGGGACAGGGTCTAGAGAGGAGAATACGGCATTTTTAAGACAGTGTGCGTTCTGTGGAGATGTCTATCCACTAGTAACTAACATGTTGTAACTATATACTGATGTATATATGGATAAAAAAATTCGCGTAGGTATTAATGGTTTTGGTCGCATAGGAAGAGCCTTCTTCAAGCTCGCTTATGATAGAGATGATATTGAAGTTGTTGCTGTAAATGATCTTGGCGACATCCACAACTTGGCCTACCTTCTTCAGTACGACACTGTTTACAGAGTTTCTCATTTTGATGTACACGCAGAAGTCCATGCAGCAGAATCTGAAGGAGCGACGAGTGAGCAGTATCTGGTTACCTCAGGTGAGCGTGGCGAGGGTCGAGTCACTGTATTCCAGCAGAAGGATCCTGCCGCTATTCCATGGGGGTCGCTGGACGTTGATGTTGTTGTTGAGTCAACTGGGCTCTTCGTTGCATATGACAAAGCATCAGCACACCTTAAAGGGGGAGCGAAACATGTTGTTATTTCTGCACCTGCCAAGAAAGGTGAGGACGAATCAGTTAAAGGGGAGACTATTCTCATGGGAATCAATGAGGAAAAGTTTGGTACATGTCAGGTGACGTCCAACGCATCGTGTACCACCAACGCATCCTCTCCAGTTATTGCCATTTTAGACGAAGCTATCGGTATCGATAAGGCGATACTTAACACTGTTCACTCATACACCGCTTCCCAAAGCATCGTCGACGGTCCTAACAAGAAAGACTTCCGTGAAGGACGCGCCGCAGCTCAGAACATTGTACCGTCATCAACCGGTGCAGCTATCGCTGTGACTAAGGCCTTCCCTAAGCTTGAAGGTCTCTTTGATGGAGTCTCGATTCGTGTCCCAACACCAGCTGGGTCTATTGCAGATATCACTTTTATTGCTAAGCGTGACACCACAGCAGAAGAGGTGAACGATATTCTAAGAAAGGCTGCTCAGAGTGAGAGGTTCTCAGGCATCTTCCAAGCAACAGACGAAGAGTTAGTATCTAGCGATATCATCGGTCTCCCGTACGCATCTATCGCAGATCTTAAGATGACACGAGTAGTTGGAGGTACTCTCGTAAAAGTGCTTGCTTGGTATGATAATGAAATGGGGTATACGAACACTCTTATCGAGCACGTAGTAAAAGCAGGAAAAGGGGTACAGCAAGCATAGACTGTTAGCTTGTAAGCTTGTTAGATGAAATCATACAAGGAACTAATTGTTTGGCAAAAATCATATAGACTCTCTCTGCTTATTTATAAAGCAACAGAAGTTTTTCCAAAAGAAGAAGTTTTCGGCCTGGTTAGCCAGATGCGCAGGTCAAGCGTTTCCATTCCATCAAACATTGCCGAAGGTAATATGAGGTTTTCGTCAAAAGAACATGTTCATTTTTTAAGAATTGCCTACGGGTCATGTGCTGAACTAGAAACTCAGATATTACTATCAAAGGATTTGAATTTTCTTAAAGAGAAAGAGTATACTGAGGTCATACATCTTTTAGAAGAAGTGATGAAAATGATAAGTGTTCTTCTTAAGCGTTTTACTAAAAACTAATAATCTCATTTCTAACAATCTAACATCTTATGTCTAGAATCTATCTCGCTACTGATCACGCCGGATTTAACTTAAAAGAAGAGGTTAAAAAATATCTTGAGGAAAGTGGAAGAGAGGTCTATGATTGCGGTGCCCTGACTTTTGAACCAGGTGACGATTACCCACAATTCATCGCGCTCGCCGCAGAAAAAGTTCAACATGACTCTATGCATGAGCCGTCTATGGCTGTTATTTTTGGTGGTTCAGGACAAGGGGAGTCAATAGTCGCCAACAGATACCGTCATGTAAGAGCAATCGTGTACGCAGGGGGTAACCTTGAGCTTGTAAAACTTGGACGTGAACACAATGACGCTAATGTGCTTTCAATTGGCGCACGCTTTGTCACAAAAGACGAAGCTGTTCAAGCTATAGACCTCTTCCTTTCGACGTCGTTTTCACACGAAGAGCGTCATGCTGAAAGGGTTATACAGATAGACGAAATCGCTAAGCACATTGTCTAGTTGGATCAAGTGGTATACTTTTTCTATGAGTCTTAAAGCAAACTTAATTATTGCCGCGTTGCTACTTTTAGCGATTATATTTGTGCCTTTTGTTCCAAATGATGCACCGATTAACTGTGACTCATATGGAACTGATTGTGACGACGGCGTAGGGTATGTATCTGTTTATACGAAATACGTAAAGTAGTGTCTATAGCCTAAAAGACTTTACGAAAGGCATTTGATAGATATCTATTCCCTATTCATCTTTACGTGGTGACTATATACTATTGCTATGCATATTACTCCTGCCATTTTGCCGTCAAACTTTGAGGAGCTTCATGACAAGCTTTTTCAACTAGAGGGTGTATCACACCGTGTCCAAATAGATCTCTGTGATGGAAGAGCTGGACTTGAGAAGACTTGGTTACCATACAAGGAGACTCATTTGCCGATTGGTTTTGAGTATGAGTTTGACTTGATGGTAGACGACTGGAATAAGTTTTTAGTGAGAGCGCTAGCTTTAGGCGGGAAGAGAGTAGTTCTACATATCGACTCCTGGGGAGGAAGTGACTTTAGTCTTCTCACAGAAATTGCAAAAGCTAACCCAAAAGTGTCCTTTGGCTTTTCTGTTACTAATAATGGTCCACTTGATGTTCTGGTTGCTAAGATTTTGGAGCTTGAGAGAGAGCATAGCAAAGTATTCGTACAGCTTATGGGGATAAACAAGATTGGCGCACAAGGCCAACCGTTTGATGATAGAGTACTTTCTAGAATTGAGTATGTAAGGCGACACGCACGAGGTATTCCAATTCAAGTCGACGGGTCCATGAACCCAGAAACAATATTTTTGGTTAAGCGTTCTGGTGCCACGGGCGTCATCGTCGGGTCGTATATTTTTAATAATAGAAATATCAGGAAAACTATAGACTCACTCCACTTAAGTTTTGGAAGCTAGCGTTGATCTCTGGAGCCGCTGTCTAAAGTCTAAGCTCTAATATCTAGAATCTAGTCGTCCGTCCACTAGTAACTAGTAACCAGTAACTATATACTACCCATATGCATTCTCTTACTGACATTGAAGTACAAGCGCTCACTCTTCGTGCAGAAGACATACGAGAAAGTATCATCAAAATGCTAACAGAGGCGGGGAGTGGACACTCTGCGGGACCTCTCGGCATGGCGGATGTTTTTACGGCCCTCTACTTTAGGGTTATTAACCATAACCCAAGACATCCAGAATGGGCTCAGCGAGACCGTGTGATTCTTTCTAATGGTCACATAGCTCCAGTGCTGTACGCCACGATGGCTCATGCGGGTTACTTTTCAATATCAGAGTTAAAAACACTTCGACGTTTTGGTTCACGACTACAAGGGCATCCACATCGGGGAACGTTGCCAGGTATTGAGACTTCATCAGGCCCTCTTGGGTGTGGACTTGCTCAAGCAATTGGTATGGCACTGATGGATAGACTAGAAGGCCACAAACCGGACAGGTATTTCTACTGTTGCATGGGTGATGGTGAGATGGATGAGGGTCAGGTGTGGGAGTCGCTTCTTCTTTTAAATAAGTTTAAGCTGCACAAAGTTATTTCTATTATAGATCGTAACACTATTCAGATCGACGGTTATACAGAAGATGTGTTACCTCTTGAGTCTCTTAAGAATAAGTTAGAGGCATTTAATTTTAATGTATTAGAAATCGATGGACACAACTTTAGGGATATTGTTCAGGCAGTCGGGAAAGCTAAGAGCACACTCGAACGACCTACGGTTATTATTGCTCACACCATTCCAGGAAAGGGGGTGAGTTATATGGAAGGAGACTATAGGTGGCACGGTATCCCAACTGGACTTCAGAATGTACCAGGGGCACCACCTAAGGAAGACCAAGCAAGAGTGGCGCTCAAAGAGCTCCGTACAATGCGAGGCAAGGTTAAACATTCAGAGCTAGACTAATCACTATGTTACGAAGAACACTATTTGGACAACAAGAAGAAGAGAAAGCAACCAGAGAAGGATTTGGTGAGGGTTTGGTTGCCTCTGGTGAAAAAGATAAGAAAGTAGTAGCGCTCGCTGCAGATCTGACCGATAGCGTGAAGATGGATGGGTTTAGAGCAAAGTTTCAAGACAGGTTCTTTGAAGTTGGTATCACCGAACAGGCAATGTCAGGGCTTGCTTCTGGAATGGCAGCAATGGGATACATTCCTTTTATGGCGAGTTATGCGATGTTTAGTCCAGGGCGCAACTGGGAGCAGATTCGTACGACAATTGCATATAACAATGTCCCTGTTAAAGTTGTTGGTGCTCACTCAGGAATATCCGTTGGGCCAGATGGCGCGACACATCAAGCAATTGAAGACATTGCAATCATGCGAATGATCCCAAATATGCAAGTGTTTGTTCCATGTGACTACATTGAAGCTCGTGTTATCACGGAGTACATAGCTACCACCAAGTCACCAGCTTATCTAAGATTAACGAGAGAGAAGACACCAATTATATTACCTGATAACTACACATGGAATCACGGCAAGGGATACATGCTTCACATGTCTCAACATAAAGATGGAGGAGATTTTATGCACATGGTTGCCATAGTTGGATGTGGGCCAATTTTGTACGAAGCGCTTAAGGCGGCTTTTATTCTCGAGAAAGAAGGAATCGGTGTTATGGTTGTTAACTTTCCTCAGGTTAAACCTCTTGATGTTGGGTATCTTCTTCGTATAGCAAAAGATGTGCGAGCGATTGTTACCGTGGAAGAGCATCAAATTGCTGGAGGTTTCGGAAGCGCAGTTACGGAATATTTAAGCGAACACCATCCTATTCGGATAGCGAGAATAGGTATCGAAGATAGATTTGGCCAGAGTGGAAAAGTGTCTGAGCTTTATGAAGAGTACGGCCTAACAGATAAACATATTGCGCAGAAGGTTAGGGAGACGTTACACTAGTTACTGGTTTGTGGAAGAAGAATGAGTTGTGCCTTAGGTGCGGCTCATTCTAGTAATAGGTATTATTTCAGAATGCCTACGACAATTACGACACCTAGAATGACCCACAGTATATTTATAAAGGTAACTAATTTTTCCCTGTGAACGATTCCATAGACCACCCAAAATCCTGAGACAAAAGTATATGCAATCCAAGAAGACACTGAGACACCTGAAGTTTGCTTGTCTGCCCAAATAGTTAGTATCTGAGGGAGTGTCATTACTGGGCCAATTAGAGCAACTACTAACATACATCGATCTAATAGGTTCACTATTGGACGACGAGCTCCAGCCTCCATTTTTGCCCTTTTACTAAAATGTGTGAGTGGTAATGACACGATAACGGTTATTCTAGTATTTTAATATCGTAGTCCTTTGGAGCTTTTTTCAAGAGCTCTTCGATCGCAGCTTCACTCAAAAGCCCTTCTTGGGCACCAATGTGTTGCACTACGTTCATACTGTTAATCGGCGCACGCTTAATTGCGTAGACTGCATCGTATCCCTTTGCTAGGTATGCAATAAAAGTAGAGAAGAATGCGTCTCCTGCCCCTGTTCTCTCGTATGGTGGAGCAATGTCAGGATAGATTGGCATGTTGAGGTAACTATTCTCATATTTCATGTAGGCTCCCTGGTGTCCATCTGTAACAATGGTTACTTTAGGGCCGAGTGCACTTACTCCATCTAATAGCTCCCTCATAGATACTCCTTCCTTCTTAAGTAGACCTTCCGCCTCTTCTTTGTTCATGCAGACAACCTCAGTCATTTTGTAAAGTTCAGAGATTTCTTCACCAAAACCAAGTTGGAACGTTCCAGGCTGAAAAGCTAATTTTACTTCAGGGTGTTCTTTAACATAGTCAGCAATTTCATGATGGAATGGGAGAGTGTGCTTCCCGAGTGAACTTAGGTACATCCACTTAGGTGAACCAATATTTGGAAGGACTGGGGTATATTCTTCATGTTTAATAAGAATTGTCCTGTCGTCTCCATACCATAGTACATAGTGGTAGTTAGTTTTTTTATCAGCAACAGTTTGCATGAAATCTGTCACAACGTTCTCCTTTTTAAGTTGTTCTAGGATGAGCTTCCCATTATCATCGCTACCCACTGATGCAACAAGAGCAGAGGAGAGACCAAGACGTGCAGCAGATACGGCTGCGTTGGCACTATTTCCTACCGCAGGCAAAACAGAAACGTCATCAAAAGGAACTTTTGCTCCATATGGAATACAAAGCTCCCTTCCGTGCGCTGTCTCCTCGATGTGTCCAACTGATAGTTTGATAAAAGCGTCCACTACTGTATCACCAAAGGCAACAAAGTCTAAATTTTGGGTGTTTTCCATATACCTTGAAGTATAGCAGTCAGAGCGGCTATACTGTGTTGATATGAAGACATTACAGAAACAAAGTGAGCAGTATTTCGACCTTATCAGTACCTATAAAAAAGATGGCAAAGCAATCGCTCACTTTAATATTTCTAATCTAGATCAAGCAAGAGCGATAGTGCAAGTTGCTGAAGAGCTGAAGCAGCCAGTTATTATCGGCGTGAGCGAAGGGGAGCGTGAGTATATGGGAGTGGAGATGGTGAGAACAATCGTTGATGAACTTAACCAGGAGTACGAAGTGCCAATCTTTTTAAACGCTGATCACACCTACTCAATTGAGAAAGTACAAGAAGTCATAGAATCAGGGTATGACAGTGTGATTGTTGACGGAGCAAAACTCCCATACGAAGAAAATGTTGCTCTTGTTAAGTCATGTGTTGATCTCGTACGCGCATATGAAGAAAAGACTAGGAAGCGTGTCTTAGTTGAAGCTGAACTCGGGTATATCGGACAGTCGTCATCTCTTAATACTGCGTTACCAGAAGGTGTGACCGAGGCGAATCTTACAACACCAGAACAGGCGAAGGATTTTATTCTGCGAACTGGGGTAGATATGTTCGCCCCAGCTATTGGGAATGTTCACGGTATGCTGATTGACGCAGAAGAGCCAAAGCTTCACATCGAAAGACTTAAAGAGATCACTCAAGTTGTGGATGTGCCGCTCGTTCTCCACGGTGCATCAGGGAACACAGATGAAGATCTCAAGAGTTCTATTGATAACGGTGTCGCTATTATTCATATCAACACAGAAATTCGTAAAGCGTTTAGAGATGGTGAGATGCATTATCTAGCAGAACACCCAAATGAAGTAGCTCCGTATAAGTTTGGTCATGAAGGTCAGGAAGAAATGAAGAAGGTAGTCAGAGCGAAGATGGAACTCTACATGAAATAGTGCCATCTTGAGTCACTGCTTTTGAGTAGAGAAAAATAGATTATGGGTTGTTCTACACGAACCTAGAAATGTACTCACCAACCAGAAAGGCTAAGATTGCACACACAGAACCAATTGCCACTGACTGAAGAGCAAGCAGAAAGCCGTTACGATTGAGAATTCTTGCGCGAAGATACCCTATTGCAGCAAATGTTATCGTTGTGAAAACTACGGAGAGTAAAAACTGTTTTTCTTTTGTTGCAAAAATAACTGGGAGAATTGGGATGAATCCGATAAGAACAAAAGAGAAAAAAGTAACAATAGAGTTTTTTATAGCGGTTATTTTACTTTCTCCTTTTCTTGAATCTTCTGCTAAGTAGTCAGCTGACGCCATAGAGAAGCCGTCTGACACCAAATTGGCAAGGCCTAAAATAATAACGATCCTTGTATCAATACCGGCACCAACTGCGCCCGCCATAGCTGCAAATGTGGTCACTGTTCCATCTGATCCGCCATATACAAAACTTGGTAGATATTTTCGAATGGATTCTTTCATTAGATATAGTATACAATAACGCTCAAAAATAATACGCTAACGCTTTGCACGGATTGCTATTCTTATAAGTCGAACTCAAAGTGCTGATAGTCGATTCTCCCTCCTTCTTTGGCCCAGTCGCCACCCCATTCCCATCCTTTTTCTTTAAGAAGCGTGACAAGAGGGTGACCTACATACAGAGTGCCAGGTGCTCTTTCGTCATAGGACGAGCCTTTGGGAGCCCTCCAAAGTTCGTTTACATTTTCATCGTATTTTATGTATGGGTTTTGTACTGGATTAATATCAAAAGCCAGACCTCGTGCATGTTTAGACATTCTCGTAGTTCCTCCTATATAGCGAAAGTTATAACCGGAAGAGTTATTGTCGTCACATGACACGTTATCATCCCATGCATACTTGGGTGTAGCTATAGGTATTACCTTTTCAATCGGGAATTGTAAACGTAGAGCCTCTTCAAAAAATAATGCAACGTCTTGAGCAACTTTTTTGTGAACCACAATTTGTCCTTGATGAATCTTTTGGTCGAAACCAAAGTACGCAACCGTTAAAAGACTTAACTCGTCGAGTACTTCTTGTGGTGCGGGCATCGAAGGGTTCTGTAGAATCGCAGCCTCCATCTCTATGTTGCTATCTACTATTATTGGCTTGACCTCCATGAGTCCATAGTAGACTTTTCTTCCACATTTGACAAGTAAGAGGTACTTACTCTATAGTGAGAATATGCTTACGCAAAGATTTTTGAAGAACAATTCATCTCGTCATTATTGGACTCTGTTTTCAGGGCCCATCTTTGCGTTTATCTATTTTTCCTAAGTACTAGAATCAAATTGATACATAAACTCAAAAACGGACTCTGAAAACAGAGTCCGTTTTTAGTTCTTTCACAACCAACAAAAGGAAACAAATCATGATCAAGATCATGCCATGCAGAGACCTGTCTATAAACGATCTGGTCGAACTTTCTAACAACGGAATCCCTGTCGCAATGACAAGTCACCCCGGAAACGCATCACTCTACAAACTAACGTTGTGGTCATCTGGTATTCAGGAACGGCTCTGGGACGTCACATGTGCGAAGGCGGACAAAAATAACTGGCCAAGACACGTGCTCTCACTCGGACGAGCCACACCGCTTCTTTCTGAGGGTCGCATGAAGGAAGTTGAAGAGAACACTTCTGCTCATCATCGTTATGTGACAGCGTATCTAAAAACTGTGACAGGTCAAGCTTCAGATCTTTCATGTGGACGTGTTCATGTACGAGCAATGGAGAAGCTCTTTCCATCAGTAATATCGTCCTACACCAAACTGCTTTTGGAGCACAAAGAGCAAGTGCTAGAGGTATTTGCATATCTTGCAGAGACAAGACGTCAGGAGGTTTTTACAAGGCAAATATCTCCTGAGGGAGTCATGACTCCTTGGCAAGATGTTACTACTCGCCCAGAGGACGTTGCTCACTCGTGTATGAACGTTCTTGAGGAGTTGGATAAGCTTTTGTTTAGTGACGAAGTCTTCGTACCTAAGGGAGGGATTTGCTATGGCGGGGTCTTGGTTCCACTCATCCACATGCTCTCCGACTACTGGAGGACAGGAGAGACGCACCGCTACGACATATCAGGGCCTGACATGGTTCACTACGCAACAAGAAAAGAACATCAGGTCGCATTAACAAAGCTACTTTCCCATCTCCGCGGCCTTAGTCAGAGCGTTATTCCCAAGAATTTGACAGTTCATATGCCGCTTGGCACTGTTGCGCGTGTTGGGCATGTCGCAGACCATGCTAGCGAGGCAGTAATGAGAAGAAGAATGGTCGCTTTGCGTGATAGCAGCACACTTGACTCTGTGGCTAAGAGAGATCTCAAAGAAGCGGCAATGTCAGATGAAAGTCTCTGGCCAAGCCAGATTAGTCCAGCTGCCACTCCATACTTTTCACAGCATGATTTGCTTTCTCTTGGGCAGACTATTTCTGTCGATGAGTTCTGGAAAGAGATGCCGCTCGGTGACATGACTGAAGCCTTTTCACGGGCAAAAAATCTACTCTCCTCACGTAAGTAGTCGCCCTCGTGGTGTTTTGACGAGCCCTTCGTGGGCTCGTCTTTTGCTTTTAGCTGTGCAGTGATATGCTTCTCTATATATGACACACGACTATAACCAAGAAGCATTAGATTTACACAAAGCTAATCACGGCAAAATTGAACTAAAAACAAAAGTGCCAATGAACGACCGAGATGACCTTTCTCGTGCCTACACGCCAGGTGTCGCTGAGGTATGTAAAGAGATTGCTAAAGATGTTGCAAATGCGCGTGAGTATACCCTCAAGCGTAACACTGTAGCGATAGTGTCAGATGGTTCAGCGATACTCGGTCTTGGTAACCTAGGAGCTCATGCTGCCATTCCGGTTATGGAAGGAAAGGCTGCAATACTCAAGTCGTTTGCTGATGTTGATGCATTCCCAATTTGTTTAGACACGCAAGACACAGAAGAAATTATCAAAGCTGTAAAGCAGATAGCGCCTGTCTTTGGTGCGGTGAACCTAGAAGACATAGCAGCACCACGATGTTTCGAGATTGAAGAGAGACTGCGCAAGGAACTTCCGATACCTGTGATGCATGACGATCAATGGGGGACAGCTACGGTTGTTCTTGGGGGATTAATTAATGCACTGAAAGTTACCGGAAGAGGGGAAGGGAAAAATGTGAAGATTGTTGTTAACGGTGTGGGATCAGCTGGCGTTGCGGTGTCACGACTTCTCCTTGCTTCGGGGTATACCAACATGCTTTTCTGTGACAGTAAAGGAATTATTCATGAAGATCGAGAAGAGTTAACAAAAGAAAAGAAGGAGCTTATCTCAAAGAGTGTCGCCAAAGGTTTTGAGGGTGTTCTTGCTGACGCCGTAAAGGATGCAGACGTATTCGTAGGTGTTTCAAAGGCTGGAGCACTCACCAAAGAAATGGCAGAGAGCATGAACAGAGATGGTATTGTTTTTGCACTTGCTAACCCTGTGCCTGAGATCATGCCAGAGGTAGCAAAAGAAGCAGGAATTGCTGTTATCGCCACAGGTCGTAGTGACTTTGCTAACCAGCTCAATAACTCACTTATTTTCCCAGGGCTATTTAAAGGTGTACTCGATAATAATATTAAGCAGTTCGAGACAGAGATGTTCGTACGTGCAGCGCATGCGCTCGCATCTCATGTGAAGGAGCCAACGAGAGAAATGATACTTCCTAACATGTTTGATAAGGAGTTGGTGAATGTAATCGCAAGGTCTGTAACAAAGTAACCATAAGAGAGAAGGACCCGCCTGAGCGGGTCCGTTCTTTAGAGACGTCCAAACACGAGTGCGTGGAGGTCTTGGGCCAGGGTTTCTGGCAGACCCTGCCTCTGTTCAGTGGACAGTTGCGCAAGTGCACTCACTAGCGCATCAAAAAGTTCAGGGAACTCACGTCTGGTCTCGTCCTTAATCCTCCTCTTCCTTGTCTCGTCGAGACCTCTTAGTGTCCGTAGGCTGTGACCACGATCGGGGAACTTGATGATGATCGCACATACCCGAATGAAGAGATTGGGCTCGTTCTTCATGTCGTACCAGTAGAACATCTCTAAGTTTTTGTCAGGGTGCTTAGAGAGCAACATAACAATTCTGTAAACGTTCATACCGAAACGAGCAACGATTTCTTTTTTCGTGGCGCCGCAGTCCTCCATGGTGTCGTGGATAATTGCAGCGACAAAGATCTCAACATCACGAACACCGAGCACTGTCAAGAAGTTTAGTACTTCAAGACAGTGAAGCAGGTATGGTGTGATCTTGTCGTTTCTTCTGCCGTTTTTGTGCTTCTGTGCGGCAAAGATGAGCGCGTCCATGACAAGGGCATGCTCTTCCGGAGTGAAGCATCGAGTTGCCACCTCTATGATTGTTGTCACTAGCTTGGTGAGTCTTGCCAGGTTTCGTTTCTCTTTCGCAGATGGCGAAGAGCTCATAAGGCAAGGTGTGAAATGATCCAGAAACGCAACAAGCGATTGGATCGTCATGATTGCAAATGCCACCATGATGAGGTCCTTTCATTTGTTGGGTTGATGTTTGGTTGAAGAACTATTATTGGCACACTACATTACAAAATAAAAGACGTCAAATTTTTAGAAAGTATGGTAAAGTAGTGGCATGTCATTTTCTTTTGAGATAGTTACAAAGTCTAAAGAAGCACTACTTGCTCGTGTGGGTATTATTCATACCCCACATGGGGACATTAAGACACCAGCGTTCATAGCCGTAGGAACTAAAGCGACAGTGAAAGCGCTTAGCCCAGAGCTTATTCGTGACGCAGTAGGTGCTAAAGCGGTACTAGCAAACACCTACCATCTCTATCTCCAACCTGGGGACGAGCTCGTGGCACGCCACGGAGGCTTTCCTAAGATGATGAATTGGAGCGGTCCCTCATTCACCGACTCAGGAGGATTCCAAGTATTTTCGCTAGGACAGGCACTCGGGCATGGTGTTGGCAAAATTGCAACGAGTGAAGAAATAAGTAAAAGAGAATCAGAAGAAGTTAAAAACGAAGGAGCGCACGAAAAGCTTGCCAAGATAGACGACGACGGTGTTACATTTAAGTCAGTCATCGACGGAAGTGAGCATAGGTTCACCCCTGAACGCAGCATGGAGATTCAGCATAACCTTGGAGCCGATATTTTTTTTGCTTTTGATGAATGCACTTCCCCGCTTGCTCCAATTGAATATCAAAAGAAAGCGCTCGAAAGGACTCACGCATGGGCAAAACGAAGTCTTGAGCATCATAAGAAGTTAGGTGCTTCTCTTGCAACTGGCGAGATGCAGGCGCTTTTTGGAGTGGTACAGGGTGGTGCATATGAAGATCTAAGGCGTGAGTCAGCTCGTACGCTTGGTGCAATGGATTTTGATGGTTATGGCATTGGAGGAAGTTTTACCAAAGAAGACATGGGGACCGCGGTCAAGTGGGTGTGTGAAGAGTTGCCTGAAGAGAAACCTCGACATTTACTTGGAATCGGGGAGCCGATAGATATATTGCTTGGTATAGAAAATGGGATAGACACATTTGATTGTGTATCGCCAACGAGGCAGGGGAGAAATGGTGCACTCTATACCTACGAAGGACGTATCAATATAACAAATGCAAAATACAAAGAAGACATGAGTCCTATTTCAGATAATGACGAGTGGTATACACATCAGTTCACCAAGAGTTATCTTCACCATTTATTTAAGGCAGATGAGATGCTCGCAGGTACCCTTGCCTCTGTACATAATCTTAAGTTTTTAGTCACACTGTGTGAAGACGCGCGAGAATCTCTTATTCAGGGAACATTTCAAGAGTTCAAAAAGTCTTTCATAAAAAGATATTATAAATAAGGATAATGAAAAAGGCCCTGCGTGCGCAGGGTCTTCCGAAGTGTAGGTGAGTCGTATCGGAGGTACTTGATCTAGCCCCGAGAGGTCTCAGATCCATTGTTCGCGAAAGGTTGAGAGCCTCTTTCGTCGGTTGCCCAGTTGGCGCACCATGCAGCCAAGGATGTTCCGAGGACGAACAATAATGGTTTCGAGAAGGTGTACAGCAGAACCGCTGCAATTCCGAGAAGCGCCAAGGCTACAACCACGGCCGCTATTAGCGGCATAATCGTGTCCTCCGGTGAGTCACCAAAGTTGGCGAACATGTCGTCTAACTTATTGAAAAGTGTGACGAAAGGATCACCGATCGGAGTTGTCGCAGCGAGAACGATGCACACGAATCCAAGGAGGAGCACTCCCCCTGAAATGAGCTCAGTTGCCCCCTCAAACAAGGCGATGTACCCTGAATAAACGACAGCTAAGGCGCCAAGTACGCACCAGAAAAGTTTCATGCTGATTGCCCTTTCGCGGTCTCCCGCAATTAAATAGTTTATGAACGAACTCCAGTAAGATGTATGCTATAATTGTATATTACTTATGTCAAGGAAGCTTGAAGGGGAATTCAAATTACAAGGGTTCACTCCTGCCGGGGATCAGCCCAAGGCTATTGCCTCACTTGTTGATGGTCTTAAAAACGGCCTACAGCGTCAGACACTTCTTGGCGCAACGGGTACTGGAAAGACATTCACCATAGCGAATGTCATTGCTCAGGTTCAAAAGCCAACACTTGTTATCGCGCATAACAAGACGCTTGCTGCTCAACTCGCCCAGGAATTCCGTACTTTTTTCCCGGATGCTGCAGTACACTATTTCGTCTCATACTACGACTACTATCAACCAGAAGCGTACATGCCGGTAACTGACACCTATATTGAAAAAGATGCTCAGATTAACGAAGAAATCGATAGACTAAGACATGCTTCTACTCAGGCACTTCTCACACGACGCGACACTATTATTGTTGCATCTGTATCCTGTATTTATGGTCTTGGCTCTCCAAAGGACTACGAGCGAGAGAATCTTAAGATTTCAAAAGGAACAACAATTTCCAAGTTTGATCTGATGCAGAAGTTCGTAGCCATTTATTATGAACGCACTAACGCAGATCTTTCTCCTGGAACTTTTCGTGCTATTGGTAACCGTATCGATATCATGCCGATATCAGAGACGGTAATGCTTCAGATAGAAATATCAGGTGCGACTATTTCACATCTCCAAGTGGTTGATCCTGTGTCGATGAAGGTTATAAAAGTTGTTGACGACTACTTTATTTTCCCAGCGAAGCACTTTATATCTGATGTTCCAACGCGAGAACGTGCCATTACGACAATTGAAGCGGAACTGAAGATGAGGTTAGAAGAGTTTGACAAGGAGGGCAAAATTTTGGAGGCTGAGCGTCTAAAACGTCGTACAAGATATGACGTTGCCATGATACGCGAGATTGGTTTTTGCCAGGGGATAGAAAACTACTCTCGACATCTTTCTGGGAAAGAACCCGGCGTTGCACCAGACACCCTTCTTGAATACTTTCCTCACGACAAGAATGGTAATCCAGAATTTCTAACAGTTATTGATGAGTCTCACGTGACGCTTCCGCAACTTCATGGAATGTATGCGGGTGATCAGTCTAGGAAGGGGACGCTTGTTGAGTACGGCTTTCGTTTGCCCTCAGCAAAAGACAACAGACCGCTCCAGTATGAAGAATTTGAGACTCGTGTGAAGGAGGTTATTTATGTATCAGCAACTCCAGGGCAATATGAGCGCACAACATCAGACAAAATTATTGAGCAGATCATCCGTCCGACAGGTCTCCTTGACCCGCAGCTTGAGGTAAAGAAGGTAAATGAAGTGGGTGAGTATAAAGGTCAAGTAAAAGATTTTATTGAACAAGCTGTTAAGGATGTCAAAACAGGCGGTAGAGTTCTCGTTACAACACTTACCAAGAAAATGGCAGAGTCGCTCGCTGAGTACTTGCGGGGCGAGGGAGTTAAAGCAGAGTATTTGCACTCGGACGTTAAGACGATGGAGCGCATTCAGATTTTGACCAGGTTCCGCAGAGGAGAGTTTGACTGTCTGGTTGGAGTAAACCTTCTCCGTGAGGGGCTTGATCTTCCTGAGGTTACGCTTATTGGAATACTAGACGCTGACAAAGAGGGATTCCTCCGTTCTGAAACTTCTCTCATCCAAACAATTGGGCGTGCTGCGCGTAACTCTCGTGGTCGCGTTATTTTGTATGCTGATGTTATGACTGGGTCCCTAGAGAGAGCCATTAATGAGACGAACCGTCGTCGTGCGATTCAAGAAGCTTTTAACCAAGAGCACGGTATTACCCCAACAACTATTGAGAAGAACATTAAAGATATTACAGAAGAGTTACAGAGCGACCACGCAAAGGCTGTGAACATGGAACTTTCTATCGATGAGAAGTTGTTCAAGAAGAACCCAGATAAACTTATTAAGCTAAAAGAAAAGCAAATGAAAGAAGCGGTGAAGGCACTGGACTTTGAAACAGCGGCAATACTTCGCGACGAAATTAAGGTGCTCAAGGACCGTTTTACAAGAGAAGACAAGGAAGATAGAGAGGGGACGAGAGACGAGAACCAAGAATAGTTTGTCACGCAAGAAGAACACGGAATCAGATCTTTACATATCAACTAATCTGTGTTTTTGCACGATTTTCTAGGAAGGGTATACTACTACTTGTATGAAAAAATATGTACCGTATATCGTAGGAATTGTTGTTCTTTTTGGCCTTGTTTATCTTGGACAAGGTGTTATGAAAAACCGTGAGGCTGTAACGGAAGAGGAGGTGATGGTTAAGACCCCGACAACCTTAGTCGAGGGTACTGTCACACGCTTTTTTGAAGGCGAGTGGGTGTTGGGCTATGCTTTTGATATGCCAGAGGGCGCTACTACTACAGTAGAAAGAGACGGGTCAATTGTTAAAGTTACAGAAGAAGGGAATCTTCTTTCTGCTATGTACTTTAGCTACGAAGGTGGACGTGGATATTCGCCAGAAGATTATATTAACAATGTTATCGCTCCAAATGTGAGCATGGTTACCACCGTAGGGACTACTACAATCGGCTCTGCTGATTGGGTTGTTGCTGAAGGCGCGACTAGTGTTTGGCATGTTGCCTCTGTCAAAGGAGGTGAGTGGCTAGTGGTTGCAGAATCTAAAAAGGGAAGCAACGAAAAAGCACTTGAGATTCTAGAATCTCTTACTACAAAGTAAGCAAATATTTTAGGTGTTATACAACAAAAATCACAGCCATCTGGCTGTGATTTTTGTTAATACAGCTATATATACACTCACTACTGTAGCTAGCTTCCACAATATGCTAGAGTGGTAGGTATGAAAAAGAAAGTGTATGTAGGTATGTCAGGAGGAGTAGACTCTTCAGTGTCTGCGTTACTTCTTAAAGAAGAAGGGTACGACGTCACAGGCGTTTTTATTAAGGTTTGGCAACCTGACTTTATAGAATGCACCTGGAAAGAGGACAGATTAGATGCAATGCGAGTTGCTGCTCATTTGGACATCCCCTTCATTACACTAGATCTTGAGAAAGAGTACAAAGAAGAAGTTATCGATTACATGATAGAAGAGTACAGAAGAGGGCGCACCCCTAATCCAGACGTGATGTGTAACAAGTTCGTAAAGTTCGGCGCTTTTTATAAATGGGCAAGAGCGCAAGGAGCAGATTATATAGCAACTGGTCATTATGCTAAGCACAACGGAGTGTCTTTGATGAAAAGTGAGGATGAGAATAAAGACCAAACATACTTTCTGTGGACTCTTTCGAAAGAAATTATTGCTCACGTACTCTTTCCGGTTGGGAATATTGAGAAGTCTCGCGTGAGAGAGATTGCCAGAGAGAGTAATCTCCCAGTAGCTGAAAAGAAAGATAGTCAAGGACTGTGTTTCGTTGGAACAATCGATGTTAAGACTCTCCTTAAGACGTATATCAAAGAGAGGGAAGGAAATGTTCTAAATGAAGAAGGGGAGGTAATTGGGTATCATAATGGTGTTACATTTTATACAATCGGTGAACGTCACGGCTTCACAATTACAAAAAAAGGCATAGATGAAAAGCCTTATTTTATTGTTGCTAAAGATCTCGAAGCAAACTCGCTCACTGTGTCACACACCAAGAAAGAAGAAGCGGAGGGTGACGTCATTCAGTTGGAGAAAATAAACTGGACTGAAGATATTGTAGCGGGGAAGATATACGAAGGAAGAGCGAGATACAGAGCTCCTTTGTCTCAGTTAGAAGCTGTTGATGAGAAAACTTTTAGAGTAATCTCAGGTGAGATTGTGAGCACAAAAGGGCAGTCACTAGTACTTTATGGTGGAGCTAGATGTATAGGGGGAGGGATAATTATCTAGACAGTAGACAGCAGGTGGACGCTGTTGTGACTGCAGAAAGTAAGAACCGGTCGCCGTGAGGCGACCGGTTGGTCTTGAGGAGTCACTCTCTCTTTGGTTATGCAGTTGGAACTAGCAGCAGCCGCACGAGTATTTCTCTACTGGCTCGTCCTTAAATGCATAGTGCTTCCACTTGCCAGCACTGTCGTTCTCATGACGACTCCACTTGGTCTGAAAAGAAAGGTCAAAGCAGATAGCAATGAATCTCTTATCTTTCGCCAGGTCTTCCAGGCTTGTCTCAGGGCTGACAAAAGCAGGATTGGTTATGTCGCCGCCTTTGTACTTTTCCCTTAGGTAGCTGTTGATGGCATCGAAGCGCCTGTGACAGATACCGTCTACTTCGCAGTGAGCGATGAGATCAGCTACTGTTGTAAGAGGCTTGTCTTCGTTCTTGTACGCTTCGTGCTTGTAGGTGAGCCAGATAAGTGGGTTTTGGAACTTCATTCCATTCCCAATCTCATCCAACCTTTTCTTTGCCTCTGCCAATGGGTTGAGGTTTTGCATCTCACCCAACTTACCAAAAAGGCTGAACTTTGGTTTTTCAGAGTAGACCACACCTGAGTCGATTTGTGCCGAGAGTGTCTTATATCGCTCGTAAGCAGCAAGAAGCGAGTCAACCTCTCTTCTTGTGTAGCCAAACAAGCTTTCACCACTGGTCATGTTCATGGATTCTCCTTTGTTTTCTTTGGACATATTCTATTATCTTACAAAAAACTTACGTCTTTTGTAAGATAATAAAGGAGTTGATTATTGAGTTGCTTGGCTTTACTTCTGTAACTGACGTTAAACACTCTAGGGTTATGTCTGGAACTGGGACATAAAGAAGTGTTCTTGCGCCGTGTGAGGACCTGCAAAGAAGTAGTGCTCCTTTCTTCATTTTGTTATGAGTAGAAATAATAATCTCGTGCTTAGATAGCGAGGTTGTTCCTACCAAAGAGGCGATATAGACAACGTCAAATATCGCGTAGTCAGAATACTCCTGCGCATCAATATGTTGTATTGTTATTTTTTTTCTCTAAACCAAGTGAGGTAATTAATTTGCATCCCAGATCATAACTTTCTTTATTGTTCTCTAATACGGTACAACTCAGTCCGTGCTTTTGGCAGAGCAGTATTGCGGTTAGCGGGAGCGGTCCTCCACCTGCGAACAAAACATCTCTAACGTCTTTGTTGAACATTGAAAAGTGTTGGTACTCTAATTCCACCAGGTCTGTATAGTTTTTGTAGTACCAAAAATTCTGAAGCTCTTTGTGTGGATCTTCTGAAGCAATAATTCTTTCTGCCCAGTATATTTCCATCTCACTCTCAGCCTCTGCAGAGAGGTTTTGAAGCTTAGTAATATCTGAGCTCTTGAGTGTGATATCTTCCGGCTTTGCCGTAAGGCAAAATGTTACAAGCTTAGAAAAAGCCTCATTAGTTTCAGGTGTAGGTCTAAGTGTTGGAAGGCGAGTAATTGTATTAAATAGGAGGGTGTCAACCATGTTAGAATACTAGCATACGTTTTAATTTATGCAAGTTATTCGCAGATAGTCGCTAGTGATTATGATGGGAGTGTTTTCTGTGGTGCCTAATTTCTAGGTAAATAATCCAAAGAATAATAACAGCAAGTGATGTAAGGCTGGCTATCTCAAGAAAGTGGAATTGCTCAGGGTCTACCTCTTTCCCGAGTAGGTAAATGAATAGAGCTGCAACAGGTGCTCCACCTTGCGCCAGCATTCCATAAAAAATGGTCTTCTTAATAGAAAGATTGAGTCCTCTAAATAGCGCAAGTGTTCCGAGTATTTTTGGGAACTCGTGAGCAACGATACCAATGGTGGCTGCACCCCCTAGTACTGGGTTTACTAGATACGTAGCTCCAATAAGTGCTCCATCAATAAGAGAGTGAAAAGCCTCACTCACAACAATCCCTTTTACCCCACCTTCAGAAGGAGCGTGTCTGTGATGTCTGCTAAAAGAGGCGAGAATAAAAAGTGTTATACCTCCAACGATGATAGAGGCGATTAGTTCCCGCACCCCAAGTTCATCACGGTGGTGCATAAAGTCACTAATTACTGCATACGATAGAAGGAGCACCCCAACACCAAGCAACAGGAATTTTGCCTTACCAGAGATAAGTTCTCTACGGAGTAAGACTGCAGTGACGGCAAGAAGTGGAAGGGCGCAAGCGCTGATAATTGTAAGAATGAGAGCTGACATATATCTTTTAGTATACGATATAATTCATTTTTTGCAAAAGATTCGCATTAGCAAAGGTAATAGTTATATGGTAGTATAAAAGTATTATGGCAACGTACAAAAAAGAGGAGCTTAAAGCTATGGTCCAAGAAGCAGGACTTAGGGTAACTGACCATAGGTTACTAGTACTTGATATTGTTGCGCGCCAAAAGCAGCCGATTACCGTGTACGAGCTGGTAGACCTTCTCCGAAAGAAGGAAAACATCGATCAGGCGACCGTCTATCGTAACCTGAGCTCTCTTCACGAGGCGGGACTCTTGAGACGTCTCGACTTTAACCATGGACATGCTCACTACGAGCTTGAGACTGGACGCGCATCACATCAGATTGTCTGTGGTAAATGTGAGACTATTGAAAAAATAGAAGGTATCTCAGTAGATGACGCTGTTAAGAAAATGCTTAAGAAAAGTAAAAAGTTTAAGAACACTAGTACGCACTCAATAGAAATCTACGGTCTATGCAAAAGCTGCGCATAGCAATTTTCTCACTTGTATTTGTTTTTGGACTAGCAACCGTACTTGCGGTTAACGAGCCAACGCAGTTCGTAGAAGGGAAAGAGACGGTAGAAAAGGCTCTCGTACTTTCTGTGGTTTCCTCTACAGAAAAAGTTGTTCCCAACACCGAAACAAGCGCGGTGTACTCAACAATAAAAGTTCGTTTTTTGGAGGGCGGGCATAAAGGAAAGGAAGGCGAAATAACTGACTCTACGTTTGATATAAAAGCAGGCGACACGGTGTACGTCAGGTATGTGCTTTCCTCCGACGGGACAGAGTACTTTAGTATCTTTGATGTTTACAGGTTCCCGACCATTCTCCTGTTGTTTGGTGTGTTCATTGCAACTGTGCTAGTTATTGGTGGGAGACAGGGATTTCTCTCTATTTTGGCACTCTTTGTTTCTTTTGGTTTTATATTTAAGATATTATTCCCTTCCATTTTGACCGGAGCTAATATAGTAGCTGTTGCGACTATCGGAGCACTGCTTTCACTTTTTGTGGTCATGTTTCTTACGCATGGTATTTCACGCTTAACAGTCTCTGCATATCTCGGATGTGTTGGGTCGGTATTAGTTACCCTCCTTGCGGCAATGTTTGCCGTTAAAGCGACCGCGCTCACCGGGTTCGCGACAGAAGAATCTGTGTTCCTTAATCTCGCCACAAAAGGAGGACTCGACTTCGTCGCGCTTTTAATTGGAGGAATCATCATCGGTGTGATTGGTGTTATAGATGATATTACTATTACACAAGCATCTGTCGTTCAAGAGTTGAAAAGTGCAGGAGATCATCTCTCAAGAAGAGAACTATATTTTCGTGCTATGAAAGTTGGCAAGGACCATATGGGTGCGGTCGTGAACACGCTTATATTGGCATACACAGGGGCGTCACTCCCACTTGTGCTCTTGCTGTATGTTAGCGACACTCCAACAATCCAGCTTATTAATAGCGAGGTTATTACAACCGAGATAGTGAGAACTATTGTCGGATCTCTTGGGCTTTTGGCTGCGGTCCCACTCACTACGCTTATTGCAGTTTTCTTAATGAAAAAAGACGACGCTTCATCTTCAGGCACGCATACCCATCATCATCACTAAGTGCTACACTTCTTGTATATGATAACAACAGGAACCAAAGCACCAGACTTTTCTTTACAAGATCAAAACGGAGAGACGCACACAATTGCGCAATACAAAGGAAAGAAAGTTCTCTTATACTTTTACCCAAAAGACGATACCCCTGGGTGTACGACAGAAGCGTGTAGTTTTAGAGATAATTATGAGGAGTTACAAAAGGCGGGGCTTGTGGTCATTGGGGTGAGTAAAGACACGGTTAAGAGCCACAAGAAATTCGCTGAAAAATATGAGCTACCATTTCCACTTCTAGCTGATGAAGATACTGAGGTGTGTAAGGCGTACGGTGTCTGGAAGCTAAAGAAGTTTATGGGGCGAGAATATATGGGGATAGACCGGATGAGTTTCTTGATTGATGAAGAGGGGAAGATTGCAAAGGTGTATGAAGAAGTGAAGCCGAAGGAGCATGTGAGTGAGATCAAAACCTCAATCTAAAATTTAAAAAACCAAAGTAAATATTGACATTTTGTTAAAAAAGTGTATAATACTTACTTCGCTGTACATTGGAGGAAATATGGGAAACGATTCGCATGGGTCCTGGGAAGTTTTGAAAAGCCTCGCCACGTCAGACGGTATTGGTGGGCATTACCTGCTGCGTGAGCCTCGACTCGCACACTATATCTTGCCTGGCACAGGTCAGGAAGAGGTCGTTGCTGTTGAGGTGTGGGGAGTCACGGACTCCGCATACTTCAACGAGGGTCACCGCAACAGGATTGAGGTGACCTTTCCTGGGAAGACCAGGAGACATTTCCTCGACCCTCGTGTTGTGAAGTACCCGATACCCACGCCTATTGGCTGACTGGTTCGGAAAAAAACCGGGAGGACGCATTGCGCGTCCTCCCGTTTCGTTTTGCCTCTCTCGCGCTTTACGCGAAGGCAAGTTCCCCATCTCGAACGCAGACACCGAAGTTGCTGCGGTCGAACATGATGTCGCTC
>JACCDG010578079.1_pt1 | contig 44461 bp, 40 predicted proteins | sample 7442471 | NCBI WGS metagenome assembly JACCDG01 (sample SAMN15323444, study PRJNA562643) | freshwater metagenome | isolation source: river surface water | place: USA:Blue River Watershed | collected 2017-08-17
AGTTTCAGAATTGGCTTGTTCTTCAGATTCAGGGAATACTTCATCCTGAACCTCTTCTTCCTCCTCACGGAATTCTGGAATCGTTGTATCCAAAATGACTCTGCGAGGAAGTTCCTTAGAAAGTGCTGCTTCTTGTTCTGCAGTTGTAAGTTTCTTCATTTGAGGAGGAGTGATGGTCTTCAAATCAGCATTTGTTAAGAATCTCATTCCAATATTCATGTAACTTGATAACTCCTGCTCTAGCAACTTCAAGGAATACGGGATTTCAATCTTGGAAAAGGTTGCAGTACTACGTTTCGCAATGGGTACAATCTGAAGATTGCTTGGTCTATCTCCATAAAAGCGCACAGGACCATCACAAAGAGGGCAGATTGTGAGATTTTCCTTTTCGTTATAAATAGGGATTGTTCCACAGCTGTTGCAGACAATAAACTCTGCACCATCTGCACGTTTCATGTAACTTTCTCTTACAAAGGACATAATACCGTGACCCACAATAGCATCACGTTCCATTTCACCGATACGCAAACCTCCCTGGTTTCCACGACCACCCGTCGGTAAATGTGTACGTTGTTCGCGTCTACCCTCTGCACGTGCATTCCATTTATCTTCAACCATGTGTTTGAGTCTCATTGTGTAAACATTTCCAACGAAGATGGTGGAAGGAATCATAACACCCGTTGTTCCATCATACAAGATTTCCTCACCAATAGGCTCCATTCCAAGTTGATCGCGTAACACTTTTCCAATCGCTTCGTGAGGAGAGCCTGTATTCATAAAGGTTGTTCCGTTTCCAATTGCACCCGCCATACAGGCTGCCTTTCCAAGCAAAGCCTCCAAAAGTTGTGCAATCGTCATACGAGAAGGAATGGCGTGAGTATTCATGATCATATCAGGAACAAGACCATCTTTTGTACGAGGCATATCATGACCTCTGATCATCATACCAATTGTACCCTTTTGACCGTGACGATTGGAGAATTTATCACCCAATTCAGGGAATCTGTATTGAGTTACACGAACCTTCACAAGTGCTCTCCCATTATTATCCATGGTAATGGCAATCTTTTCTACAACTCCAGATGTCCACACTTGAGGTGTAAGACTAGCATCGCGAATGGCACCACCCTCTGCTCTCATATAACGACCCACTAAAACTGTATTTTCATCTACAAATGTTCCTTCACGAATAATTCCACGCTCATCCAGTTTTGAGTAATCAAGGCCAGGTTTCAAATCTGTCCAAGCAGGGGTGTTGGCAGGATTGGCAATGCGCGACTCTACTTTTACCTTCGGATCATCACTACCGAACTCTTCAAAGACTTCATAACTTCTATATGCAATACTATTAAAGAGACCGCGTTGGAGAGCATCTGCATTCATGACGATACCGTCTTCTTGATTGTAACCAGTAAAACAACCCATGGCTAAGACTAAATTCTGTCCATATCCCATGTTTCCATTCGCAACATGATCAAAGTAGAGTGTTCTCACTAAGGGTGCTTCACTATAACAGAGAACGTGGACTTGATTATCAAATCGGTTTTGGAAATTTGTCGCAAACATAGAAAGACCCTGCTTACTCTGTGAACAACTGAGCTGATTACGCACACCTTGATTGTGATTTGCATAAGGAATCATGGATGTCATAAGACCAAACATGGTAGAAGGGTGAATTTCCAAATGTGTTGTATCCGCTTGCACTTGTTCAGGGAAAGCCGCCACATAAGATTCATTATGTTCATAAGGATCAATGTATTCTACACAACCTGTATGAGGAGTGAGGGCCCTTTCATAGGCTTCCAAGTCAACATTTTCAACAGAAGCCAAAGGATCTACAAAAATATTTGTAGAAAGAGTATGAGACTCTGTCAGAGGAAGATTTCCTAAGAAAAGATCACGCCAATTCTTCGCCGAGCGAAGTTTCTGAACTGGAATTTGTCCTCCCTCAATATGAATTAAAGGACGAAGAGGTCTACCTTCATCAATATAGATAAAAACATATTTATCACGAATGGAAAATCCAACGCTGACAAATGCAGGAAGACAGCCAGTCCACTTCATGAGTTTGAGAACACGAGTGAGATCATTTGGACGAATTGTGTATCCAAGAACACCTGAATTGAGAAAGACAGGAACACCTATGCTCGCAATAGCAGGAGTGACTTCATCACAAGGAAGTACACCTGCTCTATCAAATAACCATTTTACAATCTTATGAGGAAGACAATATGTACTGATGGCAGTAAGGACATTCATATTTTTTGTGATACCGATTGATGCACCTGAAGGTGTTTCATTTGTGCAGAAATATCCATATTGACTGGTGTGGAGACGACGAGGTCCCTGGAGTTTCATTGAAGTGTCAAAATCAAGAGAAAGACGACGACAGTGGGATAAGAAATCCATGTATGAAAGTCGTGAGAGCATTTGGAGAACACCCTGTTCTTCACCACCTGGTTTGCTTCCCCATTTTCCCTTGAACCCTTTCATGAGGCCTTCTGTAATAAAATTCGGCACAAGCATACTGGAAATAGTAGCAGAAGAGAAGAGATTCTGGAAATTTGTTCCTTTGTAAATACTTTTATTGTATTTGTACTCTTTATCAAAGGTGAGCAATGTTTGCTTGGTCCAGTTTTCATAGACATTCTGGAATAACATTCGGATAAGAATACCACTTGTTAAACAACGCTGATTTCTAGTATCATCACGATCTGTCTGTTCATCAATACCTGCAATCACACGGAGGATCTTTCTTACACAATCTCCTAAATACATGGCACGAGTAATAAGATTATCTTCACAATGTGCAAATAAGTTATTATGAAGAACATCCATAACGTGTTCATCACTAAACCCTTTTGTAAGAACTTTTATGTACTGAATGCTGCTGTATGTATCAAGAAAAGGGAATGCAGCGACTATGGTTTCATCCAACATGGGCTCTAAGATCTTTGTTTCATCAGATTCAGGATTGGGAAGAATCATGCGAATAATATCTTCATCTGCCTGTACACCAAGTGCACGGAAAAGAACAAAGAGCGGAACAGGTTTTCTTACATAAGGAATCTGCACTTCAATCGTTTTTGCACGGCGATAAAAGTTAAATCCAACACGACGAATGGCTCGTGTATTCGGATTCAAACAAGAGATAAGTGCCTGATAAGAAACTTGAGGATCTCTCGGTTTTTTACTGATATACAATGTGTTGAAAGCCTGTTGTTGACTTGTGACAAGAACCTTTTCTGATCCATCCACAATGAAATATCCTCCATAATCATACACACATTCACCAGCCTCTTTCAAAAAGGGCAAGGGCTTCTTATTTAACAAGCAATACCGAGAATGAAGCATAATCGGCATTTCAAAAAGCGGGTACTTCTTGAGTGACGGTTCAGACTCGGGATCTAGTTCCACAATACGTTTCTCCTTCGTATCAGGATCAGTATACGTGATTCTTACAAAAATATCTGCCTGGATTTGACTCTTATACGTAAGATTTCTGAGTCTGGCTTCATTAGGGAAAAGTAAACGCACCTCCTTTGTATTTTGAAGGCTGACCGTTGGAGATCCAATGAGAAGTGCATCTCCATTGAGGCCACCGATATAGATTTCAGCCTTATATAAATAAATATCAGTATCTTTGATATTTTCTTGAAGAAGTATCAATGGATTTGATGCTTTCACAATTGCAGACAAATCTTGTGAAAGAAACTGATCAAAACTATCAATGTGATGTCTTGTCCAAGGATAGTCTTGTGTTGTGTAATAGAGGTTGAGTAGTTTTTCAACAAGAGTTACTGCATCATCTCCTTTTAAAAGTGCTTCCATCTCAAGAATCCTAATCGCAGATGAGGTTTCTTCACATGGTGACTAAGCGCTTTTTTACATATATTTCCAAGCAGGATCTTCAGGTGCAGGAGATGAGGGGAGTTGCTTACCTGAATAAGCAGATGCAACATCTTGGAAAAAAGAGGATGGTATGCTACTACCACCCGCTTGGTTAGATCCAAGACCTGCCGGTAATGTAGGACTGATATCCTTCACACCACAATCGGCTTTATAAGCAAATTGATTAAACTTATCATAACCAGAAAGACCAGCAGATAAATAAGCAGGATAAGAAACTGCTCCATTAAATGAGGGTCCATCAATGCCGGGACGTGTCTGATAATCAAGAGGTGCGCCAGCGATGGGGGCAGCACCGCCTTTCATTGTTTTCTTGGCTTTTCGTGTCATACGATGTACCTTCTCACTCATTTTTACTTTCAAGTAAGCTTCTGCAGCAGACTTTTCAAGTTCACGACCAAAAACTTCTTTCCAAGTCGCTTGAAACTGCTTCACTTGCTCGGGCATTGAAAGTGAACGAATGGACTGAACTTTCGCTTCTACCTTGTCAAAGGCGCGTTTCAATTCAGGAATTGTCATTGCTGAGGTCTTTTTCCCTTTGTTTGTTTTATTGCGACGGGTTTTCTTGGAAACCATTCTAGTAAGACTTTAGGAGAAATATTTACGATAAAAGGCAGTTGAACCAACATTTCGTGTAGGTGTTAGATAATTCGTAGGAGGTTTGTAGTTGGGTGATAAACCTTGCACGTATTTTTGAAGATTGGTTGGCATAATTGCAGTATCTTTCTTACTCGGCCATACCCACTTTCCAACAAGATTGAGTAACCATCCAACCATGAAGACAACAAGTATACCAATTAAAATGGATCCTGAAGAACCTTGGACTACATCGCCCCAAGTGATATTTCTGTAATCATCTTGAAAAAACTGTCTATGATGATAAACCGTGAGTCCTAAAACAAGTGCTGCAAGAAGTGCTAGTAAAAAAGGGCTTACATAAGGATATACACCGATAATCAAAATGGCTGCAAGTACAAATATAAGTAAAGACGGTAGGAAAAGTTCCATTCTGTAAGAATCATAGATTTCTTACCAGTGTTTTATGAGAATTCGTTTTTTGGTCTTATAAGATAAAACTAAAGGGTCAAAGAATTTTGGAATCCAGGTGCTGATTGGAATGAGTTGTGAGCAAAAGGCATTCTTGCTCTTTTCATAGACTTCTTCTGGATGGTGATTTCTTGCACACTCCCATGCATTCCACTTCAATTCGCAAACGTAATACCGATATTTATCTTCCATTGCTACTTGGTTGGCAAAGCAAAACTGTATCAATTTTTTAGATTTTATCAATCAAGTCCACTTGAGTTAAGAAATGTTTACGACAACACTGTCTCTTAAGACCAAGCGCATCTAGGATTTTCTTCTCAACAGTTTCGGGAAGAGAAGAACCATCAAAATACACCTTATTTTGATCCTTGTCCATTCTCATTTCTTGTCTTTTCTTTTCATAAAATCTCCATTTATCTGCTAATAGTTTTCCACAATTCATACAACGGACAGGGATAATCATGGTTTCTAGTAATACAGAAGATTCCTCCTAAGGTTCAATTTTATGATCATACAAGTGCGTTCCAAAAACTAATTTTGAAGCGACCCCGCATACAGAATGACCTCCGTTCTTTACTCTGGTGGATTAAATTTCCAAGGTAGCAATCCTGTTCGTAGTGAAATTGTAAGTCTACGGAACTTAGTTTCTGATCTTGAAAAGCGCTTGAAGAAACTTGAAGCGGGTGGTGGTACTTCTACTGCAACTGTTGTTCAAGGGCCGCCCGGACCTCAAGGCCCCCCTGGCCCCCAAGGACCTGCTGGTCCCAAAGGTGATAAAGGTGAACCTGGTCAAATGGCTTACATTGCGATGCCTCCTAATATGATGCCCTCAGTGGCTTCTGTACCTACAACTGTATCTGCACCTGCTCCCACTCCTTCCCCCGTTGCTGCTTCTGTAGTTGCTACTGAGTAAGAGATGTTCTAAGCTTTCTGATTTGAGGAACACTTATGGTAATATTTAACTCCTGCAGTTTACATTGTATGTATTCCGCAGTTGCATTTGGTTTTTCTTGAATGAGTTGTAAGATTGTAGTTTGCTCTTCCTCTGTCCATTTAGATTTCTTTGCTTTGGTTTTTGATTTTGCTTCTTTGGCTTCCAACACTTGAATGTCTCTCTCTTCCCCCTCACTTGTTTTCTTGACTTTTCCAATGACAATTTCTGAATTGTGATGTTTATCGTGGCATTTCTGACAAACTACAATAAGATTGTCCCGTTTGTTCTTATGAGAACCATCTTCAAAAAATCCATCTGCATTTGCATCTTTTTGAGGGCGAATATGGTGCACTTCCAGTAAACTTGTAATTCCACATCTGCAAACTTCACATTCCTTTTTGAAGACGGTAGAATTGTAAATTGTTTTATCAGCGCCTTCTTCATTTGTGGTTCCAAGCAATTGATGACGGAAGGCCTGCGCTTTCTCAAGAAACTCTAAAGGAAGATTGAGTGCACGTGCAACTTCTAATCCATACAGACTACTTCCAGGTCCTTTGTGAAGAGTTCTATCATAAATGAGTTTGTCAGTCGCCACTTCATAGCGCACACGAAGATGCCAAATTTGTAGACTTTGAAGAGCAGCAATACTGTCCAATGCAAGAAGTCCATGAAGATGGGTTGCAAAAATAAAACAACTCTGCTTCTGGGTTAACCATTCAAGACCTGCTGCAACTAAACTCGTTGCAGAAACAGATTCAGTTCCACTACAAAGTTCATCACCGAGAACAAGACTGTGCTTATCTGCTCTCTTCAAAATTTCCCGAAGTTCAGTCATTTCCACTGTGAAACTGGAAAGTCCTGCCCAAAGATTATCATGATTCAGAATACGTGTGAAAATACTGCGAAAGGGTCTCAAGCGAAATTCAGTTGCAGGTACAAATGTACCGCACTGAGCCAAAAGAACTGCAATTCCAAGGGCTTTCATGAGAGACGATTTCCCACTCGCATTCATACCATAAACTAACCAGCCCTGGGAGCAGTGTTCATATCCTAAACTAATATCATGCTTCACATACTCTACCTTTCCTAGATTCTGTTCAATAAGAGGATGGCGTAATCCATGGGCTTCTACTGCTCCTCCTTCACCTTCATCATAGTCAGGAGGGCAAAACCCATTTTCTTTAGAAACTTTTGCAAGTGTAAATGTTACATCTGTTTCTGCAATCCAGTTCTCCAATTGTTCCCAAAATTCAGCGTATTGATCTACTAAACTTTGACAGATGGCTGGAATTTCTTGATGAAATGTTCTCTGAAGTTCTTCTCGCTTTTCAAAGACTTTCATGTGAACTGTTTCAAGATAAGGAATATTTAGATTTGCTCCACTTTTCTTCATAGAAACTGACATATTTGGATAAGGGTGTTTATCCTTGGGAGTCTGTAATTTAATTTCCACCTGTTTCATAATTGTTTTAGAACCCACAATACAATACAAAAGAGACTCACGACTTTCTATTTTCAAGGCATCTGTTGGAAGTCCCACCCATGTGCAAAGAGTTTCTACTAATGTTGAAACATCTTCTTTCAACCTTTGAAGATCCTTTTCTACTTGTGCAGTACGTGGTGCCTTCTTTTCTGGAAGAAACATTGTGTTTTCATCACAGGTTTCTGCTTTCTGAATATCAAAATGTTCATGGAAGACTTCAATGTATTTTTTCAGTTGATCAATGAGTTCAACAGGCATTTCAAGGCCAGAATTCAAAAGAAGATCTTGTAGTTTTAAAATACTTGTATACGTTTGTTCAAGAAAAAGAATATCTGATGCTGACACTTTATAGGTTTGGATTTTTCTGTGAAGTCTTGCAAGATCATACATTTGTTTGAATAAAATAGCAATTTGTTGCCTTGTCTTATCATTAAGATTCTGGGCAGTTTGAATATGATGAAGTCTCTGTTTGAGTTTTGAAACATTCGTGATAGGATACAAAAGGCGCATGCGCATGGCACGCTTTCCCATCAGTGTATACGTATTCATAAAGAGACCAAAGACAGATTCTTCTAGATTGGAACCCAAAATATTGACTTGTTGAAGAACATTATTTCCAAGAAAGACAGATTCTTGGGGAATCCAAAGAGAATGACTGTGGAGTTTTTCAGACATAGAGGGAAAATGGTCTTCAATGAATCTTAATAAAAGTACAAGAGACCATTCTACAAAAGATTTCTCACGAATATGAAGATATTCATAGACTGGAAGAAGTGTTTTAGGACGAAACATTCGTTGCAGAATATGTTCACGAACTTCTGCTGTTGTCAGTGCACCCAATGTAGCCTCATTTACAATGCGTTTATGTAAGAGAGGGTTTTGTAATCCAAGTTTTCCTTTGAGAGAATTTTCAGATGGACAAGACACTGTATCCCCTTTCCAAAAGACAATGACTTCGCGAGGAGGGTGTACTTGGAAGAAATGCACAAGATCATCTGTTGTCCAACTCACTGATTTTCCTGCCGCTTGTCCTTCATACGAAAGAACTTCCCCTGTTGTCAGATCAATTGCAGTTGCAGAAAATCGCGGTGGTTCTTGTGATGGCCATTTTTCTTCTTCAAAATAGACAGATCCAATATAGAGTGTTTCTGTCTGAATTGTATCCACGAGCTCTACGTGTGTACCAGGAGATAGAATACGTGTCATTTCGCGATATTTTTTCCCACCAACCTCTTTTGTTTCCTCAATAACTACACATGTCCAATTCTCTCGTGTAAGTCTGAGAGCAAATGTGTGAAGGCTTTGAAGAGGAATGCCTCCCCAGATTCCATCACGATTTCCAGGTCCACTTGCTTTTTTGAAGGTTAATTTAATTCCCAAAAAATCAATGACTTTTCTGGCAGAGGTTTGTCCTTCACCAGTTTCTGGATCTAAAATATCATAAAATTCAAAGAATTTTCCTACTTGAAAAAAGACCGCAGTCTGCGGCCCATATGTGCTTGCATAATGTTTATATGATTTTACATACTCGTCAAACATTGTATTTGCAACCAGCGTGCTTGCAAATAGGGTATTTGGTGTTGACGTCATCCTACCTAAGTAATAGTAGGAAAGCTTTAGCCTATATCAGGCGGGACACTCAGGAGTATAAAAGACCTGCTTCAATCCATACTCACGCATACACTTCTCCAGAACCCTCTGACACTCACAACAGGGCTTTGAATTAGAAGGCTGACCCTTTGCATTAAACCGCCAAACATACATCGTGGCTCCACGAAGCTTCTCCACATTCCCCAACCTCTTCAAGGCATTCATCTCAGCATGAATCGTATACTGAGAGAATCCGCAACCACTTGACCTCGTTCCACCCTGATTTACCGCTGTTGAGAGAATACGATTTCCCTTAACAATAGTACAAATATGGGCAGAATGCTTTGACATACTCACCTTAGGAGAAGGCCTCACAGTATCAAGAAGATAGTCATGGAACAGACGTCCCATCTTGGAGAATAAGAATAACTGTTAGTAGTTTGCTGACAGTACTACAGGCTTGTAGGGCCTAAACGGTGTCAATTTTTTTTGCTCCTTATTTCTTTTTTTCTTCCTCCTTCTTTGAGAAGGTGTAATTTGTAACAGCATAGAGAGCATAGCCTGTCATAGCGGTTGTTATAAGAAGTGCAATAACATTATTAAAACTATACTCATTCATATTTGCACTTATCCCTGTCATAATCAATCCAATTAAAGCACCTATAAATCCAAGAGCATTAAAGATTCCAATGGGTATACCTGCTCCAAACGCTCCCACCTTTGTAAAGACATAAATACCCATAATCACGGGAGCGAGAAATAAGAAGGCAACTATATATCCATAATTAATCCCTCCCATTCCTGCCATATTTGTGATTCCTTTTAGAGAAGGAAGTTTAGGGGCAGAAACCTTCGGTAACTTGGGAACTTTTAGAGAAGATACTTGAGGAACTTTGGGAATCTTGAATGACGAAACCTTAGGGAGTTTAGGAAACTTAGAAGACATCTACTCTAATCAAGGATTTATAACGCGCGTTGCTTGAGTTGTTCAAAATCAATGTACATCTGACGTAACATACTTTCGGGGGCTTTTGAGTCCTTTTTAATGAGTCCTGCTTGTTGTAATTTCTTTTTGATATCGTCAACGGAAATCTTTTCAGAATCTTTCTTAATAGTTTTAGCACGATGAATTCTCTTGGAAAGCCCATCCAATGAGACACGAATTCTACGCGCTGCCTTTAAGGTCTTATTTTTAGGTTTCTTTGCCACTAAAACACCGGGAGTTTCTTTCGTTACTTTGGGTTTGGCTGGTGCTAAGACAACCTTTTCCTTTGCTTTCTTTGTTTTTTCTAAAATGACTTTCACAGGAATTTTTTTCTTTTCTTTTTCCTGTTCTTTATTTCCACCGAGAAGTTGAGTAACATTTGCAGGAGCTGCAGCTTGTACAGGAGGAGTAGGTATAGGTGTCTGTACAGCAGGAGCAGCTGTTTCTTTTGTTACAATGGCAAATACATTCTTGGGAGTATTATTTTCTCTATTGACTCTAACCATTCTATCCGATTCAGCAGGGATTGACTCCTGGGCCTCTGGAGGAACTTGTTGACCACCCTTTTGTTTTCTTTTGCGACGAGTCTTTGTGCCAGTGAGATAACTTTCTGCAGCCGCTCCAGAAATTGTAATTGATTTTGTTTCACTGCTCATGCTATATTAAGTGAAGAATCCTTCTTTGTGTAAAAATGTCCGCCTAAACCCACCACTTGTATAAAATTGAGGGATGTTCAGAAATCAAACTAGTTTCAAGGAAAGTATGTTACCCTCTTATAAATTTATACTTGAAAAGTACTTTAGTCAGACGGATGGAAGACAAATTATCTCCCATCAACTGGAATCTTTCAACCATTTCATGGATATTGATATCCCTGAAATTATTCAGCAAGTGAACCCTATAGTCATTCACGGAAGTCCTGAAATTCCTCTTTCTGGACCTCGTTCAGCACTTGCGTCTGCAACAGGCCTTTCCACGAGTGCAGCCAATGCACTTATGGGAAATACAGACACTCCATTTGTTCCTTCCTCTGTTCAGGCCAATCATGAATATGAAGTTCAAATCTTCTTTGAAAATACTTCCATTCGCAAACCTACAATCTTTGAAAACAATGGTGCTATTCTTCCCATGATGCCCAATGATGCTCGTTTGCGAAATCTTACATATGCGTCTCCTCTCTTTGTAGATGTTCGCGTACGCACAACTTTTATTGATAATACAAAGCAAGGTGAAAAGGTTATGCGTGAGCGTCTCTTTCCCAATGTTCATTTGGGGAAGATTCCAGTGATGGTAGGCAGCAAATACTGTTTGCTCCACGATCAGAAACATATTCATCCTCAGGTTCTCGGTGAATGTGCAGAAGACTTTGGAGGCTATTTCATCATCAGTGGTGGTGAACGTGTGATTATCAGCCAAGAGCGAATGAGTGAAAATCGTCCTTTCGTCTTCCGTAACAATCGTAACTCCACAAAGGAAGTAGAAGTGATTGAAGTCAAGAGTATTGGCCCTGATAATGATCAAGTCCCCAAAAACAATGCAGTCAAAATCATGTATCACCCTAAGAATCCTCAACTCTTCGTACTTCGTGCAGCTATTCCTCGTATTAAGACGGAAATTCCACTCTTCATTCTCTTCCGTGCACTTGGTGTTGTAGCCGACAAAGATATTATTGATCTCATTCTTGGTCCTAATGGCGATCCTGTTTATGATACCATCATTACAGAAACAATCATGGAATCCAAAGATGTACAGACTCAAGAACAGGCTCTTGCTTGGATCAGCGGCCAAGTCAATAGCTGGTCTTCACGTACTACCAAGCAAATGAAGATTCAAGATGTTCTCAATATTGAATGCTTCCCACACGTAGGTATCAAAGAAGATACTTGGTATGATAAGGCTTGCTTCTTAGCCCACGTAGTTCGCAAAGTCCTCTGGGTTAACAGCAATCGTATCCCCAATGATGATCGTGATGGATATCCGAATAAGCGTGTAGATCTCCCTGGTTTCCTTTTAGCCAATTTGTTCCGTACCTACTTCACCAGTAAGATGGTAAAGGATATTCGTGCAAGCATTGGAAAGGAAATCCACAGTGGTTCTTGGCGTGCTAGTGGTAACTTTGAAGATATCCTCAATGTAAGCAACATCAATAAGATTATCAAGTCTGTAATCCTTGAAGTTGGACTCAAAACTTCCCTTGCGACTGGTAACTTTGGTTCTGCAAAGATTGGTGGTCCCACGAAGATTGGTGTTTCACAAGTTCTCAATCGTCTCAATTACATTTCTGGAATTTCTCACTTGCGTCGTATTTCTACGCCGATTGAGAAAACAGGTAAACTTGTTCTTCCTCGTAAACTCCACAATACGCAGTGGGGATATATCTGTCCTAGTGAAACTCCAGAAGGTCACGGTGTAGGTGTTGTGAAAAACATGAGCAGCACTGCACATGTAAGTATCTACAGCAATCCTAAAACGATTCGTGAATATATTGAGACCATTGGTACACTCAAACCTTTGAAGCAAACCACTCTAGAAGAGAAACATGCAGGGACTCGTGTATTCTTGAATGGAGCATGGATTGGTATTCTTTCAGTAGAAGATACCCTCTCTACACTTGCGAAACTCCAATATGCAAAACGTGCAGGGCGTATCCACATCCAAACAGGAATTATCTGGAAGACGGCACTCCGTGAAATCTGGATTACTACTGAAGCAGGTCGTATGTTGCGTCCTCTCTTCTTTGCTGGTGCACTTGCCGAGATTGCAAAGGATAGCACTGGCAAACTCGTGGAACAGATCCATAATCTCAAAACATGGGAAGAGCTTGTTCTCTGGGAAACTCCTGGAAAGAATCATTTGCTAGAGTTTGTTGATCCTGGTGAAACAGAAAATACGTATATTGCAACGTATCCCCAAGAAATTGTGGATCACCCTGAACGTGGATACACTCACGCAGAGATTCACCCCAGTACAATTCTTGGAACACTCGCTAGCAATATTCCATTCCCAGATCACAATCAATCGCCCCGTAACTCGTATCAAGCAGCCATGGGTAAGCAGGCTATGGGTATGTATGCACTGAACTTCCGTGAACGCTTTGATGCCCTTGCACACTTGCTCTGTTATCCTCAAGTTCCCTTCGTCAGCCCCTTCATGTCCCAGTTCTATGGTGCACAGAAGATGCCTTCTGGTCAAAATATCATTGTAGCCATTGCAACTTACACAGGATACAATCAAGAAGATTCCGTCATGATCAATCGTGCTTCTCTAGATCGTGGTCTCTTCCGTTCTATCTTCTACCGCACATACAAAGATGAAGAGCGTAAGAATCAATCGTCTGGTGAAGAAGAACGATTCAGTTTCCCTGATACTACGTTGACTCGTCAGATGAAGAATGCAAATTACAGCAAATTGGATGGAACTGGCTTTGTTCCTGAGAATACATACGTGGACAGCGATGATATCTTGATTGGAAAAGTTGTGCCTATTCGTGTTCCCACGGGTATGGTCATCCCTGCAGGTTCCAAGAAATATCGTGATGTTTCCCGCACCATGCGTAACAATGAATCAGGTTGGGTGGATCGTATCTTCAAGAACAGAAATGGCGAAGGCTATTCTTTCGTGAAACTCCGTGTTCGTCAAGATCGTATTCCTGAAATTGGTGACAAGTTTAGTTCACGTCACGGTCAGAAAGGTACTGTGGGAATGATTCTCAATCCTGAAGATATGCCTCAGACTGCTTCAGGTATTATTCCTGATATCATCATCAATCCTCACTGCATTCCTTCACGTATGACGATTGCACAGCTCATGGAAACTCTTCTAGGAAAAGTGTGTGCTGAACTCGGATGCCTTGGTGATGGTTCTCCTTTCAATGAAGTGACACTTGAGAAACTCCAAAAGATTCTTCGTGATGATTTGGGTATGGAACCTTCTGGCAATGAGATTCTGTACAATGGCTACACGGGCCGTCAAATGGAGACCAGTATCTTCGTAGGTCCTTGTTTCTATCAGCGACTCCGCCACTGTTCTGCAGATAAGATGCACAGCCGTTCTTCAGGACCTTTGGTTATGCTCACTCGTCAGCCTGCAGAAGGACGTGCACGTGAAGGTGGTCTTCGTTTTGGTGAAATGGAACGTGATTGTGTTGTAGCTCACGGTATTGCTGAGTTCACTAAAGAACGTTTCATGGAGTGTTCTGATTTGTTCCGTTGCTGGTCGTGCAGAGATTGCGGATTGATTGCGATTGTCAATCCAAAAGAAGGTATTTGGGCTTGCAAGGGATGTGGCAATACAACGAACTTCAGTTCTATTGAGATCCCCTATGCTTACAAATTGCTCCTCCAAGAACTAGAAACGATGAATATCACATCTCGTCTCCTAACTCAAGGAAAACTTCTCAAACATCTTGCTATTAAAAATACTAGTGATAAAATCAATACTTGAGGATCAAGAACTATATGACGTTTTCAAACAACTTCATTAAATCCATCAAGAAAAACTTATCAAAATAAAGTTGTCCATCATAAATATCTTTCGCATTAAACAATTGAATATGTTGAATTTCACACTCAGCGCAATGTCTTCTTTTTGTCACGAGTTGACTTAAATTTTTTGGCCATTCTTCGTACAATGGAGAGATATATCCATCTTCTTCAAGAATTTGAATTATTTTAAATATGATACTGTAGTCATATTTATAATAGATATACGTACCATCTTGATTGGGAAGGCTAAGAGGAATTGTGCAGATTAAACGTGCAAGAGTCTGTTGTGTTATCTGATTCTCAAAGAGTTCTTCTATGACTTCTCGCATAGCCGTTTGAAATGCCGTTTCACCATGATATTTTTTTCCACCAAAGCCTGTCCACTTCTGCTGTTTTCGTTGAAATCCTGCTAAAAAAGAGCATTTATCGTGAAATAAACATCCTGCTGATTCATATTCCATTCTTCTTACGATTAAAAACATTTGTGGTTTTAAACCGCATCATAAAAATTGATTGTTCCATTTTTCATTTTTGCGGTATAGCCCGGAATTCATTATCACAATGACCTATAGTATGCATGTCCTCAAACGCAATGGTAATCGCGAAGCCGTGTCATTTGACAAAGTCTTGTCACGAGTTCGCAAAGCAGCGCGTGGTCTTTCGGTAAATCCTGATGCTCTTTCCCAACAGGTTTTGACGCGTATTTATGATGGAGTTCCTACTACTCAACTTGATGAACTCACTGCAGCAAATGCAGCCAGTCTTTCTACGCTCCATCCTGATTGGGCAGTCCTTGCATCTCGCATTGCCATCAGCAATCACCACAAGAATACAAATGCATCTTTCTCTCATGTTATGCATGCACTCGCGAATCAAATTATGCCCAAAACAGGTGAGAAAGTGTGTTATGTCTCCAAAGATGTTCTTGAAGTGATTGAAAAGCATGGTGAAGAGATTGATGCTTATATTCAACATGATCGTGATTATTTCCTTGATTATTTTGGATTTAAGACTCTTGAAAAATCCTATTTGCTAAAGGATACGAATATGGTGATTCTTGAACGTCCTCAGCACATGTGGATGCGCGTTTCAGTTGCCCTCTGGGGATCTAATTTGAAGCGTGTCTTTGAGACCTATGATACTATGTCACAGAAACTCATGACGCATGCTACTCCTACCCTCTTCAATGCAGGAACTCCTCGTCAACAACTCAGTTCTTGCTATCTCCTTTCTATGCATGATGATAGTATTGCAGGAATCTATAAAACTCTTGGCGATTGCGCAGCGATTAGTAAATATGCGGGTGGAATTGGTCTTCATATTCACAACATTCGTGCCCGCGGTGCTCTCATTCGTGGCACGAATGGAACTTCCAACGGTTTAGTTCCTATGCTTCGTGTCTTCAATAACACTGCACGCTATGTGGACCAAGGAGGTGGTAAGCGAAATGGAAGTTTTGCAGTCTATCTTGAACCTTGGCACGCGGATGTGGAAGATTTCTTGAAGTTGAAACTTAACAGTGGATCTGAAGAAGAACGTGCTCGTGATCTCTTCTATGCTCTTTGGATTCCTGATCTCTTCATGAAACGTGTAGAATCTGATGGAGAATGGACACTCTTCTGTCCTTCAGAGGCTCCTGGCCTTGCAGATGTTTGGGGTGAAGATTTTGAGCGCCTCTATCAACAATATGAAAAAGAGGGTCGTGGTCGTAAAACAGTAAAAGCCCAGAAACTCTGGTTTCAAATCTTGGATGCACAGATGGAAACTGGAACTCCCTATCTTGTTTACAAGGATGCAGCAAACAAGAAAAGCAATCAACAAAATCTTGGTACAATCAAGTCAAGCAATCTCTGCTCTGAAATTATTGAATTCAGCAATTCACATGAAACGGCTGTTTGTAATTTAGCCAGTATTGCCCTTCCTTCCTTTGTAGGCAATGGAACATTTGATTTTGAAGAACTCATGCGAGTAGTTCGTGTTGCCACTCGCAACTTGAATCGTGTGATTGATATCAATTATTATCCTACTCCTGAAACTAAGAGAAGTAACATGCGTCATCGTCCCATTGGTCTAGGTATTCAGGGACTTGCAGATGTCTTTGCTATGCTCAAACTTTCTTGGGAAGATGAAGAGGCTGCAAAACTCAATCAACTTATCTTTGAACATATCTACTATGCGGCTGTGGAGACTTCTTGTGAGCTCGCGGATGAAGAAGGTCCCTATGAGACATTCCGTGAACATCCTGATCCCTATTCCTCTCCCAATCATTCAGGCTGGGGAATGAATCCTGGATCTCCTGCTTCTCAAGGAAGACTTCAACCTGATTTGTGGGATGTAAAACCCATTTCAGATTTGGATTGGGATGGCCTTCGTCAACGTGCAAAGAAAGGTATGCGTAATTCACTCTTAGTGGCCCCTATGCCTACTGCAAGTACTTCTCAGATCCTTGGATTCAATGAATGCTTTGAACCTTTCACAAGCAATCTCTACACACGCCGCACTCTTGCAGGTGAATTCATCATTGTCAATAAGTACTTGCTCAAAGAACTTATGGATCTTGGAATTTGGTCTGAAGAGTTGAAACAACAAATCATTGCTCGCAATGGAAGTGTCCAAGGAATTCCTGGAATTCCTGAAGATATTCAACAACGATACAAAACAACTTGGGAAATCAAACAGAGATTCTTGATTGACATGGCTGCTGCACGTGGTGCATTTATTTGCCAGAGCCAGAGTTTGAATCTCTTCTTGGCCGATCCCAATTATGCCAAACTCACGAGTATGCATTTCCACGCCTGGAAACAAGGTCTCAAGACTGGATGCTATTACTTGCGCACAAAAGCGCCAGTAGCAGCACAAAAGTTTACGATTGATCCTCGTCTTCTTGCAGCAGTGTCTGGAAACGCACCTCCTTCTGAACAATATAATGATGAGGAAGATGATAATTCCTCTGTTTCATCAGACTCTAGTGACAGTTCTGAAGAAGAAAAAGAAACACCTGAAGAACGCAAAAAGCGTGAACGTCGTGAGAAAATGGAACGCCTCGCGGCAGAATATGAAGCCGCAGTAAAAGAACTTGCGGACAAAAAGGCTCGTGGTGAAGAAGTGTGTGAAATGTGCTCCGCTTAATTTAATAAATAGACTTTCTATAATAACTTTCAGGTTGCAAATCTATATTTTTCCATTCACCAACCATTTCCCAGCGGCAAAGAGGGACAGAAGAAGCCCAACGATACGATTCAGGTAATTTTTTCCATTGAATAGAGCTTGTATCTCTAAACTTAACCTCTCGTGTGTTGTTAAGTTCAGTGATTGGACTATAAATGATGTGATCCCAATCCGCACTGGAATAATTTTCACCAGGGTGATAGTGACGAGTAGGAATAAAAAGACGATTTGGCCTCATCATATCATGCGTATAGGCAAATGGATGATACGTATGATTTCCCTTCTTGAGTACACAAAGGATAAATCCAAATCCCTCTCTATAATTTTGTTCAAGAACACGAATCAAATCATCTCCATAATCAAAAACATCTCTATTTACTCGTGAAAAATCATATAGAGATGGAACAATAGAGGCTAAATAAGAACCTACTTGAACAACGGGAAGTAGAGAGGCATAGGCATTATGGGACAGAGCACTTCGTAAACCAAGAGTTGGAACTCTTGTAAAACAGGCTTCACAATCTTCAAAAAACTTGGGATAATTACTTAAATCAAGAAGTTCAACACTTTCCGGATTCGGTACTGGAAGAATCATTGCATTTTCATCTTCAGTAGCAACCTCATTAGAATAGACAGTTAGTTGGCGCTTATTCTCTTTATCTGGAGAAACGTATATTTTAGTATTTGCAACCTTTTTTACACTGCTCAAAATGATACACATTTAGTTGTATTTATAAATACATCTTTATGCGTGAAAAAAAGAAAACCTAGGTAGAATCAAATGTGGACCCTCGCCCTTTTCTTCTTCTTGCTCTCCCCCGGTGTTCTCCTTACCATCCCCGCTGGAAGCCGCGGTATCTGGATGTCCGGTCAGACTAGCATCGCCGCCGCCGCTGTACACGCCATCGTTTTCGTCCTCGCTTTGGTCTACGTTGTTCCCTTCCTCCGTCGTTTGGGTGTCCCTCTTGAGGGCTTCGCTGATGCGGCTGTAGCCGCCGCTGGACCCAAGAAGGCTGGTGAAGCCTGCGCGAATGATGATGAATGCGGAACCAACATGAAGTGCAAGGAAAATAAGTGCGCTATGGCTTAAGTTGCCCTTTGTTCTTGAACCTTAACACCCGCTAATCCGTGAACAAAAATTAGGAACTCTCGTGGAAATCCCCAAAAACAACCAGGATTGACATCGGCTCCCTCTGGGATACGACGTGAACTCGTGTTTTTACCATGTGAAAAGGCAACAATGATTTGCTGAGGAGGAATTTCTAAGACATCAGACTCACGTCCTTGTACAAAATGTTCACCTTCACCTACCACTACATCATTTGGGAATCCTTTCTGTTCCCACCAAGATTTGTAAAAGGTGAGTGTGGCTTCAGAAACTCGCTCAGAAAGAGGAATTGTCAAAGGAGGTGAATTGACTGCACTAATGGCTTTATTCAAATCATAGCAAGCAATGGTTGTACACACCGTGGCCTTGGGTTTCATAGGGTGAAGAGTGAGCCAAGCCACACGTCTGCGGAAAGAGGTCTCAGGATAATGGTCATCATCATCCATCATAAGAACAATATCATTGGTTGCGTGTTGAACTCCAATGTTACGTTTCTCACCTACTGAAACATGATGATCCAACTGGTAATATTTAATAGTAAGAGGTGCAGATTTCTTTTTCATTTCTTCAATTCTCTCACCCACAAACTCTTCAGGTTTATCGGTGTCGTCCACCAAGATCCATTCAATCTTGTCTTTGGGATAGTCGCTCAACATGATGTTGTGACAGGCGAGATCTAAGAAACGCTTTCTGTTGTACAAGAGGGTCACTACAGAGATTGGAGGCGCATTCTCAGGAAGGAGAATGGGAGGACGAGATTCCTTGCGTCTTTGTTTGAAGATGGATTCAAAGGAATTGATATATTCAAGGAATGATCTATGAAAGGTTTCATACCGTTCTTGAGATTTCGCTTTTCTTACTTTACGAATCAAAGGAATTTCTGCTTCCATGAAGTTGCGAATCTGCTCATCAAGATTTGCCTGCATAGTTTCCTTGTCAAATACGGCCTCAAGTGCATAGGGGTGTGTTTTACTTCTCTCTTGCGTGCAACGTAACCATCCTACTCCTTCACCAGTATAGTCTTGAGTAAAAGCTTCAATTGTATTCATGATTGTAAAAGCACCAACAGATTCAGCCTCTGCAGCTACGAAGCCAAACCCTTCTGATTTAGAGACAACAAGCTGTCCAGGGAAGAAATTGGCCAACTTGTATCTCGCATTTTCATTCAAGTCCTTTACATGAAACTTTACATTGGAATTTCCAGAAAGATCAAGAGATGCAAGTGAAAACACATTGAGCTGAGGATAGGTATCACGCCACAAAGGGATGATTTGTTTCGCAAATTCAATACGATTCTTACTTCCTCCCAAGAAACAGGCAAACCCCATACCAGGCTCATCTTGAGTAGGAACAATTAAAGAATCCACTTGCCATCCAGGAAACGCCCAAGAAATTGTTTTTGTTTTTTCAATGGGTAACTTCTCACCAAGATCACCCAAAAAGCGGCTTCTAGCCACTTCATTCTTAAAAACAACCGAATCAAAATGCTTCAAATAAGGTACATAGGCGCTTTCAAACCATTCAGGATTCACAACTAAGATATTTACACGTGACCACGGCACCCAAACGTTCACAGGTTGCTCTAAATGAATACAAATATCTGTTTGCATTGGAGGTTCCAAAGGGTCGCACTGAAACACAGTGAATCGTGAATTCGCACTCAAAACCTTTTGAAGAAGATCAGCATCTTTACGGAGACCAAATGGATTGGATTTGTTGAATAAAAGAACGACTTGGAGCTTTCGGTTAGGAATAGACATCTATCCAAATACCAGATAGAGGTTTAGGCAGACATGACAGGAGAAGAAATTCGTGATATTGGATTTTTGCGATGGCGAGATCCGTTTGCATGGCTTGAACGAATGAAAGGGTTTGCATGGGCGAATCTTTTGCAGAAAGAAAATACAACTTTTGACACGGCTGTAAAAATGATTGCTTCAAAAGAACATATTCAAGAAATCAAAAAGATATTTCAAAAGGCAAAAGACGATCATGAAGTACACAATATTTTTCAATCTGGAGATGTAATCATTTCACCCATTGGCAGACAAGATCTAGAGTGGCATTATAAAGGTGAGGAAAAACGTAGTGCTGCTGATGTTATTTCCATAGGTGATTTGTGTTGGTCAATTGAAGAAGATTCAGAAGGACGTGAAGTTTACAATGTATCTTGTTACAAAAAGGGAACAAAGTCACCTTTATGGTCAAGAAAAACTTCTATTGGACCTTTCCTTGCTGTTAGAAATAATCTTTGTTATGTTGTGGAAGCTACTGGTGAACTTCAGTATAGAAGACTTGTTTGTTTCAATGCTGAAACAGGGTCTGGAAGAAAAGTATTATTTGAAGAAAAAAATTTACGGTGCAATTTGGCATTAATGCAAAAAGAAGGTGGATGTATCTTCTTGATTTCAGAAAATAGTGGACGACAACGTTTATTTCACGTGAATGGTGTGAAAGTAGAGCCCTTGTGTCCACAGGGTGTTGCATTCTTTCCTGTTGGATATGGACCAAAAGATGAGGTATGTTATTTTGCAAGAGAAGATTTATTTAGTGCTCCCTGGAAAGCCTTTGGGCAGCCTTTGAAACTTTGGTCTCTCCCTAAAGAACTTCGTTTGTATCGTATACAATCTGTATCTCTTAAACATAAATTATTGGTTACATGTGTTGCTGGTAAAACAACTCTCTATGAATGTCGTTCTGGAATTCATCCTAGAGTACTCAAGGAATTTTATGGAAGTATCATGTTGGATAGACATGCAAATTTGGAACGAAGAGAACAGATTCCCTGTATCATAACACAAGTTGGTTCGTATCCTGTGTCTGTACACTTACCTTCTCAATCATTTCCAACTTCAAAGTTCTACGCAAGGCATTCTTTTCATACTGCAACGAGCAAAGATAAAACGAACATTCCCTTTTTACTTGTGCAAGGGAAAAATATTTCAGTCAAAGGGCTTATGTGTGTAGCTTATGGAGCCTACAATATACCTACTGGCTTAAGTCTATCAAGATGGAAGCCTTATTTGGATTCTGGTTGGTGCATCTGTTTTGCAATGGTGCGCGGTGGTGGAGATTATGGAGATCAATGGGCTGAAGATGCAAGAAGAGATAAAAAATACAAATCCATTGAGGATATTGAATGTGTCATACGAAGTGCACAGAAACTACTTTCTTTAGAACCCCAACAAACATGCCTCTACGGTCGTTCTGCTGGTGGTTACATTGTTGGAGCCATCTGTGCACATCATAATCAAGGCGATTTAATTGGAGCTGCGTATGCTGAAGTGCCCTATGTGGACATTTTAAGAACTACGACAAATCCAAGCCTTCCGCTTACAGTTCTTGAGTATGATGAATTTGGGAATCCTTCCGAAAAGTTGGAGGATCTCCAGACGATTCTTCGCCTTTCTCCGGTTGATGCATTACCTTCTGAAGGTGCACCTGGTATTTTTGTTGTGGCAACCACAAGTACAAATGACAGAGAAGTTTTGCCTTATGAAAGTGTAAAATGGATCTTAAAACTGCGTGGATTTCCCGACAAATCTCGTGGTCAACTCAAACTCCTTCGTATTTTGGACAAACAGGGACACTTTGTAAAAGGGAATACTGAAATACAACAAAAAACAGAGGATTTCCTTTTATTGCAGACCTACCTTGAATCTGTAAAAAAATGAGTGCTCTTAGTAGAAATGAATTCTGCTGCCACCTGCCCCCCTGATGCTGATGGTACTCAGTACACCATGAACCCTTCTACTGGAATGTGCGATCCTGTTCCTGGCACTGGTCCCGCCGCCGCTGTTGGTGGTCGTCGCAAGGCTTCCCGAAAGGCGTCCAAAGGGCGCAAGGCTTCCCGCAAAGCGCGTAAGTCTACTCGCAAGGGCTCCCGCAAGGCTTCTCGCAAGGGCTCCCGCAAAAATCGCAAGGGTTCTCGCAAGGGCTCCCGTCGCAACTAAATAAAATCTCATCTAGGAATATAAGATGAACGGTCCTTCTCGCAAGAATCGCACTCGCAAGTCCCGCCAGAACAACAAGCCTGCCAATGGCATGCGCAAGTCCCGCCAAAACGCTCCCCCCATGCGTAAGTCCCGCAAGAATGGTCGTCAGGCTATTCAAACTCGTCGCCGTCGCGCCCACTAAATAATGTTTACTTCGTAAACTGATTTACAATTCTTAAACAAGATATATAAATATTTTATTTAAGAATCATCCATAATCAAACAATCTGACGTTTCAACTTTCTCACCAAGAAGTTTACGGAGAAAGAGTCTTCTGTGAAGAGGATGTTTTCCATGATCTTTGAGACCATCCCGATGTTTTTGTGTTCCATATCCTTTACAAGAAGCCATATCATAAAAGTCTTGTAAAGAAGGATCTTTTTTGCAGAGATCAAGAACATGATCATCATGTGTTTCTTTGGCTAAAATGGAAGCCGCTGCGACTGGAATGTATTTTCCATCGGCTTCCACCTCAGTGTGCTGTTCTATATCAGTAGTCATACTTAGAATACCATCTACAATAAGTCTATCTGGTGTAACTGTTAAACCACTAACAGCACGCTGAAATGCGAGACGATTTGCGGCAGACATACCAATAGTATCAATCTCAGAAGGTTCAACGAATCCTGTTGCATAGTCTATTGCATAATTCTTAATATATTCAACAAGAGTCTTACGTTTCTTTCCACTAAGTTTCTTACTATCCTTGATTTGTTGTGAAATTTCTTTGATTTCCTCTGTCCACTCAGATTCAGGAAGCCAAATCACAGCACCCGCGACTAAAGGACCCCAAAGACACCCTCTTCCTGCTTCATCCACTCCTGCTTCTATCTTTTCATCTTGAAGATAACGTGTTTTAAGCATTTGAATACTTATTTTACATTTATAAAAGTATCAATTTTTTATTTATGCTTCATATTATAGCATCTTTATTTCTGAAAGGATGATCGCTAGGCAATTTATTATTTAAATTCCATTTTCTCGCCAGATATCCTTCCATCATTTGACACTCTTCAATGGGAAGATTTCTATCTATCATTATAAATTCGCCAAGATAAATATCTGTGCCAGCATATATTCGCAATTTTGATTGATAATAATTATTATCAGGGATAGTGCGTAAATAATCTGGGTAATCATCATAGGTAAATGTTGATTGCCTATTTACTCCATTTAAGCGATATGGACTAATAGTGTTTCCAAGATTATATCCAATACTTAAGATATATCTACCTGTATTTTTCAATATATTATCATAAGGGTCATTTTGGTCAAGATTCGTATCACGTAAATCAAGTAAACCTTCCCCTGCAGTATCACCAAATGTGAGGGCACGAAAATTATCTATTAAATACATCATACGAGTTGCGTCAGCATTAGGATTGTCAGGAAGTGGAATAACATGTTCAACACCAAAATAAGATGATCTAGACACATTTAAAACAGCAAACATAGTAAATGTTGGTCGCATAGTAAAATTTGGAATTTCTAGATACCTTATCACAAACTGGTTAATAAAAAAACTATAAATATTAATTAAATTCACATAAACTAAATTATTTTCATTATACGTTTCAAGATTAAATGTATAAGGATCATATCGTTTATCATTTACACTTTCAGCATAATAATTATTTTTACTTTTATCATTCCATCTTGTTAAAGTTAATGTAGATGAATCATTTGCATCTAACCATAAAATTAAATTATTTGTGAATTTTACATTAAACGAAATGATACTTTGAAGTTTACTGTTTCTAAATGTTCCATTTCCAGATAAATCGCTTGGTGCTGGAAGTTGAGAAAAGGGAATTGGCTTTCCCAGTACTGCTCGTGTATTCGTTAGAAATGGAAACGAGTGCGGAGGATCAAGTTTCTTCAAAAATCCTGTTGACATCTATTGTAAATTATTATTTTTCATTAGACCAATTCCATGAAACAATGGAACAGGATTCTGTTAATCCACCAGTTGCAGAAGTAAATCCTATAAAAGCATTGGAAGAACCTATTGTTGTTCCTATATTAATTGTGCGATTGCTTGTAAAGGACTGATTAGGATTACTGAAATTTTGAATTGTGTAACTCAGTGTTGTTCCATCATAAGAAGCTCTCACTAGAAAATTCCATGTTCCTCCAGCAGTGAGTCCAAAAGTCGTATTCAAAACACCACTTCCTGCCTGATCAGATGGTATAGTCCCACCTGTAAGAATATCTGTACTAAATTGCCCACCAGTTCCATTGTAAGTATCAAAACGAATGGCTACACTATTGTTGATACCTGTGTATCCCAATCCACCACCAGTGTTACCGAGAGACGTGACAGAATTTGTTTGAATGCAAAACGTGGTTCCATCAGCTTGGGTAGAATCAAAGCGAAGATTAAATTGTGTGGACCACTTTGTGATTCTAACTTGTGTTCTATAAAAAGCAGAACCGGTTTGACTAGCAGAGTTTGGTGTTAATTGAAGAATATTATTATTGTAAGAAGTATTTCCATTAAGTTGGATTGGAAGTGCAGAAGAGAAATTGCTTGTTGGAATTCCAAGTGAGAACCAAAGAGGTGAATCAATTACATAGAATTTATTTTGCTGTACAAATTTATCATATCGTTGCGCAGCATAGAATGTAGAGAGATTGAAAGAATTTGAACTGTAATAGGGATGTGTTGTAGGAAGTGTTCCCTGCAATCCCCATTTATAGGCAAGATAACCTTCTATTTGTTGAAAAGTTGTTGTATTGAGTGTTGTACTGAAAAATATAATTTCACCAATATTTCCTCTCATAAAATACGATGAATTAGAGTAGCCATTTCCAACATTAAATGCAAAGTTACAAGAACCATAGTTTGTTGTATCTTGACCAGAACCAGATGCTCCGTTAGATCCATTCACATTGAGTTGAGTGGTTGCCCCATTTTTCCAGTAAGATAAGAAATAAAAGGTATTGTTTGTGGCAAGGGCTGGTGATGAGAAGGAGGTTCGTATGGTACCTCCGCCACCCACATCCATTTCCAGACCATTTGCTGTTCCCTCCCATGTGGGTGCAATACGAGGTGCACCTCCTCCGTTAGCCCAACAGAAAGGAGAACTATAAGTTGTTCCAGTGTTTGTATTGCTCAATGAAAAGACCACAAATGTTGTAAGATTCACTGTCCCACCCGCAAAATTATTTGCAGAAATAGAACCTGTGGTAAGATTTTGTGTTCCATCATAGGTTACTACATTCAAATTATTCCGTGCATTGAAAGTATAGGTTGGCCGAGCAGAAGCCGCAGAAAGATTATTTCCCTTTCCAGATTTATCATTCCATTGAGAAACATTTGTTCCACTCAATGTGATACTCGTTCTATCGGCTGCATCAAACCACATAGAAAGACCAGAAACCGCCCTTGGAAAATTTGGGTTTACAATATTTACATTTGTTTGATATTTTGGATATAAGGTTAGAGGGATATTGGAAAAACCAAAGAGAGCAGCATTGGTGGCAGAATAAGGATGCGAAGAAGGAAGAGATCCTTGAAGACCCCATTTCCAAGCCAAATATCCTTCTATTTGCTGTCGTTGTGTTGTAGAAAGGGGTGCAGAAAACCAAAGGACTTCAGCAATATCACCTGTTATAAAACCATCAGGACCGCTCGCTCCCACAAGGTTTCTTGCTCCAAGGACTAAACTTCTTGAATTATTTGCACTTGGATAGGAACCTGCAGAATAATAACCAATATTATCATTAGTTACAGTCAACGAATTTCCATTTTGATAAATATTTACATTATCAGGAGAATTTCCTGTTGTTAAAAGTAACAGTCCCATCATATAAAATGTTGAACTCGCGATCGTATTTGCCGGTGCAATGGATGCGTAAGAACATCCTCTGTGAATTCCAAAATTTCCGCTTCCTGTTGTATTTCCTGTATCAATAGCTATTTCGGATTCTGTTTGACAATAGGTTCCTGAAACTTGATTCTGATAGGTGAGTAAAAATTTTTGACCTTCATTACTTGTTGTCTGAAATATAAAAAAGAAACTTCCACCACTGGATGAAGAAGAAAACAAAGGAACTGAACCAGAAACTAAATAATTCCCACTTGAAAAACGAACAATTCCATTATTATTGAGACCATTTACAACATAGGATGGACTAACACCACCTGAAAAGTTTCTTGCATTTCCAGATTTATCCGTCCACGTGGAAATAGTTGTTCCATTTGCGGGTGGAGTTCCAGTATTGTTTGGGTCAGCCCCATCCAACCAAAGTTGGCATCCAGAAATTTGTAATGGAGATTGTATTTTATATTGCTTTCCATAGGCCGAAGACATTCTCTAATTGGGTGGAGGAGGAAATAACTTCCATGGATGTGTTTGTGGTAAAGATCCTTGGAGTCCCCATTTCCATGCGAGGTAGCCCTCTATTTCTTGTCTTTCTATACTAGTAATTGTTCTATTAAAGATAAGTATTTCACCCAAATTCATATTCGTTGCGGCCCAAGCATCTGCTGGGCCATTTATGTCTCCATCTTGTCCTATAAGAAATGTAGTTGTTGAACCTGAAAAAGAAGGTTGTGTTCCAGATGTTGGTGTAGCACCATTCAGTCCAACACTTGTTGTTGTATTGCTCCAGCCATAAAATCCAAGATAATTTGTATCTGCAGTTAACTGAGTTGTTGGAGTTCCATTAGGACTCGCAAAGGTTGTATAGGGGCCTATTGTTAGATTAGTTGTACCTCCCAAGTAACCAAAAGCAGGGTAACTTCCATATGTAGAACCACTTTTACTATACCAAGCAAAGAAGGGAGACCATTGTGGCATAACCTTTTGACTTAACGCTTTCCAAACTACAAAAGAAGAACCTGTAGAAATATTTCCAAAACTTCCCTGAAGCCATACATTATAAGTTGATAAATTGTTAAAAGAAAGAGATTGTAATTTTCCAATTGAAGAATTTACAAGTGTCAGTGAAGATGTTGATGAACCACTAGGAGTTAAACTGGAATTATCAACTTTATTTCTTACTAATGTTACTACAGAATTAGACACTGTTAAACTATTTCTATCAGCAGCATCTAACCAGATCTGACAACCTGATACCTTCGTGGGGTCATAAGGTTTTGCCACTCCAATATAAAGATTCGCGGAAAAGGGAGATTGATTTGTCGCCTTTGGAACTTTATTCGTAATTGGGAATGGAGGAAATGCATAGAAAGGTGATAAAGAATAGGGGTGTGTACTTGGAAGATTATTTTGTAACCCCCATTTCCATGCCAAATACCCTTCAATAGCTTGTCGTGTTTGTGTTGAAATTTCTAAACGAGCAACTATTATTTCATAGAAGGCAATAGAAGCAAAATATTGATCTGAACCCAATTGGCCGAAGAAAATGAGTTGGGTAGAGGTTTCTGGAGAAGCTGCAACCTCTGTAAAATTTATGGATTGAGATCCATTTACATAGGCATACGAACCATTTGTAATATTATATGCATAATTTGCAGAATATAGAAGTGTATTGGATGTATTGAGTGCTGTTATATTTGTCGTATTGGGTGAAGTTGCACCTCTTGACAATCCATAGGCAATACCTGTTGAAGAGGGAAACGATAAAAGCTGGAAACGATTCCACCCACCTCCTACGTCATTGCCCCATAACGATTGATTTGTATTAGAGGATGAACTCAGCCATTTATAAACAATAAATACATTGTAATATGTGCTTGTTGATTTTCGTGTATCAAGTGGTGATGTAAAATACCCATTTGTTCCATCTGTTCTAACAGATTTATCCGAAGCATTAAAAGTGACTGAATTATTAATTGTGGCATTATTTGATAAACCACTTTTATCTCTCCAAGCAGTCACTGTAGAACCACTGAGTGTCATAGAACTTGAATCTGCTGCATCTAGCCAAAGTTGAATACCAGAAAGTTGTGAAACATTGTAAGGTATAAATTCATTTGCGAAGGCAGTAGACATTCTCTCCTATAAGAAGATGGAGAAGTATACTTTTCTTTTAGGAATAGCACTTATTACTCTTTCGGTATTCCTCCAAGTCTATTTTAACATTGAACGTTTTACAGATGTTTCTGGAAGTGATGTTTCTGGAAATGATGCTTCTGGAAACAATTTTGTTGCCCAATTTGCTGAACTTATCAAAATTGTTGCTCCTCGCTTGAAGATTGCTCCTGAAGGTGAAGAGCCAGTGGATATTACAATTCAGAAAGTCTGGTCAACAGATTTGAATGATGTTCAGAGTTATCTTGAATCCAAATATAATAAAGTTCTCGCTGATCGTGCAACAACACCTCTTTCTACTACCACAACGGATACAACACTATCTCCTTTCTTAGCGCAAGGACGTGAATCACAAGGAAAATAAAGAAAATAAGATACTTCTAGAGATGAAGGGTTTCCTCTTCCTTATTTTTTTACTTGTTATAGTGATTGCTGTATTTTATTTTGCAGATGACATTACACCAGTAGCATTAAAGGAAAATTTTACAACAAATGTGAAATATCCTACACCCGAAGTTGTGATTCCGAAAGTGGATCCTCCACGTGAAGAGTTAACTGCTGGTGATTTCAAAGGGTATGCACCTCCTTCCTTTTCCTTTCTTTCTGCTCCTCCCGGTAGTTTAGCAAGTGTGAATTCACTTCCTTATCAAGATCCTGCTCTTGAAAAGGCACCTTTTTCGCGAATTAAGAATATTTTAACAACTGCTCTTGGTTTTTTGAAAAATGAGGCTCCTGGAATTTCCCAACAAAGTGATCCTGCCTACCAACTTCCCCTAAGTACTTTACGCGGAGATGTTCAGCGTCTCCAAGATGAAGTTGCATGTTTAGCTAGAAATCCTGGAATTCAATCTCAACTTACCCAAAGTGACGTGGATGGTATTGAAGCGAATTTAACCTATTTACAGAAACTCTGGAGAAATCAATTAAATTCAGAGGCTGGTCTAACAGTGGAAGGATTCGCGGATACTGCAACAACTACCCGTCCCACACTCGCTGAACTCAAGAGTCTTCTCACCCTTGTAAACTCTGATATTGTGAGACTAAATTCAACAAATCCTACCGATAAGGAGTCAAAGGCATTCTTGTATAATTTGAATTCTATCAAAGATGAATTGAAGGCTGTAATTGATAAGGTGGAAAGACAAGATATTGCAATTGACAATATTCCGATAACGAAGAAAGACTATGATAGTATAAAGGGTTTACTTGGACAGACAAAGAATGCATTACCTGAAACAATCTTATCTGCAGAAAAGCCTACCTTGAATGACTTGAAGGATCTTATCATAAAGATTCAAACGGAAATCACTCGTCTTTCTACCAGTGGAACTACAAACTCCATTACAAATAACAGAATTTCAAAATTAACATTGATCAAAAATGATGTTCAAGCAATCATTGATAAAGTTGAGAAAAAGACGATGTCTATTGATCAAATCCCGATAACAAAAACTGATTATGATAAGTTCTTGCCCTTGTTAGCCAATCCCAATAGTAAATTACCTGATACCCTTGAAAGTGCTGGCCTTCCCGTATCTCTTTCAAATCTATTCCCTTCCTATTTGTCTGGTGACATCTCAGGTGCAGAACTCACCCAATATGTGGTGGGTAACTATCTTGACACATTCTTCAAGGGACTTTCTTGGGATTTGCGGATGAATTATACTGCAGAGAGACTCAAAGACATTGCAGATTCAAAACTCAAAACAGCTGAAACAAGCCTTTCCGCTATGGAAACTCTCAAACAGACTCAGCAACTTGCCAATGAAGCACAACAAAATGCAAATGGAGCGCAAACAGGCTATCGTGGAGACTTTGCATCAAGAACCTCTCCCGATGTTGCTTCTCAGATAATGGGTGATGGTCAACTTGGAATTCCCAAGGCATCTACCGCTGCTGCAACACTTGATTGGAAAGAAAGATCAACGCAGATTTGTGCAGCCATTGCAAAACGTGGTTATACTCCCGGTGATTTTGGATGTTTTCCTGCTGATACACCCACACAGAAGAACTTCTCCTATCGTGGATATGCTCGTATGATTTGCTCTCGCCTTGGAACATTGTATGATACCAGTGCTCCTGAAGCCTGTGGATGCCCTCCTCCCACATGGGCTGGATGGAGACAATAAAAGTTACACTAACGTAGAGAGATGCGTGTATCGCCACTTCAAATAGCCGCAATTTTATTAGTTGGCATTCTCATTGGATATTATTTAAGACCCTCAAATGGCATGGAAGGTTTCCAAGGATCCAAACCTGTGTGCACTTGTGGTAAAGCTGTTCCTTGCAGTGATCACCCTACTGAATATGGTCAATGCCCTAAGTGTCCCGATTATCCTGATATGAGCAAGTATGTTCTTAAGAGCAGCATTCCTCCTTGCCCCGCTGCTCCGGATATGAGTCAGTACATGTTGAAGACTGAATGCCCGCCTGTACCTGACTTGAGTCAGTACGTACTCAAGAGCAGTGTACCCAAACCTCAACCTATCATCATTGACAGCAGTGCCTGCAAAGGACAATGCGGTGAGTGCCCTCCTTGCCCTCGCCCTCGTTGCCCTGAAGTCAAGTGCCCTCCTCCTACTGTCTGCCCTAAGTGCCCTCCTTGCCCTCGTATGGAATGCCCTGCGACACAAGTGAAGTGCAAGACTGAAGAGGTTTCTTCATCTGCTGTAAGACCTTACTTAGCACCTTTGAGTTCATCTTTCTTTGGCCAGTCATAATAGGGAAATGGATACCCGATTCTGGGGCCCATCTGGGTGGCAATTGTTACATCTTACTACGTTTGCGTACAAACCTGAACGTGATAAGAATTCTATGTGTGAATTTTTTAATTTACTTCCTTATGTATTACCTTGTAAATTTTGTCGTTATTCATTGAGTGGTTACTATGAAGAAGATGCGATTGAGAAGAATTGTGCATCACCCCTTCGTTTACAGAAATGGTTATGGGAACTCCACAACAAAGTGAACGCAAAACTGAGAGCCCAAAAACTTGCCTCCAAAGATCACCCTTATAAAGATATTTCATTTGAAAAAGTTCAAGATATGTACACGAGTAGACTTGAAGAAGGATGTGCAAGAACACATTTTCCTGGATGGGAATTCCTTTTTAGTATAATGGAAACACACCCTCTTTCCAAAGAGGCAAGAAGATCCACCCCTATTCAGGGATGTCCACCGATTGAGACACTCAAAACAGATTTTGAAAAAAATAAGTGGAATGTTCTTTCTCCTGAAGAAAGACTTCCTTATTACAAAAAATTCTTAGATTTACTTCCACATGTTCTACCATTTGAAGAATGGAGAACCATTTGGAGAAAAACAGTTTCAGACTTTGAAAAAGATCCTTGGAGTACAAAACAAAGTACCCTGCGCCATATGTGGAAACTCCGCTGTGCACTTGAAAAGGAACTAGAACTTCTCAATACAACCAGTTATTTTTCGCTTTGCAGACAACTTCAAAATGTCAAAAGTGGATGTTCCTCTTCCAATCGTTCAAAGACTTGTAGAAAAAAGAAAAAGACTATCAAATAGCTATGAAATCACTTGAACCTATATTGGATGTCTTTCAACCTGGATTAAAAAGAGGTGCTGCACGATTACCCTTTGCACCCCATAAACGATATTTCTATGTTGAGCACCCTACAGAAGGTTGGCGTGTATACCTTCGCGCCTGCACGTTTCTCCATGAAGCAGGGCAGCCGTTTCAAGCCTCCCGATTTCTGGTGGTGAAGAAATTTGGAGCCAATGCTTCTCAAAAAACATGGGAGCCTCCCAAAGGACAAATGGAAGCCAAAGATACATCACCAAAAAAATCTGTTTTAAAACTTTTGCATGAAAATGTACAGCGTGAAGTGGAAGAAGAATCCAAGATTCAATCGTTTCAGAATCTAAGACACACAGGAATGGTCTTCCAGGGTAGAGAAACAGATTATCCTGAGAATCATTTCTTCCAATATCATATTTTCCAGGCCTATGTAACATCTGAAGAAATACAAAACGCACTTGATGAATTTGAATGGCTAAATGAACACCCCAAGGCCTTTGCACGTTTACGTAAGGATAAACGTGAAAAAGATGATTTGTCTTGGTTTTCTCCTCGTTCAACGAGGTTAATGGGGCGTTGGTCACCCAGTATTGTTGCTATGTATATTCATAAATATGAGTGAATTTATTCTTGTTCACAGTGGCAACCATGGAAGTGATGTTCATCTTCTTCCTCTTCTTCTTCAAAGTCTTGAAGTTCCATATCTGATGTCTTTGCAGTAAAAGGATACCAGATACGCCAACAAGAACTTAGCACATTGCCAATCGTATTGATACATTCATCATCTTGAAGTTTGGTGTGAGGAATGAGAACTAGAGGATGGCAAGGAGCAGAAATCTGTACAAACTTGTAAGGGGAACTATCATATCGCATAAGGCTAAAGAGGCCTTCCATGTAAGACATGAATCCCGTTTCCATCATGAAGCACATGTTCTTTACATCTGAACTTTTATCGTGGTACTTGACGCAAACCCAGCCATCATCTGCGCTTGTAACTTTGAGAACATCATCAAGTTTCGCATTATCAGAGTCACGTTGAAAGTAAATCGTAAGCGTATTCTTCGTCATTTGTTTCCTACTAACCCTGCCTGGACGATTTCGGCCGTCAATTTTTGGTCACCCCTAAATCACCTCCACCTTCGCAGAGACAACTGGAGAACTCATAAACTTATTCAGTTCCTTCTTTTGCTCAGCCCTATAATCATAGGTACAAGCATGATCTACAGAGTAACGGTGCTTGTCACAGAAATACTTTTCACACCTACACGGGAACGTTGTAAGGGTAAGTTTGCACTTACAACCTTCCTGTTGACATCTCTTCGGTACACTTTGCATCAGTATCCTTTCCTACTCCCAGGAACGATTCAATTTTGGCCCCGCTGAACGGGATCCCCTTAGACTTCTTTGAAAGAGTTTTTATGAGAGGAAGCAACAACAACACCGCTTCTATAGAGTTTTTCACAATCTCCATAATAAGAAATTAAAAGTTTTCTTGCATTCTCTGCAACTCGGTTCACTGCTTCAATACCGCCCTCCTGGATTGCGGGTTGTAAAAGAAGAGGTTGACCCTCGCGAATAATAAAAAGTTGTTCAAGAACCTTCACAACATTCGCGGTGTGTGCAATTTGTCTATCTAACATTTGGCTGACTACAGTACGAAGTTCTTTTGCAACCTGTGTATCTTTTGTATACAAAGGGCCTGATTTTGCAGCACAAAGAATTGGATTTCGTTTTTCATGAATCTCATCAATATCTCTATAAATATTTCTTAACTCAACATCTGCAGCCTCAGTTCTTTCTTCAAAGAGTCCTCGCAAATAATTAAGGAAATCTTTGTATTCTTGTTTATTTTTAATGGAAGGAATTGTTTTTTCAAGAGTATCGTAAAATAATAAATTCAAAGAAAGTAAACTTTTTGAAGTAGTAATACTTCTATCAGGTTTAGGAAGAGAATCCGTTTCCTGAAGAGGAAACTTTGTATTACAAATAGAAGTTCTTGCCGCCTGTTTAAGAGAAGAATCATAAATGGCTTCTGGAGAAAGTAGTTGTAGTGCTCTTGCCACACAATGTGCTTTAATAGGAGGCTTCTGTCCTAAACTAGACCATATTTCTCTGACTTGGAATTTTGGATCAATATCTCTAGGAAGATTTGTGACCGATTTAATTGTTTTTACATCTGATGCATCAGAAGTAAGAGGTTTACCAATCACGCGAACAAATTCATTTTTGATGAAGCGAGGAATTGTCTGATTATTATATTCTGGCTCAGATCCTATGAGCCCTTTGAATTTGTGCTCAACTGCTTGATATGTATAAGGATCCCCATTTACGTGAAATCTATCCAGTTTTACTAAATATTCTTCTTCAGTATCTCCCTTTTTACTATATTTAATTGTCAAATAGGCTAAAAGTTGTATATTTTTTCCTAAAGCATCTGTTCCTTTATAGATAAGGGCATAGCGATTTTTGAGTAAAGAATCTTCTGAAATACGGATTCCAGTTGCAGTATCATCTTCAAAAAGTTGTAAAAACCCCCCTCCCTCAGAAGTTAAGTATCTGTTTAAAATGCTATAGTTCTGATCTTTGATGTAGAGACGATTGGATGGGGCAATAGAGCCACCAAAAAAACTTCTTGGTTTTTGTTGGTTTCGTGAACCAAAGAGAGGAAGTTGCTTAAATTCATCAGGACTGATATATTTCGTATTTTTCTTGCGTTCTGCTTGTTCATTCAAAACAGCAAATGAAGAAGGAATTTCAGCATCCATCACTGAAAGTGCAAGTGCAGCAAAGACTTGGAGAATGCGAATGAAAAAATAAGCAATTAAATAACAATTCTCTTTTCGTTTCGTTTCAAGTTCTTCAGGCATTGAAGATAACTCACTGGCCTTTCTAAAGTAAATTTTCCCCTTATTATCTTTTAAAGGTGTTACTTGAATATCCTTAAATAAAGAATCTAAATTGTCTGCTGTGAACATAACATACCGTTTGCATTCTGTTGGAGAAGCAAGGGCGTAATAATCCAAAAGATTTGATTCTTTTAACATCCAACCAAGAATTCTTTGAATTAATTCAGAGGTTCTCAATGTTTTTCGTTTTAAATCATTTTTCAAAGGTACAGAAGATCCGATACCCATCTCTATTTAAGCATAATCTTTTAGAATAGGTTCAAACAATTTCTGAGAGGCTTCCAATTTGCGAAAGCATTTATGAAGAGTTCCTTCACTCACTCCACAAACATTTGCGATGCGTTCATGTGTGATATCGGGATGTCCCATGCGAGGAAGAACATATGCAATCACCCCCGCCGCAAGTGAAGGAGGCATATTTTCAGAGCATAGTTCTTTGGCTTCTGCTTCCTGCGCAATGCGTGTAGCTGCTTCTTGAATTTTTAAGAATGCATTTCTTGAAACTGGAAGTCTGCTGAGAGGGTGAGCAATATAATCTGCTGCGCGTGTGCTGGAGAGACTTGCAGGTGCAGATTGTTCTGCAAGTAAACCTCGCTGAGTTGCCATACAAAGAACTTCTTGGAAATATTTGAAGGATTTTGTAAACTGGTTGCTAGTTAAATGAAAGATTTCTGCAATTTCTTTGGGTTTTCTGGGTTGCCCAACCATTTTCAGAGCTGAATAAATACAACTGGCTACTACAGCAGTTCGTGACATACCTCTGCGATCACAATGTTCAACGAGACGGATATAGAGATCTTTTGCAACATCAATGGTTCTTCCATCTAGACCATGATTTGATGCAGCAAGAGCAAGTTGTTCAAACACTTGAAGGAGTGCACGCTCTCTATAAGGAAGAAGATTCCACGTGTGATATCTTCTTACTCTGGCCATCGCCATACGATTGGATGCATTGCCACCTTGTGCTCGCGATAAGATAATTGTTCCTAACATGGAACTGGGGAAGCGCACATCCGTGGGTGCACCTACACGACAAGGATCTGTTGAACTTCTATCTTCAGACCCGAAGAATCTGTACTCTGCTCCAGCATCAATCGGACGCTCAATCACTTCTCCACAGGCTTTGCAAATGTATAGATCTTCCTGTTCCCAAAATTCCTTATCTGCCTTACAAGATGGACAACAATCTTGGAAGCCAGGGATAGTCTTCTCGGTAGTTTCTTGGAAATAGGAGTCTAATTGTTTATCTTCAAAATGGGTTCGGTGAAGTCCAGGGAATAGGTCTGTCATGGCTAATTAAAAAGAAAAGAAAAAACTTGTCAATTTTACTTTGCCGCAATAGCCTTGTAAAGGGAATTCACATTCTTTTGACTTGTTTTCAAGACTTGAAACCATTTTAATATATAAGAATTGAAATCAAAGGTTGTCATATCCGTGGTTCCAAAAAAGTGGGTGTGAATAGAATTCAGAGGTTTTCCTTGGACTTGAATTCCACTATGAAGATTTCCTTGTCTGAGTAGACTGAAATCTTTTCTTCTTGCCTCAAGGCCTTCATCACTTTGATACATGCGCCACCAACCATAATTTACTTGAATCGGAAATTCATAGGTGTGTTTCACAAGTCCTTTTAAATCTTCTAGGCATCCTTGTTCAAAGAAGCGACTTGTCTTACAGAGATTAAACCAAAGTTCAGCAATATGAGAACTATTCATCCATAAAAATCCAGCATTGTAAATTCCGTATTTATCAGTATCTCGCTTGCGAATCATATGGGGAGAAAGGGCAAGTTGTGTACCTTTCGGAATTTCTGGAAGTGCAGAAAGAAAGCAAATATCTGCATCACAAAAAAGAAGACCATTTTCATGGGAGGCCATTTTGGAAAATGCCCATTGGAAAAGCAATGGTTTTTCTGCCGTAAAATCTCCAAACAGAGTTTGAAATGTCTTTCCAGGTCTTGATTCCATATCTTTTCTTGTAAGTCCACTATAGCGATTCAGAGTTTCATTTGTGAATAGATTTCCTTTGTATCGTTTCTTTTGAGATAACCAAGAAGTTACTTCAGAATCACAATATAAGTAAATATCGGGCAAGGTGGTGTTCCAAAGTTCCAATGTTGTAAAAAGGAGTTGTAGGTCAGCAATTGCGAATTCGTTCGCGAGTGTCGCAATTGATGTTGGAGTAATTGTATCCATTATGTATAAACAGTAAAGAATGTTTAGACTATGAACTGGTAAACAGAAAGTGCAGAAAGACTTCCCAAGAATTGAACAAAGACAAATCCACCAAGTTCTTCAAGAGTCAACGCACCTTTCAAATAGAAAGCAAGAGAAACTGCAGGATTGACAAGGCCACCGCTGACAGAAGCACTGAGCCAAACTACAACTGCAAGAACTGCACCGATAATAAATGCATTTGAAGTTGTAAAAATGGAAAGAACAAGCAAGAAAGTACCAAGGAACTCATAAATGAGAGGAAGGAACTTCATTCTACTAGTAATGAATAAAAATTGAACCACGAAACCCTTTACTACCTAGGTAGAAAACCAATGGCACTCCGTCGTATTCAAAGAGAACTCGCAGAACTCCGCAAAGATCCACCAACAAGTTGCAGTGCAGGTCCCAAAGATGAAAATGATTTGTACAAATGGGAAGCCACGATCTTTGGTCCTGATGATAGTCCATTTGTTGGAGGAATCTTTAATCTTCTAATTCAATTCCCGGTAGATTATCCTTTCAAACCTCCTTCTGTACAGTTTACAACAAAGATTTATCATCCAAATATTAATCCTGCTGGGATCATTTGTTTAGATATTCTAAAAACTCAGTGGTCACCTGCGCTAACAATCAGTAAAGTTCTCCTCAGCATTTGCAGTCTTCTCTGTGATCCGAATCCAGCCGATCCACTTGTTCCAGAGATTGCTCACCAGTATACAAAGAATCGCTTGGCATATGATCTAGAAGCTAAGCGGTGGACAATGCTCTATGCAACAGGAGGCGCACGTTAAACTTCTTCTCTAGTAGAATGAAGACTACAGAAGAAATCTTATATTTCATAGGAATCTGGGCGATTGCAATTTTAGCCATGGCGCTTGTAATACGTTACACTCAATACAAATCCTTTTTTATTGTTCGTCCTGCAATTGAAGTAAAAGAACCATTTGAAAATGCACCTGAGAAAGTTCGCGGTATAACAGAGGCCTCTACAGATTTGGACAAAGTCCAACCGGCTGATGCTGATCTTGCAAACTTATCACAACCTTACCATTTACTCCGCGGCACACTTCCTGATGCCACTCGTGATAAGACTTCTGGTTTGTCAGCCCAACGGTGCTTTGAAACTGATTTCAATCGTCGTATTGAAAAAACTGGAAATTATAGACAACTTACAAACAACTATAAGAGATTAAATCCTGATAGTTGTACTGCACCTATGACTGAATTGGTGACCTCTTTCTACAATGTTACGCCTTTACCTCCTGCATAAAGCAGGCATAACCTCCTGCATAAAGCAGACATAACCTCCTGCTTAAGATACAGGTTGCTCATTTGGTGGCGAATCAGAAATGAGACAGGTCTGTGCTTTGGTCCGTTTCTGCGCAGGTTCAGGAATCTTAAATTCACCCTTCTTTGCTTTTTCTACATTTGCCCAGAAATCATCGCGAAGTTGCTTTGTACCTTCATACCAAGCACGTTCACGTGAAACAATTTCTGTGTGAAAGGATTCTACGCACCAAGGAATTTCTTCTACTTCCACAAATCCTTTGTTTACATACTCTTGTCTTTCTTGAGATGTGTACGCATAGACGAGTTGATATGTTTCTTCATGTGAGAGAAGCCAAACAACACCCCCAAAGATAGGATGTTCAGGTTTTATAATTGTATCTTGTTTTGCATTTCGTGAAGAAATTTTTGCTTCAATATACATACATTCATCAATATCTGTCACTTCCATTTGAATTTGCATTTGACACCAGTAGTCAAATGGAATTCCTTCTCCAATCTTTCGCGAAAGAGGGCATTTAATTTCCACTAAACGACCAATGCGATCCGTTGGACCCTCAATGAGAAATCCATCAGGACTTGCTGCAAGTTTTGGATCCAAGGGATGAATCAGACGCCCAGAATCCGCAACCTTCACTTCCCATTTAGATTCAAGAAATTGTTTAATTGCAGGTTCAAAGCGAATTCCCCAATCTAGTGCATTCATCTCTGCAGTGCGACAAGCATGGCGATAATTTGGTTGTGAACCTTCCTGGGGTAGTGTTCCAGATTTAGAAAGAACAAGAGATGCATATTGACGCTCAGAACCATACAAACTGCTAAATTCACTTGCAGTAAGAACACTCTGAACTTGTTCATACCAGGCTTGGGATCGTTGTTCAGTTTGTGGCTTTTCTAGAAGTTTGAAGATGTGATTGCGTTTTTCTTCAGAAGTTTTCTCTTTCCAAGATGGATTTGTTGCTTTTTGAAGAAACATGTAAAGTCCTTCAACAAAGAGATCGTGAACTTGATTCATTGTTTCTCTATCTTCTTGTGGAACTTCAGCCATTTCTTGTAATTCAGAAAGATGTGTATCTGCAGTTTCTCGCCATTCTTTAAATAAACTCAAATGTGAAGCAACAGGAAACACCTCTTCTTGCTGTTTGAGGAAATCTTTTGTAGGAGCAAACATGTGTCTATAGGATTGAAGCATGCTTCCTCGTCAAGTTTATCACCCTAGTGTAATACTGTGTTAAACCTTAAAGTGTTTGTTGTTGCTGCTGCGAAGTATCAGCAGTAGATTGCTGTACAGGAGAGGATTGTCTTTTGCGGAATGTCACAGCATTTCGTTTTTCAACAAGTTGAAATAAAACATCTCCATCTGAATTTTGATGCATAACTAAATGTTTAATTTCAGTAATTTTCTCCGTGATTGGATCATAAATAACTTCTGTTTTTGAATTAAGACCTTTTCTATCTAGTGCTTTAATTAAAAGATTAAAAAGATTTGTGTACTCTTCTTCTTTGAGTCCACGTTTCTCTTTCAAATCCTGACAAAACAAGCGCAAACGATTCACTCGCAATCCACGTTCAAGTCTGTGCCAAGGTTTGCGATAGGCTGAATTCGCCTCCGTTTCAAGCAGTTTTTGAAGACCTTCATTTACTGAATAATCAATCTTAACACCACTCACATCGGTGTGACTCTTTCTTAATGTCTTATTTCTAGAAGACATATATATTCTAATTATATATAGTAAAAGAGTCTTAGACCGTCGCAATATCATGAAGGATTTTAGAGAAAGGGGTATCTGAAAAAAGTGAATTCACATTCCAAATGTCCTTCTTATCTTCTGAAAAAACGAGAATAAATGTTCTCCAGCATTCGTTTTTTGTTTTGTACGCCTCAGAGAATGAATAATAGGATGAAATATCAGTTTGTTGTGGGTCAACTTCTACAAAAATTCCATTTGTTGTTTTGAATTGTTTCTGAAGAATAAACCCATTTTCTGAACAAAAAGATTTTACTTCAGAATCTTTCACACCCTCTAAGCAAGTTGTACCTCCATTTGCCAAAAAAAGAACAATCTTCAGCAATCTATTTCCAGAAAAGGTCGTTTCCTCCTTTTTAAAATAAGGGATTAAATACATCCTATAGAAGAATAGGAGATTACTTTAGATGAATGAACCTTACCTATACGCTGGAAAGCCTCACTTACCGCCACCCAAGATGCAGTTACGCATGAGAAAGGAAGTTTCAACAAAAGATGCTATGAATGCCAGGCTTTTTGAACAATGGCAAACAGATGCCCCTTATCTTGAAATGGATCGTGCAGATTTGAGTGGTGCACGAATTCTGAATGATATGCAACCTATCAATGCTAGAGCAGGCTTTGCAGGATACACTGCATCTTTTAATGCACCTCTAGTTAAAACAACAAGTGATTTGAGTGGGGCGAAAGAAATCTTAGATTTCCGTTCTATCAATACACGAACTGAAAGAACAGAAAATTATTATCAAAGCCAACCTTTTGTTGCTACATCTGATCAATTATCTCAAAATCCCTATTTTGACAGATATGACCCTTCATTTGATCCACGAAATGCGGTACGTGAATTACGTAGTGTTGTACATGAAGACAAAGCAGGTGAAAGAGGAATTGTTGAAACACGTTTAATGCTAGAACGTACGTTCACCAGTCGTTGGATTCCAGATGGATTTGTTGAAAACAATCAAATGAATTCACTCTTGTCTTATGAAATGTTACGCCCACAATTTAATGATATGGGAAGAACATATCGCAACTAATCAAATCTTACTTCAATCGGCATACTATGTTTTTGCATCATCTTTGATGCTGATACTTCTTTAGAACTTGTACGGCGACGAGTGGAACTTTTACTTCCAGTTGTTGATGTACTGAGTAAACTGGTTTGAGTTAAGGTTGTAGAAGTACTGCTGACTGAACTTTGGGTAGAGTTTGTGCTTTCCTTTTTTTCTTTTTGAATTTCTTTCATAAACTGATTCATTCCTTTCTCAATTTCATTCACATTTGCTTGAATATAATCTAAGACACCCTTTTCAAGGGCCCATCTGAAAAAGTTTAGTTTCCCGACTGTTGTTAAAAATGCAGGATACGTTCCAACTTGAAAAAGTATACGTTCTCTTCTGCAGAACGGATCAAACAGTTTTTTACTATACGCTTTCAATTGGCTTTTATAATTCATATACACAAGAAACTCTTGGCCATTCAAAATATAAGACGTGGAATTGTGTTTTGCATAATTGGTAACAAACCAATCAATAAGACGGAGACTAATTTGAGATGTTCCTTGGAGAATCTGAAGAATGTTATCAAGATCCTTTCTTTCATTATAAAACCGCTGAAGACTGGATACAATTAATTCTTGCTTGCAATGAATTTTACGACGACGAGTTTGAGGATCTTGTTCAGCATACACGGGAGTAATGATCTCCATTCTAATTCGCAAAGGTCGTAGTTCTTAAGCCTCTTTTTTCGTTGTGCGCATCAGAATGAGTGGTCCACCACCCAATTACGATCCAAACGCAAGTATGTTACATGGAGGAACCAATAGTGTCATACAACCTGTCATGGGCGGAGGAGGAATGCCTTCTCCTAATTATAATATTGAAAATAGTCTTCTTTCTGGAGGAACAGGTACGATTGAAAAAGTATTTGGAGGAGGAGCAAAGACGACTGGAAATTTGCAGGGAGAAGTTTATGCAGTAAGAGATACTGATATTGCTCAAAAATACAGAGATGATTATTTCGCAAATATAATTGGACTTTATGAGCAGAAAAAAGATAGCACCATTAATTTCTTTAATGACTTTAAAAATGAGCGTTTGAACAAAATAAAACGTTATACAGATGCTGGAATTGCCCAAAATGTAGTACTGCCGACAATTGAAGTTATACAGAGGGCTGCAGGTGGACCTATACCAAATCTTCCTGTGATTTATGATGTTTTATCTTCTGACATTGAAACCATTGTAATGATACCTCCTATGAAAGGTGATATTGAAAAGTTTGTAAGAATTATCCAGTATCTATTCAAAACAGAAATCTTTAGAAAAGAAACTACTTCTGATTTACGTTTAAAAGATAAGATTGCTATTGTTTGCATGAGCCCTTTCTTTTCAACTGATGAAACTCCTGATTTACAAAAGAACCTTTTGATGTTCTATTTACAATTGCGCTTACAAAGCCAGAATAAAACTAATTTTTTTGTTCTTAATTCAATAAACTCTTTTAATCCAGGAGTTAAGTTTTATGAAGAAATTCGTGGTTTACCTGGAATTGATGCTCCCAATGTATTTCCTGTTGCAAACTATCTTAATCCATCCTATGTAGTTTTGGAAAAGCCACTTGGAAAGTACAAAGGAATTGTTATAAGTTCTGAAGTTGGAAAAATTCTTGAAAAGCCTCGTAAAAATAAAAATAAAGGTTTTAAACATCCATCACAACTTCTTCGTACCGAAACATTTGCAACAATACCGTCTATGCCTCAAGATGATATAGATACACCATTTAATGATTATTTAACGATCGGTACACATGCTTATAAAGCAGATCTTATAAAAGCACGTACAGATGTTCCAGTTTGTAAAAATTTACTCACGGTTTTTTATGATGAAGATATAAAAAATCCTTATCTAATTTCTGATAAACGCGAAGAAATACATGTTTTCCGCTATAATGTGATTCGCGAACCCCCCATATTATGTATGGATGAGACGGGTAAACTGAGCAAATTAGCTCCTCCTCCAGGAGACTTTGCCCCCAAGGAAAATGATCCTAATTTTGTAAAAATATTAGAAAAAGATCTAAAACGTGTTGAAGTGGATGCTGTTATAAGAAAACTTCGGCCTGATACTGCTGAAGTGTTTGATAATTGGATGAAGGGGATATATTCAAAAGAAGAAGCTGATTTTTTGAATAGTCTACAACTATCTCCTACATTACTTCATTTTGTATTTGGCGATAACTGGAAAATGGAGGTGGCCAATTTCTTAAGAAAAGTAGTAGTCTCCGAGTGCTTCAGAGATATTCAATTATTAACAAAGGCCGAGTGTGATAGTGTACGACAGTTCTTGGATAAAGTACTTGATTATTTTTATGCAAATGCTGCGTTAAAGTTTGATGAGACTCCTATCTTGAAGTTAACACTTCCAAAATTTGTAGAGGAAGAAGAAGAGGCTCCTATTCTTGAACCCGATCAACTTTCTTCTATACCAGCGATTGGCACTTATGTTTGGCCAGCTGAAATTGTTGACGTAGATCCAATGAATTTTACGAAAGCATCATTTGGTGCTATAGATTTACATATAGATGGAACAAATTATACTGTTGATTTTATTGCTGTTCAGATTAAATCAGGTGAACATTTGTTCAAAAGACTTTTAGTTGACAGAGATGCTGCAAATGATCAAGCCACTATAAGTGCCCAACCTGTTGAGGTAGTTCTCCAGCAAAAGCTTGATGCACAGCAACAGAACTTTCCTGATTTTATTTTCATTTATTAGAGAGAATGAGTTCTCAAACTCGTAAAAGAATAATAGGGGGGAAATTAAAGTTTAAAGCACCACCCAAAGTTACTCCTAAACCACCTCCAGCACCACCCAAAGTTACTCCTCCTAAGCCTGTGCCACCCCCTACGCCAGCAAAGCCTGTAGTACCTCCTGCAAAGCCTGCTGCACCAGCCGCTCCCGCAAAACCCGCTGCGAAGCCTGTAGAAAAGCCTGTGGAGAAACCTGCTGCGAAGCCTGTGGAGAAACCTGTAGAAAAGCCTGTGGAGAAACCTG
>JACCDG010206464.1_pt1 | contig 44379 bp, 60 predicted proteins | sample 7442471 | NCBI WGS metagenome assembly JACCDG01 (sample SAMN15323444, study PRJNA562643) | freshwater metagenome | isolation source: river surface water | place: USA:Blue River Watershed | collected 2017-08-17
ACTGCATCGTTAAAAGGATGGCTATTGTATGAAAATTATGAAGAATACGGTGTATATGAAATATCAGCAGTTAAAGTAAAGCAATTACTAAAAGAATATTTCGAATAAGCAGATTAATTGAGGAGATCCTGATGACAAAACTACTTAGTAAATATAAAAAGAAGTACACTTTTAAACCCACTGCAGTAATGAGTTTAGAAGAGTATTTAGAGAAAGCTAAAACAGATAGCTCCTACTATGCTACTGCTTCGGAAAGAATGATTAAAGCTATAGGAGAGCCTACATACATAGACTCTGGCACTAGCCCCCGATTACGCAGATTGTTTGGAACTAAGAAAATAGCTCAGTATGAAGTATTTAAAGACTTCTACGGTATGGAAAGTACTATTGAGCAAATCGTTAGCTACTTTAAACATGCTGCCCAGGACTTGGAAGAAAGCAGACAGATCTTGTATCTACTAGGGCCTGTGGGAAGTGCTAAAAGTTCTTTGGCGGAACGTATTAAAAGCCTAATGGAAAAGCAGCCTATATACACACTAGCTGTGCAAGGAAAAGATGGCCTAGAGGTATCTCCTATTCAAGAAACTCCTTTAGGACTGCTAGATGCAGAGGATAGTGAGGAGTTAGGCATCCCTGAAACATATCTTAAAATTAAACCATCTCCTTGGGCAATTAAGAGAAGTAATGAGTTTGGAGGGGATATTACAAAGTTTAAGGTAGTAGAGCTGTATCCTAACCAGTTCATGCAGTTAGGTATAACAAAAACTGAGCCAGGAGATGAGAACAACCAAGACATCAGTGCTCTCGTAGGTAAATTAGATATTAGAAAACTGGAATTCTTTAAACAAGACGATCCCGATGCTTATGCGTATAGTGGAGGTCTGTGTAAAGGGAACCAAGGCATACTTGAATTCGTGGAAATGTTTAAAGCACCGATTAAAGTATTGCATCCACTCTTGACAGCCACTCAGGAGCACAACTACCGAGGAACAGAGGCTATCAGTGATATCCCATTTAATGGAATAGTAGTCTCTCACAGTAACGAGTCCGAGTGGGACAAGTTTAAAAACAACAAAAACAATGAGGCATTCTTAGATAGGGTATGTGTTATTCGAGTTCCATACTGTCTGCAGGTGGATGAGGAAGTAAAGATATATGACAAGTACTTGAAGCACAGTAAATTAAAGGCTGCTCCATGTGCTCCACATACTCTTGAGACTTTAGCCAGATTCTCAATCCTAACAAGAATCACTGACCCTGAGAATTCCTCTATTTACGCCAAGTTGTTGGTATATAATGGACAAGAAGTTAGAGACAGATTTAAAGAAGCTAAATCTCTACTAGAGTATAAAGAGTCTGCAGATAAAAATGAGGCTTTCTATGGACTGTCTACTAGGGAAGCTTTCAAACTGTTGGCTAAGGTTTTTAATGCCGATATGCAGGAAGTTGCAGCAGACCCTGTTCAGATGATTATAGCTATAGAGGAACATATTAAAAATAGCAGATTGTCCGAAAATGAGGAAACAACTAGACTGTCGTTTATAAAAGACTTTATTGCTTCTGACTACCTGAAAGTGCTAGGAGAAGAAATTCAGACAGCATATATTGAAAGTCATGAGGAGTTTGGACAAGCGTTGTTTGACCGATACGTTTTACTTGCAGACTATTGGGTTCAAGATAATGAATTCAGAGACCCAGACACTGGACATCTTCTTAATAGATCAGACTTAAATGAAGAATTGTCTATAGTAGAGAAGTTAGCAGGTATTGGAAACCCTAAGGACTTTAGAAACGAGGTTGTTAACTTTGCCCTTAGATATAAAGCTTCTAATAAAGGCAACAATATGTCTTGGAAAGCAGATCCAAAAATGGCTAGGGTAATCAAAGCCAATATGTTTGACAAGATTGAGGATATGCTACCTATTATAAGCTTTAATACCAAGCGCTCAACTGAAGATTCTGGGAAGCATGCCTCCTTCAATAAGCGGATGGTAGATTTAGGGTACACAGAAAAGCAAGTAAGGAGATTAGTTGATTGGTATCTTAAATACAAAAGGAGCCTATGATGAGTCTTCTACTTACTCATAGTGGCAAAGTTCTTGAAATAGATAAGTTCTGTGAAGATGATGTGTGTATTATGGATATTGCGCATCATCTAGCTAAAATTTGTAGGTATTCAGGCCTTTTAGGTCTGGATACTCACTATAGCGTGGCCCAACATAGTGTAATTATGTCTCACTATGCTAGGTTAAATGGTGCTTCGCCTATGTTTCAAAAAATGTGCCTTCTACATGACGCTTCGGAGGCTTATTTAGGAGATGTATTAAGCACTGTCAAGGCAGTTATGCCTGAGTACAAATTGTTAGAACGAACTTTTGAGGATGTTATATTTAAGAAATTCGGACTACCGAATAGAAAATATCCTCAGTGGTGCTATGTGAAAGTGCTCGATATTAGAGTTCTTATAAATGAGTCTGAAAGTTTTCTACCAAAGTTTGAAAGGCTATTTAAAGATCACTATAAAGTGCAGAAGTTAGAGCTGCTCGACGAAACGCTACTTGAAGCTTGGTCTCCTCGACATGCCTATAACATGTTCCTTAATCAGTATAGAGCCCTTTATCAAAGAGGATAATATGGTAAACATTATCGATAGAAGAGGAAAGAATAAGAATAAACTTGCCGGAAGTAGGCGCAGGTTTATTAACAGACATAACTTAGCTATTCGAAAGGCTATAGAAAAACGCATTGCTCGAGGACGTATAGAAAGCATTGCAAAAGACACTACAGTAGTGTTGGATAAAATTGAGGAAGTAAATACCGGATATTCTGGTAGAAAAAATTCTAAGTATGTAAGATCTGGAAACACGGTGTGGAACGAGGGAGATGAAATCCGGAAACAGACTTCTTACGGAAGAGTTTCTGGAGCAGTCGATCGATCTGGAGATCTTGAAGAAATAATATTTGGAGAACTATTTGTACTCAATAGGGAGGAGTTTTTAGATATCTTATTTGCTGATCTCGACCTGCCCAACTTTACGAAAGAGAGCAATAAAACTAGCATTAAAAATAAGCTCAAAATAGGAGGATACTGTAAGGAAGGGCCTTCATGCAGATTGGCTATTAAGAAAACATTTGAAAACTCTATGGCTAGAAAAATAGCTTTACGTAATACAGAGTTGGGTAAGAGATTTCTAGATGATATAGATTTAAAATATCGCAACCTAATCCTTGTAGAAGAGCCTACAATGGAAGCTACTGTATTCTTTGTAATGGACGTATCAGGGTCTATGCAAGATGAGCATCGGAATTTGGCCAAGAAGTTCTTCTTTATATTCTACTTATTCCTAACTAAGAAGTATGATAAAATACATTTAAGATTTATAGTACATACAGATAAGGCTCAAGAGTGTACTGAGGACCAATTCTTTTCAACTGAAGGAAATGGTGGTACTGTGGTTTCCTCAGCAATTAAGTTAACAAATAAACTCATAGATGATGAAGCGAATTCGGACATGAATTATTACGTGGTTCAGGTGTCAGATGGTGACAATTTTAGTCATGATTTTGGTCCTTTAAGGGAGTCTTTAGAGGAGCTTTTACCTAAAATTCAGTACTTCATATACGTAGAAGTAGAGGAAAGATCTGCTAGATGGAGTAAGGGGATGGTGGACTTCTACAATGAAGTGCTTGAAACCCGAGGAGCGGCAGCACAGCTTCTGAAGGGAAACGATGTGTTTGAAATTCTAAGAAAACTGTTCTATAAAAAATGAGGCTATTATGGCAAAATTTACTGGGGAAGAGTGGTCGATAGATCAGCTACATGATTTTTGGTATGAGATTGACAAGATAGGTAAAGAAGAATTTAACTTAGACTATGATACTCCTCAAATCGAGATAGTTTCTTCTGAGCAGATGGCTGAAGCTATAGCTACTATAGGCAGCCCTTGCTTCTATGACCATTGGTCTATCGGCAAAGAAGTGTCTAGACTGCTTTCCGAGAAGAAGAGAGGAATAGGGGGACATGTATTGGAGCTCATTATAAACAGCAAACCTCCCGTAATGTACATTGATGAGAATAATACTCTAATCGAGCAGGGGCTGGTATTGGCACATGCGGGACTGGGGCATGCTACAGTTTTTAAAAACAACTACTTGTTTAAGAAATATACCTCTCCAGGATCTATTCTAGACTACATGGCATATGCGAAAGATCATATAAGACAGATGGAAAGCAGAATGGGAGAGTGGGAAGTTGGTAATTTGATCGATATTATAAAGCTTTTTGCCCACTATGGAATCAGTTACAGAGACAAGAAGTCTAAGAAGGAATTGGATAGAAGGCGAAATGCTACAAAAGAAGAGCTATTGAACCTGCAGTCAAATAGTGTACTAGATGCCCAATATAGAGATAACTTAAAATGGCAAGTATATGAGAGTGGGTCTAAGAATAGATACAACCTTCCTGAGGAGAATTTGCTGTACTTTATTGAAAAACACTCTAGCTTAGATGAAGACAGGAGGGAGCTGGTCAGGATACTTAGGAAAATTGAGGAATATTTTTACCCACAAAGATTAACCAAATATATACATGAAGGATTTTCTAGCTTTATTCAGTATAGAGTTTTTAATAGGTTGCTGGAAAAAAACATTATAGACGAAGGTGGATATCTTCAATTCTTAAGATCACACTGTTCTGTGTGCTTCCAGCATTCTTCTATGCCGAACCTAAACCCTTATGCTATTGGCGTAGATATGTTCAATGATCTCTACAGAATGTCTATGGAGCCCACTAAAAAAGACCTATTTGAGTATCCAGAGATATGTAATACGGACTGGAGAGATTCTATAGTGAACATTCTAAAGAACTATTCGGATGTAGACTTCTTTAATAGGTATCTGACCTACAATGTTATTAAAAAGCATAATTTATTTATTATTGACAACAACGAAGATGAGGACTTTGTTACTGTTCACAAGACTGAAAATAGTGAGGATGATATTCGACAAATTGTTAGTAACCAATTAAATTTAAATACATATATACCTAACCTCGAAGTTTCTGCAGTAGCTCGGGAAGCTTCTGCTGTGTACTTGACTGCATATTTAAAGAAAGGAGATAAAATAGACGCTAGCGCTATTTCTAAGTATTTTAGGTATCTTTCTGGATTTAAAGCAGTGCATGTGACTATAGAGGAGGCCCCATAGTGATTAAGCTTCTTATAGATGGAGACTTGCTTGTATATCAGATGGGGTTTGCTGTACAGAAGAAGGATAGCATTGAACCTGTTGAGCATGCATATTTTTTGATAAACAAAATGTTAAAGTATCTAGAGACGGTTTTTTGCACCACCAATAAGCAGATTTACCTAACCTCAGATGATAAAAGTAATTTCAGGTTTAAGATAGCTAAAACAAAGCCCTATAAAGGAAACAGAGATAAGAAAGTTAATAAGAATGCGGTAGGTAGGCCTACTTATTACGGACAGATAAGAGACTACTTGATTGAATCTAAAAGAGCGAAAGTAATATACGACATGGAAGCAGATGATGCAATGGGAATAGAGCAATGTAGGATATTAAACAATTTGACTTATACAAGTGGGCCTATTAAAACTCCTAAATTTGAGTCAGTCATTTGCTCTTTTGATAAAGACTTAAGAATGATCCCAGGAATGCAGTACAACTTCAAGGCAGGAGTGGGGTATGGACAAACAGATCCAGGAGAGGTATCAATATGGACTAACAGTGATACTGGAAAAAAGTCCATATATGGCACTTGTTTGGCATGGTTCTATGCACAGATGCTTATAGGAGATGATGCTGACAATATTCCTGGAATACCTGGCATGGGTCCAATGAAAACAGTTAAACTATTTAAAGACTGTAAAATATCAGAAATGCACGAAGAGGACCAAGAGAGGGCTATGTGGGAAATGGTTCAAAGGGTGTATTTCAATAGGCTGATGCCAGAGCTGTCATATACGCAGGTCAAAGACAGACTTATGGAAGTAGCAGATTTATTGTGGATTTGGCGTAAAGAAAATGACTGTAAGAGTAAAGACTTGAAAGAACGATTCGGAGTACTGAAGAGGAGTAGTTTATTATGAATCTATCTGAAGCGGCTATCTTTGCAATTTGCTACTTAGGAGCAATACTGTCTCTATCTGGAATAGCTGCAGCTTTGATTTACGCAGCTATCAAAAAAGTGATTTACGGATACTTCAGGAGATAGGCAAATGACTAGAGGGTTAAAAACTCGTAATGGAGGGCGCTGGACTGAGGCGCAGTTTATGTCTCAGTTCAGGAATGCCTTACGCAAGCTTAGTATGTATTGGCAGACAGGCAAAGACTATATAAAGACTATTAGATACAAGTCTAGGTTTTACCATATAAAACTATATGATGAGTGGGTTGATAATATGTTATTAGAAGAAAACTATCCTGTAGTCTATGTCGTAGATTGTGAGATATGTGAAGATACCTACAGGCAAACCGAAATAGAGTTAGACCACAAGGTGCCCTGCGGTAGTCTAAAAAAGCTTGAAGATTTACAAGGATTTGTTGAAAGAATGTTTATAGAACAAGACGGGTGGCAGGTTTTATGTCATAGTTGTCACTTAAAAAAGACAAAAGAGGAGAGAAAATGAATAACATCATCGCTGCTCTGTATGGCATTACTAGTTTAGGTATGGGCATCCTCGCCAGGCTACAGTCAGGGGTACCTCAGTATCAAGCTGTTTTTATGGCAGGAATTGCCTGTTGTTTTATGCTAGTTTATGCTTTTAAGGAGGACTGAGATGGGCTTAGATTTATACATAGGGGAAGAAGATGACAAGGAAACTTTTAGCCTTACCTACAACCTATCAAAGATGTGGTATGAACTGTTTCCAGAAGATGAGGAAGTATGCCCTATAGATGGATTGAAGGGGAAAGAAGCCCTGCCCAGGGTGGTTAAGGCCTATAACTTAGCTATTGAAAAAGAGGCAGTGTTACGCAAACTAGAGCCAACTAATGGATGGGGATCTTATTATGGGTTTGTGACTTTTCTGCATACTGTAATAGTTGCTTGTCTGGATTATCCTAACCATGTCTGGAACAGTTGGAGGTAGTATGATATTATCTGATGCCTTGGTAATAATGGATAGGAGGAATTGTGACTAAACAAGCATGTCCAGAGTGTAGAAAAGAAGGCAAAGACTCTAGTGGAGACAACTTTGTCATAAATAAAAAAGATGGATACAAGAAATGCTTTGCATGTGGATATGTAGAGAGGCTCAATGGATTGATTAAGGGTATTTATACCAAAATAGCTGATAGATGTATATCAAAAGAGGTCTGTGAGAAATATGATATTCAAGTAGCTGAATATACGGGACAGTTCTATGTAGACAAGCAGCCTGTGTCTGTAACGAATCATAGGGTGTGTTTATTTAACTATTACAAAGACACTGTCCCCGTAAAGCAGAAAATACGTAGCTTTGAAGAAAAGAAGCTTATGAAAATAGTTGGACAGACTTCTATTAAATCTCTTTTCGGCATGCATGCGTTTACTCCAGATACTCGATGGCCGATAGTAATTACAGAGGGAGAATATGATGCAGCCAGTGTATTCGAGCTTACAGGAGTTCCTGCCGTGTCTGTACCTAATGGATCACTCTCTGCAGCAGGAAGTATTAAGGAAAATCTTAATTGGCTACTAGGGTGGAAGCATATAGTTCTCCTGTTCGATGGAGACGAAGCAGGAAAGAAAGCAACTGAAGAAGCTGTTGCCGCAATTCCTGTAGGAAAAGTTAAAATAGGACATATAAGTGAAAAAGATGCTAACGACATGGCAAAGGCAGGTAAAGGGGAAGAGCTTAAAAAAGCTATATGGAACGCTGAATCTTATAGGCCGGAGACAATTGTCACGGTTTCTGATATAATTAGTGACATTTTAATAAAGCCAGAGTATGGGCTCTCTTTGCCTTGGGAATTCCTGAATAGCGGGATATATGGACTGCAGGAGCATCACTTATACTCTATTATAGGATTTAGTAAGGTAGGTAAGACAGAATTCCTTAAGGAGATAATTTACCACCTAATAGATAAAGAGAAACAAAAAATAGGCATATTCAGTCTCGAGCAAGGAGCAGCATCTACAGTTCAGCGTATGGTTGCCAGTAAGATTCAAAAGCCTTTACATCTGCCTTCTAATAAGTACTGGGATGAAGGAAAGATTCGAGCTATTGCTGAAGGCTTCAAAGACAGTATATATCTGTACAATAATGCCAGTGCTGAAAGCATCTCTATCGAGCAATTGCTTATCAATATTAGGTATATGTACTACTGCTATGGTGTTAAGGTAATTATATTAGATAACCTAACTGCCATGTGTACCAATCCTTTAATAGACGGCAAGCTGGTTTCTGATGAAACTTATGCTGCCCATGTCATGAAAAAACTATTTACATTGACAAGAGAGTTGCCTGTTGCTATACTGCTAGTAGCTCATATTTATGAAAGCAAGCTTAATAGGCAGCTTCACATTCCAACATCTGTGGAAAACAAGGCTAACTACCTAGCTATCTCGGAAGAAGAAATGAATGAGCTTATCAATAAGCCAGGCCTAGATTGGGCAACTGGACGAATGCCAGGGCTTGGAGATGTGCATAAGATGGTGGGACGTATGTCGGATTATGTTATAGGTTTGGCTAGAAACATAGTTAGTGAAAATGAGATAGTAAGACGTACTTTGAGAGTTAAGTTTCTGGCTACTCGATTGGGGTCAGAGTATTCGGGCAGGGAGATGCATATTGTTTATGACTATGAAAGTGGTCGCTACGGGGAGGAGGTATTTGTGAAATGAGCATTTTTAGACGAGATGTTTACCGAAGTATGGTAGGGCAATCCACTATTGATGAGCTAAACAATAGGCTGGACGCTGTAGATAAAAGAGCAGAGGCTGGTTCAGAATATTTAGAGATGAGTTTGCTCTCAATTCGGCAGCAGATATCAGAGTTACAAGAGGCGTTACAGCACATGTGGAGACATGCTCAAAACTCAAGACCAATCAATTATGGAGGGACTTCTGATGAATGATAATGAGATAACGGTGTCTAAGACAGAAAGTGATATAGATACAATTTACGCTGCAGTAGAAGTAGTCAACTCTACAGCAAACTTAGAGACTAAAATTGATGCAAATCAGTTGTTACAAAACGTATTAAGCAAACTGAATAAGGAGTATGCAGATAAAAGAATAAAAGAAGAGAGAAAGCAAAATATCACAACGGTAAAGAAATAGGAGGATTACAATGTCAGGTTTTCTTTTAAATAGAGTAAAGAAAGGGGAAGGTTTTGTTAGAACTCCTCTAGAGGGAGGCCTATATGAGGCAGTTCTTCTGGGAATTGTAGGCTTAGAGATTCAGAAAACAGAGTTTGAAGGAAAAGTTTCATTAAAGCCTAGAATTAGGTTTCTATTTGAAATCCCATCAGAAGTGCGAGAAGATAAAGAAGGCAATGCTCGTCCTATAATCCAGAAGTATGATGTTAATGTTACTGCTAATGAAAAAGGTAAGTTACTTCCTGTAGTGTCCGCCTTGCTTAAGAAAAAAATAACAGAGGAAGAATTACAGGAGATGGTAAATACCTCTAATGCACTGGATGGGCTGTTAGGTAAAGGGTGTATATTGGGCATAGATCAATATACGACTAGCCATGGAGTCAACAATAGTGTAAAATCTATTCATCCCCTAAAGTCTGCAGACGTAGGAGCATCTCTTTGTAGAGAGCCTTTTTCCTTCTCTGTAGCCAATCCTGACCTAGATGTATTTGCCAATAAGCTCTCTAAATGGACTCGTCGGGACATCATGTCGGCAACGAATGCTGAACATTTCCCTCAAGAGCTTCATAAGAAGTATCTAGAGCTTCAACAGACAGAACTGGCTCAGGGCAAGGACGACAATCCTTTAGTTTAGGGGGGTATTATGGATTTTGGAATGTTCATATCATGTGTGGGAGGGGCAGCTCTTGTTGCCCTCCTCGTAATTGTCCTATCTATCTACTTAGAAGGCGACTATATTGAGAGGAGAAAATAATGGACCCACTTTATACTATTTTACCCCAATGTCTTGCAGTTTTCTTTGGGACACTATGGCTTTTAACCTTAGTTTGACATCTTTTAAATTTGATATATACTTAAGATATATAATACTAGGAGAGAATAATGGAACCAATATTTTTAGGCTGTTTTATAGGGGTACTGTGTGCTATAGTCATAGTATCTATACTGGATAAGCACGGATAAACCAGAGAGGCTATATTATGAATAGGAACTCTAAAGGTGAGGTTATAAAGTACAAATATAAGCTAATTGGGGAAGACAGCTCTCTTCTAACAAATAATTTGTATTTTTATACTCTTGACGAACTGTTTGCAGATTTGCACCATCAGTATGTGATAAATTACGCAGGGTTTAAAAATAAAGAAGTTAAATTAATAATTGAAGAAAAAACTATAGCTGAAATAAAAGGGTGGTAACATGACTATAAAACATTTAATGATACCTGACGTACAAGCAAAGCCTGGTGTAGACTTGTCCCATCTGGAACATATTGGAAGATTTATTCTCCACAAGCGTCCTGATGTTATTATCTGCATTGGAGACTTTGCAGACATGGAAAGCTTGTCCAGCTACGACAGAGGGAAGAAGTGCTTTGAAGGTAGGAGATATAAGAAGGATATTGAAGCTGCCACAAAAGCTATGGATTTATTGTTGCAACCTATTAAAAGATATAATGAAGCTAAGAAGAAAATAAAGGCTAAACAATATAAACCTAGACTTGTGCTTACTTTGGGAAACCATGAACAAAGAATTGCTCGAGCAGTGGAGTCTCAGGCTGAATTAGAGGGAGTTATAGGATACCATGACTTGCCCTATTCTGATTGGGAAGTATATGACTACTTAGTGCCAGTATTTATTGATGGAGTATGTTATTGTCACTTTATGGCAAATCCTATGACCGGCAATCCTAGAGGAGGTATGGCAGCTACTGTGTTGGATAAAGTAGGTCACAGCTTTGTTACAGGGCATAGTCAAAAGTTAGACGTGGCCACAAGGACTTTAGTTTCAGGACAGCAGCAGTGGGGAATTGTGTGCGGAGCATGTTATACCCACCACGAGGCTTACAAAGGACCTCAAGGCAACCAGCACTGGAGAGGTGTCATAATGCTGCACGATGTACATGAAGGCAGCTTTGATCCTATGTTTGTCAGTCTAGACTACTTGAAGGCAAGATATGGTAAATAATAACACTCCAAGCATGGACGCTGTGGAGTGGCTTTAAATCCCCGCTATAACAGCAATGTTGTATCAATAATATATACTTTAATTATCAAGTGTTTATTTAACACTCATTACTTCTCTTTTAGTAGTAAATTTGACATATTTTAAATTTGTTGTATACTTAAGACATAGAGCAATATTAGGAGAAGGCAATGTACACAATACTTATATGGTTTATATCTTTATACTTATTTCTATTAGCTTTTCCTTATATATTCATCTTTTTAGTCTGGGTAATTGGTGGTCCCATATTTCTACTAAAGGAAGGATTGATCAAATTAGGCAACAGTAAGCTTCTAAATAGAGTGCCTCCTACTACCCTTGTTATGAAAATAGGTCAAAGCAAGATAGACAAGTTTATGGAGAAGTATGGAAGTAAAATTATAACAATAATATCTCTAATGATAGTCGGATGGTTTATTTTAGTGTGGTCACTGTAAAACAGCCTCCAAATTTGCCCTACATTGAACGACCTCTTGTTAGGTAGGGCTTAGAGTAGGGGTTTATAGAAAAGGCCGTATATCGATGGATTTAGCGTTTTTATAGATGGGCTGATGAGAATCACTTACCGGAACTACAGATACCTTCCCATTATGTGCGTATTTGCCAGTCAAATAAAGATCTGACTCTGCTTTTCTCCTGTTAACCAATCCCTTAAGCACTCTTCCTCCAGCTCTATTGAATCGCTGCATGGCTGAGACTATTTGAGCAGGAGAAGCTTTACTGTTAACAAGCTTCATAAAAGTACTGCCTCGCATTCCTCCAGTGCCTATGTTGTAGGTAATACTAACTAGTGCGTCAAATTCGTGCTGCTTAACGGGGACTTTTAGTGCTGCATTAACTGCATCTACGTACTTCTTCAATCCCTTTTTGTAGATGTCAATAGCCTCTTTAATAGTAATTTCTTTATCCCATGGCCATAAAGCTATGTCTGGGATATCTGACTTAGTGCTGCCTACTCCTACGGTCTTAACTCCTACAGAGTCTAAATAGGGCTTAAGAATAATAGCTTCATATGCTGCCAGTTCCGCCAGGCCTTCCTTACTTATGTCCATTCTGTTTCTCCAAAAACTTATCAATATCCTCACTAATAGTTGCTATGTCGTATAGTCCTGTCCAGACTGCATCTCTAAAAGAGCGAGCTTCCCTGCAAAAGTCTATGCAGGTGCCTTGGTCACATGTATACAGTAAAGCATCTAGGCAGCCTCCTTCTCTAAGCTTATTTGCTAGCTTCTTAGAGTACAGACCTGGTGGGCCCAATAAAATAGAAAAGCTATAGTGCATTATTATTCTCCTACTAGCTGATTGCCAAATCCGGAAGAAGTAGCTCCTACGGCACCTGTCTGAACTGCTCCGGTATCGCTAACATCTTTGATTAACTGTACGAATTTGTTTAGTTTCTTTGTAGTGCCCTTTTGGGCTAATACTTCTGCTACCTTGTCTGACCACTTAGGATCCATAGTTAAATTCAATAATGAGTTGTAATATCTAGCATTCATGACTTTATTGACTGCGCTTTGAACAATGCCCACATCTTTGCCATACAGTCTTTGATAATCTGGGTCTCCTTTAGAAGCTACATTAAGAATATTTTTAAGAGGAGACTTGGCGAGTTTGTCTGTTAGATCTATGACAGATTTAGCTTGTTCAGGATCTCCTCCAGTAGTAATTACATCAGATATGAACTTATCTTGCTTTTCTTTGGTTTTAAATAAAGCAGCTCTATACTCATCTAGTCCTAAATCGTTACCACGCCCTGCTTTAAATGATTGACTTTCTATTAGCTTTTTGTAGGTGCTTTGTATGTTGGCTTTTCTAGCTATGTCCATAGCAGCAACATACTCTGGACTTTGATTTAAGGTACTTTGCAGTTTTACTCTAGCCTCTTGTAAAGCAGCCCTATCATCTATGCTTAAAGGTCTGTCTGGGTTTAGGTAATTCTTATTGTTATATAAATCATCATCAATAGACTTTCTCATCTGATCCATGAAGGAAACAGAATTAGTTGGTAATCCTTTAATTTTGTCGGACTGAGCCTTTAATAGCTCTTGATACTTCTGAGCCAACACAGGAGTATTTTTAACTATGTCAGGAACACCTGCTTCTGCTGCCTCTGTGGACACAGCACCATTCGGAGTTATGTATTGTTTATTGAGGCTTTGAAATAATCCATCTACTTGTTGCTTAGCATCTTCTGGAGCCATCTTGCTAATAGTATTTACAATAGCATCTTTAGTTTGAGCCACTTTCTCGGTATATTGTGGTCTAATTATTTCATTCTTCATTTGATCTGAGGGCTTTAATACACGTTCTACTACACCTTGGGATTCTGGGAAAGCTTCCCCTGGAGTTACGTTTACTCCCAAAGATTTGCCACTCTGCACTGCTTGCTGTATTGCGGCAGGATTGTTGCCTACCTCGCTTCCAACTGTTGCTGCTACATCTTTCAGAGCAGCTTTATCGGGAGTAAATAATTTAGAAGAAATAGAAGATTGTCCTGGACTGTGGGTTACCCAGTCCTTTATAGATCTTCCTACCGGAAGAGCAGCTCCTAAAACTGCCCCTGCAGCGCCTCCTAAGGCTGTTTTTTCCATCCTCTGTGTTCCGCTGTCAGCCTCGTCTAAGGCTCCAATTCCTGCTCCCGAGGCAGTTCCACTTGCAGCTCCTGTCAGAATAGGATGGGCTGCTGAAGCTTCCCCTAGAGCTGCAGAAGCTGCTGGAGAGGCAGCCCCAAGTGCAGCTCCTCCTAAAGTTGTCCCCATAGCTCCATATGCAGTACCAGCTCCGATTGCCCCCGCAACAGTACCTACTCCGCTTGCAATAGGGCTACGTTTTGCGGCCAGGTCTGCTTCATTCTGTCCGACTACTAATCCGCCATATCCCAGTTTACGAACTCTTTCAACAGACTGATTAACAGACTCTGGCAAGAAGTTAGACATCAATTGCATGGAACCTAATGCAAGCCTTTCAAATTGCCTATTAAAAGCTGAAATACCGTCCATAAAAGTTGAAGAACCTTGGTCAGACTCACCCTGCCCAGGAGCTTGCATGAAAGGATTACTTGAGCTTGCAGCCTGAGGAGCGCTGTTCTCTTGCTGCACTGAGGGTGCTTGCATAAAGGGGTTATTAGACATTATAATCTCCTATTGCCCTTGCTGTTGTTGTAGCATTTTCAAAGCCATATCCTTTACAGCTTTTGGATCTCTTCCTTGCTGTATGGCCTCTATAGCTTGCTGCTGCATCTCTGGTGGAAATCCTTGTAGGCCATATTGCTCAGCAGCTTTTTGTTGAGCTTGCATATTGTTTTGTGCGGCATTCTTAGCTCCTACAAAATTGTAGTATTGCTGACTAGGGAATCTTACAGCGCTGCTATCCACTGTATTGCCGTATTCAGATAAGCTTTGTCTAAAATTCCTTTCTGTAGCTTCTTGGGCAGCCACTGCTCCTGATGCAATAGCATCCCATGCTCCTTTTATACCTTCTATTTCATTGGTGTTAAGAGGTACAACTTGTCCTTCTTTATTCTCTTGTATTTTCTTAGCAAGCTCTCCATATCCTCGGGCAATAAAACCTACTTGAACGTCTGTTTCACTTAATGCCCCAGAGTTAAACATCTTAGCAAACTGTCTAGCTAAAGAATTGCCAGCATACCTGGAAGTAGGGTCTTTTGCCCCTTTCTGCATAATAGTATCAATCATAGGCTTAGCCAATTGGTAATTGCCCATAAACGTATTGAATGATTTACTTTGACTATAAAGAGTTTTATTAAATGTTTCAGTATTCTGGATTCTAGAATTTTGAATTTGTCTGTTTTGATTGTTAAGCTTAATTTGAGTGTCCATTATGTCTTTAGCATTCTGTCCATTAGCGCGTTGTGCTGCCATCAAATCAGCATTAAGCTTTCGTACTTCTTCATTATTGTCACTATTGAGACCTTTAGCATTCATCTGCTGTATGCGGCTTTGCGTAGTTCGAATAAAATCTTCTGCCTGACTGCTTTGTTTGTTCATAGCAAATAATTGATTCTCAGGAGTTGCTTGAGCTATTGCTAGTTGAGCCATTTCTACAGCTTGTTTATTTAGCTTATCAGGAGCGTCAGGCCACACTGCTCGAATCATGGGAAGAGCTGTCTCATACATATTTCCTCTCTCTTCAGCAGGAGCATTCATAATGCCTGTAGCCATTTTGCCTAAAGCACCATAGCTCTCAAATAAAGCTTTCTGTTGCTGCAAGGGCTGGAGGGTTTTCATGACGTCATTTTGCAGGATGCTTGTATCTAATTCAGCTTTCTTTTGCTGAAGTAATAGTGCTCTTTCAGGGTCTGTGCCTTGAAGAAAGTCTACTACTCCAGAGAATCCTCCAGCTTGAGCAGCTTGTTGCACGCCATCTCTCATACCTATTTCCCATTGGCGATCTTCTCGTTTCCAGCCAAACTTTTCAGCCTCCCTATCTGCCTCCTCTCGGCGTATTTGAGCATCTCCTTGACGAATACCTAAATCAGCTTTAGCTATGTCTAGATACCCCTGAGCTCGTTTATCCTGATTTTCTGCTAGGCCAAAATAACCTACATCAAGCTGTGTTTTGATATTGGCTCTATCGTTTTCTTGAGATTCAAGAAAGCCTTTTCCTGCTCCACCCATTGCCCCTGCTGCAAAGTAATCTACCATAGCTTAAATCCCTTATGTTTAAATTATTTGATTCTATCGACATTATTCCGATTTATAAACTAAAAATATCCAGATGAACTGCTGCCGCCGCCTTGATACCCACTCCAAGCTGACCTATATGCATTACCTAGAATAGCTCCGCCATATCCTTGCTGCTGACCTGCTTGCAAGTTTAGAGCATCTCTTTGAATGCTTTGTTGTCCGCCAGCAATGGCTTGGTCTGAGGCAATTGCTCTAGCTTGCATCATAGCAGTATTTTGAGCATTCATATTAGTCTTAGCTGCATCATATGTTACATCCCCTATATGTGTCAAAGCATTGTAGTTAGCTTGGCCTATACCTTGATATGTGCTCAATCCTGCTTGACCTTTTGCAGACTGAATGTTGGCTATGTCAGTACCTTGAGATATCTTATTGGCAGCCATTTGGCTTATAGCTCCAGAACCTTCAGCATATGCGGTTTGGAGGCTAGATATGTAGTGATCTAAGTAATTAAGTGCAAGATTTTGATTGTAGTCTGTCAGAGCTACTAATGTATTACCACTTCCTAACATGCCTTTGGCAGCACCTTGTCTTTCAACGGCTTGTGTTCCCATCTTCTCAATAAAAGCATATCCAGGAGTAGAACGTATCTTATCAGTCACTTGCTGCCCTGTATATCCTACTCCATTTGCATCGAATTGGTTAGACCAGTTTCCTATTAAAGTTGTTCCAGCAGAATTTGCCACATTAAGAGCATTTTGAGCAGCAGTTACTGGAGCAAGAGCTGCCGCGTTCTGAGCATTAGTCTGCTGAACATACGCTTCATGTGCTCTTTGTGCATCTGAGATGTATGAGTCCTGACCTTGTTCAGAGTCGTATTTTAAACCTGCTCTATATTGTCTACCAAGTTCTCCGGTAGCCCAGTCGTTATATGATAGTACTTCTTTAGCTCCGCCGGCACTCTTATAGGCCTCTTGTGCGCTTGTTAAATTAGTTTGTAACTGTGACTTGTACTGATTAAAATTCTGCTGAATTGAGTTTACAGCAGCAGCTCTAGCTGTTGGATCGTTTAATCTCTCTGCTTTAGCTATGTCTTGAGAATACTTAACATAATCCCCGCCAAGTGCATCTAGTCCAGACTGGTACGTAGAAGAACCTGCACTGACAGGAGTAATGCCTAGCATCTTCATCTGCTCGTTATATGCAGACATGGCATTACTAGCGACAGGGGCAAGTACTGCATTACCGGCTGCATACCCTGCAGTAATGGCTTTAGAAGCATTGTCCAAAGCAGCATTGTAGTAGTTAAGGCCTTGATTGTAATATTCGCCTAGCTTATCCGCAGCTTGCTTGAAGTAGTCAATTGATTGGCTGGGATCAACTTGAGCTACGTTATAGTTGTCCTTACCGCTCATAATATCGGCATTTTTAATACCTGGAATGGAGGTATCGGCGGCAAGTTCATTTTTACCCATAATAGCTTGAGCAGCAGCACCTCCAGCCAGGTTTCCGCCTAAAGACGCTCCAACAAACATTAACGATTCCATATTATATTATTCCTTAATTATTTTCCCAAAAATAAGAGCATCTTGGAGCTTCTTTCTCCACACTACACTCTTTGTTATATTCCCTTCAAACTTATATCCGTATCGCTTATGTAACTTACTTATATGCTTACATTGTGCAGGGGTTACTACTATCATCTTTGTAACTTCTGTTTCTGCAATAAAGAACTTCTCCATAGCTTCTTGCACATGTCCATACATGCCTTTACCATGCATTGAAGATGGTAGATATCCATGAAATATCACAGCATTTCTGGTAAAGTATTTCCAAGTAGCTATACTTACTAGTTTATCGTTACTATCATATAGACCAGCGTAAACTGTTCCAGGATTAATTGTGAATTTTTTATCATAGTGCAGGGATATAAGCTGATCATCGCACAGCCCTAAATAGCAGAGCTTAGGATCACTTAAAAAGAAATCATCTATTTTTTCTGTAGTTAAGTCAAATCGTAATGACAGCATGCAATCTTCCATATTTATCTATATAGTAGCACAAAATTAGGCATTTGTCAATACGCCCTGATACAACTTAACAACACCATAGATGGTTGCAAGTTATTGATAGCAGTACCACTTCCTGCAGACCAAGTACCTCCAGTTCCTGCTACGTTTGTAGCGCCTCCTGCTGCCACTCCAGTATTAGTGATAGTGCTACTGCACACCCCTACAGTAGTTGGCATATTTGCTCCAGCTAATGCCACAGTTTCAGTTCCTCCTGTGGCTCCTACAGTATTTGCTAATGTGCCTGAGCCTGTACCTCCAGAACCTACTGGTATACGTCTTTGCATGTTAGGTAAGTTAAAAGTTGTACTTCCATCCCCTGATCCGTATAATGTGCCTATGTAGGCAAATAAAGCTGAATAAGTTGTTCTACTAACTGCTGACCCATCATTGACCAACCAGCCGGTAGGGGCTGTAGTACCTGCAAACCATGCAATCTGCCCTACAGGATTAGTGCTTACTGACTTAGTCATATCTGTAGTCACAGTGTTAGTAAAGGTTGCTGCACCGTTTACAGTGGGTGCTCCATTAAAAGTAGCTGCTCCAGTAAAGGTAGAAGTAGAACTGGCCGTAAATGCTCCTGTGGAAGTGAGAGTGCTGTGAGCTACAAGAGCTTTTCTAGCCCTAACTGTTCCAGAAGATGTATTATTTAGCTCTAAGTCCCCACTGTCTCCAGCATCTACATATAGCGCTCCACTACCTTTAGAAGTTATGTTGCCACCTACATTTGTATCGGATCCTGTGAATTCAATCTTAGGACGATTCCCTGTAGTAGCATTTGTTATTCCTACATAGTTAACTGCAGAAGCTGTCGTAGTAAACTTCAATAAGTAGTTGCCATTAGCATCTAGCACGTCGCCAGACGAAGAGTCTATTCCATCCATCGTATAAATAGTAACACCAGCATCTGTAGCAAGTACCAGTCGAGTTGCTCCTTTGACCACTATAAAGGCCTCTCCTCGAGAGTCCAGTGTTATAGGATTTGGATTAGCATTTGTTCCTGCCAATGCATCTGCTACAGTTGGGTAAGTATTTACCGGATTGGTCGCAAATGACGCACCGCTAAGGCTGCTATATACTAAGTAACCCGAGGCAAACTCCCCATTACTTTTAAAGAACTGTGCTTTAGGACTTCCTACAATTAGTGTCATAATATTTTATTCCTTTTCTAATTCTACATTAGTTACGCAATCTAAAATAGCAAAATCCGTATTTGCTACTACTGTAAATTGAAATTGCCATTTACGAGCTATGCCAAGCCTGTTCCATAGCGGGCGTACCTCATACTCTCCAGTAGCCCCTATGCTAGCATCTAGTGCGGAGGACCAAGTATGTCCACCATCTTTGCTGTATTTTAAAGTTACTTGTGGGCCAGAACCCTGACTAGCTTGGCCTGTCATCATCTTTAGTTCTAACCTATTTATGCCGATAAGGTTGTAGAAGGATGAGTCATAGAAAAAAGGTGATTGAGATATTCTAAAAATTGGAGTACTGTTATCTGTGTATAGTCTATCACTGGCAGAATACAGCTTGCCGTCCCTAACTCCTGCCATCAATAACAGATTACCTTCTTGGAGGTAGAACTGCCCCAAGCAGTGTTCTTGAGCGTCTTCATTAGAGTTGTACCAAGACCGTTCATGCCACTTCTTAGTGATGTAATCGAATGTCCAGGTTTTCTTAGCAGAAATAAAGCTTATCTGATACATCAAATGGCCTCTACTTATGTAGGAAGTAGCTATGGCATCCGACATATTATCGTATGACAGCCACTCTTGGGTGAGGGCATCTGTAGAGATGATTTTTAAATCATATCCACTATTATTGTCTCGGACCAGGGGAGATACGTTAGATTGAACTACATAGCCTCTATTGTCCAGGAATATAAGTAAGTCATCAATAACTACCACACTATCCTGGGCACCGCATCCTATTTTCATCTCAAGACCTGTTCTTGGAGAGAATGGGGCTCCAGTAGGATTTGCTGCGTTATACCAAAGTTCGGAGGAATCTGAACCTATTGGCCATAGGTCTCCTTTAGATACTGCAAGAGTTAGCAAGTTATCTACAGAGCTTTCTGCAGTTGCTACATCTAATGGGTCCCAACTAAGTCCATCATTTAGGGCTGAAAAGAAGAATTTACCAGTATTAGGCTGGTTTACAACAAAATATCCATCCACAAAGACTACAGAACGTCCTCCTGTGAAATCTGCATCTGTGTCATTAATTCTTTGGAAAACTCCTGAGCCAGGTGTGTATAAGTACCCATATTGGGAGCCATCCACAAATATTACTTGAGTAGGATTGGCTGCAGCATATACTACTCCTGTGGTAGTGCCTATTGTCCCTAAGTTAGTGTAACCCTCAATAGTTTCAGATAAAGGATTAATAGTTAGTCGGTACACAGTATTGCCTACGACCATGTATCCATAACTTCCTAATTTCTTAAGCAATCTAGTCTGGCCTGTCCCAAAGTCTTGTATCAATCTACATCCATCAGCAGGGACTAACATGTCTATAGGAGGCTCTTGATCCTTACCTGTTCCATTAGGGCCTGTATCCATAGGAAATAAATTCAAGCAGCGTTGGTTGTTGCTGTCAACTACTGAGCTTTTATAGGCAGTTCCATTTACCGTTATTCTCATTTGCAAGGCCTTGTTAATTTGAATGATACATAGTTCTGTTCTGAGTCTGTGCTGGCAATATTGGACAACATAGATTGAGCCATAGGTGTTAATTCTTTTAACTTTATAGACCTGCCATACGGAGTACATAACCTTACAGCCAATTGATAAATAAAAGCTTCTAGGTGAGATGTTGGGATATCTAAATTATTGCTGTCAGCAGATAGGTCTTGGAGGTTACGAGTATATGTAAACATCAACCTTCCAGCGCCAGTGGAGGGTCTAGGCCATACAAAGAATGGCATTGTATCAGGCTGTTGTTTATACATGTAATTTACGCAAATACCTGTAGTCGTTTTTGTAGGAATAACGTAGTAGTCGTTGTGGGACAGCTCTTCCATAGCTGTATCTAATTCTGTGCTTGAAGCTCCGGTATCCAGTCCTGTGCGATATCTGGCTTCCAATATTTTAGTAGGTACATCGAGCCTATTTGTAAAGGTATATACTAAGTTGTTGTCAGAGGCTGCTGAAGCTAGGCCAGAAGTTAGAGTTAAAGTTGTCGAGGAGCCTACATTTGAAATAGTTGTCCAATGCACAGTATTGTCGGTTAGCACTACTCCAATATAGTCATTAATAGCCATTCCGGTAGTTGAGTCTACAGTAAGAGCTGTCGAGGCTGCGGCTGCAGCACCGTTCAATTGAGTAGTAATTAAATCATCTGAAGTGGTAGCATATGTGCTACTATCTCCAATAGTATAGCTTTCTTGATACGGTTGGAGGAATAAAACACCTTCTTTCCTAGTCCACAAATGAATTCTATACTCTTCAGCCCATGCCTTAAGCATTAGATTAGCTAAGCGATATCCTAGCACCATATCTGCTGCTGACAGAGAAGCTCCTGCTCCGGCAATACCTGCCAACTGAAAAGCTGTTTCTATAACTTCTTGGGCATTTAAATTGTAACTATAAGTTCCTGAAGTAGCCATTTAGAATACCTTAATATTAGAGCAGCCACTTTGAGCTACTTGAGTGTTAGTGTGTCTTAGATTGACATTATTGGTGTTGTACAAATAAAGTCTTTCCATATAGGTGGTATCAATAGATATGTTGTTAGAGGAATAAGAACCAGTGTGTTGAATAACGACTTGATTAACCGTTCCTCCAGCAGGATATGCATTTAGCTGCAAGAATAGGCCTTGTACGTTGACAAACCAAGCTAAGTGCGTATTGGCAGCAAAAACATAGCAATTCTTTATAGCGCAACCTCTTATTCCCAAAGGAGCAGTACTGGTCAAGCATATAGGAATTCCCCACTGTGTCTTGTCTGGACTGGTAATGTATAGATTTTCCAACACGCTAGCAGATGCATCTAATCCTTCTAATAGGATACAGCAACCTCCATGGCTTTGATTTTTTGCCCAAAAGCCTATGTCCTTTATGTTAACTGTTTTAGTAGCATGCAATAATCCTGTCATTAAAGCACTGGAGGGGTAGTTTCTAACAAATGTTGTTTTGTTAATACCCTCTCCCACTATGTTTATGTATCTGTCAATCTTGTTTGGAAGGGAGTGAAACCAGTATTCACCCTTAGGGAAATATAAAGTACATTCCGCCAAAGAAGTGTCTGCTATGAACTTATTTAGCATAGAGGTATTATCTAGGCTTGCTTGCCCTGTCTTAAATCCATAATCCAGCGCATTTATCATAAAGGTCTCCTTAAACGCGCACGTAAACTTGCTGCGGACTCTTCATGCTTGCGCAATGATTCTAGGTCTGAAGTACGAAGAGCTCTTATGCTTTTCAAGTCAATCTCTTGGAGTTTTTCATAAATAGAAGAATTGAATTCCCTATTAGCTTTTAGTACAGCTACGTCTTGTTCCCATTGCTTAAGCGTATCTATGGTGGGAATCTCTATATCCTTTACTTCAAACTTGTCAATGTAGAGCTCTTCATTTCCGTCTTTGTCAAGTCTTGCTAAGGTAGTAATTCTTCCATCAGAACATTCTGCTGGGAACTTGTATCTTAGTATTTCATCTATATTCATTATGAGAACTCCCAAACTATAATTAGGCCTGAACCTCCAGTACCTCCAGCCCTGTTAGTGGTGGTATTGTTTCCAGACGCACCAGCTCCCCCTCCCCCAGTATTTGCAGTAGCGCTACCTCCTGCTGTGGATACAGCACTAGCAGAAGAAACTCCTACAGCACCCCCTCCATGAGAGGTACTACCTCCAGCACCTCCTGTACAAGTTAAGGTGGCGCCAATACCAAGCTGTCCAGGGGATCCAGGCAAATTTAAGTCTCCACCCGAAGATGTTCCTCCAGCGCCCCCCAGTCTAGAAGACCCTGAACCGGAACTTGTTCCTGCCTCTCCTCCAGCTCCTCCTCCTGCAGATAAGACATCAAAAGTAGTTGCGGTACCTGCAGAACCATTGTTTGCTCCTGCAGTTCCTCCTGCTCCACCTCCTCCTACTGTATAGGTATACGTAGAGGAAGTTGATGAATAGAATTTTCTACTGTATCCCCCTGCTCCTCCGCCCCCTGCTCCACTCACTTGTCCGGCAGCAATTGATATGCCCCCACCGCCTCCGCCGCCTCCCCAGGCTTCAACTAATATTTGTGTAACACCTGCAGGTCGAGTGTATGTAGCTGCAGAGCCTGTAGTTAATACTTGAAAGCTCTTCAATGACCCAACTGCAGTAGGAGTATTCCAAGTACCATCTCCTCTCCAGAAGGTAGAAGAAGAAGCACTTGTACCACTATTGAGATTATTGACTGGAAGGTTGCCAGTAACCCCAGTAGATAGAGGAAGCGCAGTGCAGTTAGTTAAAACTCCTGCGGAAGGAGTCCCTAAAGCTGGAGTGGTAAAAGAGGGGCTGGTGGTTAAGGCTACGTTTCCAGAGCCTGAGACTGATAATGAAGTCAGAGCTCCTGTTCCATCAGTGCTAAGTACTTTATTAAGGCCTGGGGTTACTGCACTTAAAGTGTTTGCAGTAGTAGACACTAAATAGGAGTTAGCGGCAACCGTATTCAGCCCAGCATAGTTAGTAGTAGTGGCTACCATGTTGGTTCCATCAGAAACTAGTATCTTGCCTGTAGTAGGGATGGAGGCAGGTATCGTATAGGAAGAGTTTACATAATTAGTACCATCAGAGATTAGAAATTTTCCTGCGGCGCCTATCGAGGTAGGTAGTGTGAAGAATGATGACAGCATATTTGTACCATCAGACTGCCATATCTGTCCAGCAGTACTTCCAGCAGTGGGTGGAATAGTATATGTAGATGTTATTATATTAGTGCCATCAGATTGCAAAAATTTACCAGATGTACCAGCAGTGGCAGGATATGTAGCAGTAGACCATGCAGGTAGTGCTGCCGCACCTCCACTTCGCAATACCTGTCCACTGGTTCCGGCGCTTACAGATTGCAAGGCTCCAGTGCTGGTGGTTCCTCCACAAGCAATTCCATAAGCTGTAAATGAAGTCTTACCGGTTCCGCCATAAGATACTGAAAGAGTAGACCCATTCCAAGTTCCTGTAGTTACAGTTCCTAGCACAGTCAGAGGAGTGGTTCCATTATATAGATTAGTAAATTGGGAGGCAATCCCAGTTAGATTAGCTTTATAGGTAACTCCTGACCGAACAATTGGCAAGTAGTCCGTAGATTGCGTAGCCCCTATGTCCGTTAGTGCACTTATCTTAATTGTAGCCATTTATATAGTCCATTAAAAAATAATATAAGTTCCATCTTCTGTAGATAATATTTTATTGTCTTCAGTTAGTATGTATATAACATCCGATATTGGCGTTTCGATGGGCCAGAATATATAGTCTGAATAGGGCCCTGTTCCCAAAGCAGTAACTGCAGCAACCCTGTAGGTGTATTCAGCGCTAGTATCGCTAGAGCTGTCAAAGTAATATGGTGACCCATTTTCAGTGTTCAAAGTTAGTATGTCCTCAGGCCCTCCTGGAGGTTCTGCCCTAGCTACTTTATACCCAATGATAGCAGACGTTCCAGAGTCATAAGGGCCTTCCCAATATAGTGTGACCTTATCCGTGATAGGGTCAACTACAGCTTTTCCAAATAGAGGCTTACTGGGCAGTCTATCGTCGTCTAGATTAACTACCTGATTCCCGTCCTCTACTTCCACTCTTACTTTGTCTGTGTTTGTTAAAAGCTTATCCGCAATGTTTCCAATAGGATCAGTTTGAGGATTAAGCTTATCTAAATCTCTCCGGCATACTAGCAAATTATGCTGCTGATGCCTAGGAGCATTAACTTTTGTTAAATCTTTGATATGATATTGGAATCCACATACATCACATAATGCATATCGATTCTGTCTAGAGAGTAAAAGATTCTTGTTCTTGTAATATCTAGAATTATTAAACATTATTGTGCTACTTCTATAAGAATAAATACTTCATCACCAGCATCCAGATTAGCAGTATCCAGAACTATATCTCCAGTAGCTCCTGTTTCATTTGGATTAGTTATCCCTCCAAAATTGCTGAAATTGAGCTCCATATCTCCAGTTGGATCAAAAGATACAATTGGGCTGTTTGCAGTTTGTTTCCATGAAAGTCTGCATGTACAAGAATTTCCTGAAGCTGTGACTCTAAGTAGGCTGCCTTTAGAGGCTACTGCACTAAAAGATGCATTAGAGAAAATAACTGTAGCAGCTTCTTCGCTGCCGTCTGAAATGATGTGTATCATTCTAACTACTTTTCTAGAAGTAGAATTCCCTAGAAGGGTTCGTTGAAGAATAGTATTTGCCATATTTCACTCACTTAATAAGTAGGGTACAAAAAGTACCCCACTAGAGTTGTTAGATAGTATTACGCATCGGTAGACGCAGTCCAGTTGATAAGCATTGCTTTTTCGTTGTTAAGGTTTACTACGTACACGTTATCGATTACCCTAAATGTTGCACCAGTAACGGCTTCAGTAATGTTAGCTGTGTTAGCTGCAAGACTTAGTCTCAAGTTAGGTCCGAAGGTTCCTGTAGAGCCTGTAATGGTATCCTTAAAGCAAACATCTGAAGAACCTCTACTGCGAACAAATCCATTAGTAACGTCTAAGTTTGAATGTGCAGTAGTAATAATTTCAAATGCTGCACTAGAGAAGTTTCCATCTATCCAGAAGTTCTTCATGACAAAGTTAGAACCTCCAGTTAGCTGAATTGCATTTACAGCACCTGAAGTAGAGGCTCCACGGTGTGTCCATCCATCTAAATACAGACGGTTAGCGGAAGCATTTGCAATCATTGTCCGAGTAGCCTCACCTGTTACGTCCCTATATTCACAGTTGATAAAAGAACAATCAGCAGCTTGAATAGCTAAAGGGCCAGCAAGTGCATCAATACCTCCAGTAAATAGAACATTAACGAAAGTACAGTTAGCGGCACTTACCAACATGGTAGCAGCCGTTGAAGTGGTGAAGTTGATAGTACCTCTCAAAGAACCTTGGCCAAGAGATAGTATAGTAACTCCAGCTTTAGACATAGCTAGACCTGCTGCAGAAGTTACTGTTTCTACGTGACCAGGCATGAGAACAATCAAGTCTCCTCTACTAGCCACACATCCAGTGGATGCTAAAACATTCGCTATAGTATTGTAAGGCTTTTGATAAGAGCCCGTATTACCTGCGGCACCACCAGAAGCTCCTACTCCAGGAACGCTTGAGTTGTTAACAAAGAAGGTGCGGCCAGGGTTGACCATAGATAAAGGTATACCACGGATGCTTACACCTTCTGCAAATCCATTTGAATAATTTGACATTGGCATTTGTATATCTCCTAATTAACGCCAATAGCGTTGCTGCTCAAGAAAAACAAGCAGCAAACACTAATTAGTTGAATGTTAGTTTGAACCTTGTGAGCCGTAAATAGCGTACTTATTAGTAGCACCACAAGAGAAACGTTCGTAGATCTTAATACGAACACCATCAGTTAAGAAATCTTCATCTACAGTAACCTTGGGCTCTACTCTCTCGAAAGATTGTAGGCCTTGTGGAGCATCTGTAAGTATGAAGTAATTAGTAGAACTGGACATGTAGTTATTAACTATAAATCCACCTGGCAAATAGTTACCTGATTTAATTACGTTAATATCATTGTTAGCAGTCTGCACTTGGTAATCTGAACCTAATATCCTACTAGCAATAAAGCTAAGTTCAGGCGGAATTACTAATGACTTAGCTTTCAGAGGCATTGGGATACCACGATGGTTAACTGCCTTGCTGATCAGAATTAGTAATTGCTCCAAAGCGTCCTCAGATAAAGCTGCATCTACAGAAAGCTTGTTAGAGAACGTACCACCACCGGCCAATTTGTTAGTAGTAGCTACAAGCTGGACACCGTCACCGTAAGTGTAGCTGGCATTGAACGCTCTATTAAGGATGTTAGCATGAACGGTTTCTTTAGCGAACATCAAGCCTTTAGCAAGTTCTTTAGTGACTTTATCTGCTAAGCTCATATACAAGTTATCGTCCATAGCTTCCATAGAAATAGAAGAACCTAAACTATAGGGCACATGAACATAATCGTATATCCAAGCTTCCCCTATGCTGTCAAATTGGGTAGGGGTAGATTCTGGACGCACTGCTGCCATACCTAGTCCGTACATTTGAACATCACGTTCTCTTTCCATAGAGGACTTTTGGACAGTGAATATTTTAGAAAATTGTGCAGATTGAATAAGATCATCTAAACCTGCCATTGCGTGAATACCTGGTCTCAAGGAGCTGATAATCTCGCCTCTAGTCAATGGTATCATTTATGTTACTCCTTAAATTGAGGTTACGTTAGTAGCACTAGCATTACATTCAGTGTGCAAGTTTGGCACGACTACCCATTTGCAGTTAACACCGACAGCATTATCTGGAGTGTCAACTTTTCTACGTAAAGACATAGTATTACCACCAGCGATAGCTGAGGCATTTAACTGTACGTTAGATTTACCTGTAACAGTGTCACAATCGAGAGCTGTTACAAAATTAATATGCTCTCCTAAGTTGGTAATAGCAATTGTTGCAGAACCGTCATCCTCTATAATAAACTCTTGATCAGGATGGTCTGCTACAATAACATAGCCAGTGTCGCCTGATGCTAAGTATTTTCTAGTTGGACGGTTGGTAAGATCTGCTTCTATAGATACAACAGCGCCGGTAATAGCAGCACCTGCAGTATAGCGAGTTACAGCGGCGTATCCCTGAGCGTCAGCAGAATCTGCAGCACGAATAACTGGATCACCTACGCCAAGTGCAACTGCAGCACTTTTGTAGTATCGGGTTAATCTTAAGGCAGGACCGACTACGCGTAGGCCTCCTTTAACTATTGAATTTGGCATTTATATCTCCATTAAATTGTTAAAATACAGGGCGACCTCTATGGATACGTCCTGAAGGATCAATTTCTTTTTCTTTTTCCAATACTCTATCCTGTTGATATTTCATATCCTCTTCGTATATATCAAGAGGTATTCTCATAAGGTAGGAATGAGTGCCTATGGTCGCATTGCCTGTATTATGATTTACTCGTCTGCAAATAAACCCAGATTTCTGAGCTTCAGCAATTCTTGCATCTCCAGAATATGTATCGCTATTTCGTCCTTTTACAAACTCCCAACCGGCAGCCTTATGTGCAGGTATCTCATTACCTCTGTCTACTACCCAGTAGTATTTAAATCCAGGCTCGCAGTTGAAATAGTCTAAAACATTTTGCTCACGCATTGGGACGCGTTTCTTACGCATCTCTTGAGCAGTGCTTTTGTGGTCTACTCTTCCTTCTAACATTTCTGAATGTTCTAATCGCTCTTTCTTGTCCATTATTTTAAATCTCCACTAGCAACTAATTGCTTAATATAATCCGAAAGCGTCATCACGCCCCTCTGTTCTAAGTATCTGGCAGCCATCAACTGAGCTGACGTTAAATCTTTAACTGTATATCTTTTCTTGGTTGGACTTATAGTCCCAGACCTTTCTGAAGAATCAACTTGAGTTGTTTCCTTTTTTGTAGTTTCCACGGAATCCTCGTCTCTATTGAAATAGTCCTTAAATTTCTTCATAACATGATCTTCTAATAAGCGCATGTGCTCTGCTGGGGATAAATCCTTAGCTCCAAGCTGTTCACTGCGTCGTTTTACAAAATCCTGCATTTCAAGTTCTTCATAACTAGTACCATTTAGCCAGCTAGCATGCTTTTCTTTAAAAGCTAGCACTTCTGAAGGCACTTCTTGCTTCTGAGTAGAAAGCTCAGATTGCTTTTTTTCTATCTTAGTGACTTCTTCCACGTTGCCTCTAGATATAGCTTCTAACCTATTTTGCTCTAACTCTGTCCGAGCTTTTTGAAGAGCTAATTCATCTTGTTTTTTGTTATGAGCTACTAATTCATCAAGAACTATCTTTAATTTGTCTATTTCAGACTTTTGCTTTGGAAGTTTCTTCAAAGCATATTCTATATATTCCTTTGCGCTACGTTCCCCTCCTTTTTTAAAGCCGTAAGAAGAAGCTAAGTCTTCATAAGGGTCTGATACATCTTTAGTTTCTACATGTGCATCTTTAAAGTCTTCTATATCTTTACTTAAAAGTTCCCTGCCAACGTCTGCACTGTTAGCTTCGACTTCAATCTCGCCATTACTCATCTATCTTTACTCCTTCCTCTGGAAATATTGCTTGAATATCAATATCCAATACCATTCGATAGTCTCTATCTTCAGGATCATTCATGTCAGGTAAAATAGTTCCTGCATGCTTATGAATTAACACACAGTCCCCTATCTTGATTTCTTTAGGACTTTCTTTACAAGCTAATGAGCCCATAGAAATAACGTGACCAATCCTCATACCTTGTCTTTCCAACTCTAGTTCACTCTCAGTCTTGTCTAAGAGTAGAATGCCTCCAGTAGAAGCCTGTTTACGCTCGGCCTTGAATGGAGTCATGCGAACTAAGATATGATACAAGGGTGCTTTAACTTTTCTAACCATTCTCTACTTCTCCTTCTATTGTGTGTCTTCCACTTAACTCTAATATTTCCTCATATGCTTCTTTTTTTGCCATGCATGCATTGTACGCCTTAACTAACTCTTCATTAGACAAGTTGTACAAAGACAGCAATCTCTGATTGAGGTCGCATATTTCGACTTCAATAGCCTCAAACAATTTCTTTGTTACAAGCTCTTTCTTCCAGACACTTATTTCTTGTTCATGAATATCAATTATCATTTCTTCACAGCCTTACCTGCAGCTTGCTTTTCTAACTTTTTCTGTTCTAAATCATGCGCTAATCTAGTTTTCTTGGCATCACTCATAAGTTTGGTAGCCTCAAGAGCATGATTTTTCATGTCCATATCTGCCTTAGTTACCATATTGAATTGATCCATCTCTTGCTGAGATTTCATCTTCATAGCAGCTAGTTGGATCTTGTCCCTACCCTCTAAAGCATCTTGCTGCATCTTCCAGCTTCGCATCATAGACTCATTTATTCGAGATTCCGACTCTTTATTAGCTTGTATTTGTTTATGTACTTCATTCGCGGCCTTTTGAGCCTCTAGCTGTGTTTGAGAGCCTAAATTAGCTATCTGAGCTTCCAGATAGGTTATCTCCGCCATTAGCTTTTGAACTTCAGGAGGAGGAGGTGCATTAGGATCAGGATCAGGCAGCAAGGATTTCTTCTCAGACTCCTCTATGCCTAGGGAATCAAGCGCCATCTTATCCGCAGCCCTTCTATCTACAGATTGAAGCTGCTGTATAACAGAAAGTTTTTGTATCTTTTGCTGGTCAGAGGACATTAGAGGATCTGCTACTGGGTATATGTCATAGTAGTCTTCATTGAAGTCTTCTTTCATACTTACATCTGGTAAGTCCAGCACTTGCTGATACTTTTTATCATCTGGATGCTCTTTATTGAGACAGAATAATTTATAATACTCTTTTCTAAAAGCCCTTACGACTCTTTTATTAATAGCTTTAAATACTTTAGTACTTTGATCAGTTAATTGAGCCACAGTGCTACTGGCAACGTTCTGAGCGGGCTGTTTACCCATTAGTACGTCGGTAGAAGAGGATAAGTCCATTGCAGACTGTTGTAAGAATTGTAATAATTGAAACAGTACAGGAGAAGGCTCTTTAGTAGGCCATTCTAAAATACCCTGTCGCATGTCCATACCTGCAGTAGTGTCTACTACTTGGTATTTATTGGGTTCAATGCTTATCTCACCAGTCTTAAACTTGATTACGCGTCCAGATATAAGCCCACCTGGAGTAGAACTCGCTATGCCGGAGTTAATAAGTATGTTAGTTATCATATTAGTTGCAGTATTCATGGGAAGCAGCAAGCTACCAAACCCCATACTGTAATATCCACCATCAGGAGACCTAATAAAATGCCAATCAGTAAAGTACTGCTTAGGCTTAATGCTTATTACTTGGTCTTTCTTATTTTTAACTACTTTTCCATCAAATCTATGGACAATTCGGCACACCTTGCCAGAATCTTCCAACAAGGTTACTATATAAGGCTCTTTGTATCCGTCATTATCCAAGTCCAAATAACAATGCTGTTCTAGCACTTTTATGTCAAAATCACTGTCTCCACTGCTTGATTGGTCTAAATCTGGAGATAATTCATCTAAAGTAATTGAATCTAAATATAAACCGGAACGCTGCCTTTCAAGGATATCGTTGGCAGTGAAATGCAGCACGTGAGTGACTCGTCTGGCAGTATCTAGGCTCTTGGTGTTGTAATTGACACAGATTTTGTCTGGAGCGATAGTCTCGCTTATACACTTTTTGGCGGACTCGTCCCAGTATGTCTTTTTAAATACAGTACCTACCACAGGAAGCATCTGCAGAAGCCTATCTGTTCCGTCTTCCCAGTCATCCATGTCATAGAACAATTGGTAGTTTAGGTAATTGGCAACATTCTGGCCGTGATAGTGTTTTTTCCCATCAGGATCTGCTCCAATTACTTTAAATTTAACAATATTATCGCTCTGGATAATCTCAGGCATAGTTCTAGAGGCATAATCAATGCATGCTCTAGTTATAATAGGAAGTTTTATGTTAGCAGCGTTTTCAAAGGGCCAATCAGCCTCTTCCATGACCTGAGTAGCTATATCCATAGCAGCAACAGTAGTTTTTACCCAAGACTCTCTACTGTCTTCGTCTATTCTATAGCCTTCTTTTACTAGATCGCCTATTTTGTGCAAATCTCTATCTGAAAGTAGTTCAGCTATGTTTTTACTAGATCTAAGCTGATCTAAGGTCAAACTGGTCTCTATAAAGTCCATTTATTTCCTTGATAGTGGTCTACCTATATAGTTCTGGGAATACCCATCATTATAAGGCTCTGTTTTACATATGTTATCGAATTCCATAATTACGTATCTAAAGGCATCTAGTGTGTGGGTACAGTCATTAGCGCCTTTTCCTTTAACTATTCTTCCGTTCTCGTCCCTATGATAGTCTCTTCTATCTTGTATCAGCTTTAAGCATGAGTTAAATATTTTAAGAACTCCGGCCTCAAACATCTGAGAAATCTTAAATATACCAGCTTCTACTGCATTATTGGCAGGATTGACTCTTGCTCCTGCATCCTCATACATATCCAGAATAGTTCTACCATCATTGCCTCTAAGCCCATTAGCGTTAGGGTCGATAGCTCCTTCTATCCAATTGCCTCTAGCTTTAATAGCATCGGCATGTACAGCTACGTTTGGCTCTTTAGAGTGGTATTCGCTGTACACATAGAACATTCCTGTATCAGGGTTTTTAGTTACCCATATGGCAGCAGTACTCTGCCAGCCTACATCCAATCCATACGCCCTAGGCCACCAAGGCATTATCTCTACAGGACTACAAGTTATGTCTTCGTCTAGGTAAGGGTAAATTGCTCCAGCACCTAGAGATGGAATCCCTCTTGACCTTGCCTCTCTCTCATGACGCGAGTAAGATGCCAGCAATATTTCCTTTTCTTTCGCTGGCAAGTGAGGCACTTCATCCCAACTAACTTGTTCAACGTACTTGTATCCATTGACGTTGTTAGGCGGAAGTAGTCCTCCTGGTAGGAACTCATTAACAATATCTGATCGGCCAAATAGCGGAGTGAAAGTGCAATAAATAATACCAGGGCTGACATCGTCAATAAGACGAGTGAGACACTCCGAATAAATACCTGGATCCCTAGGTTCCTCATCCAGCCAAATAACATGCTTATACGTACCTTGGAAGGCATCTCTTTTTTGGTCATAGGCCTTATACGTTAAAGTACTAACGCCTCCAGATTTATGCTTAACCGCTACAGAAAGAACAGCATCAGCTGTAGATCCTGCCTTTCTTATTATTCCGCCTTCAACTAATTTATCTTTAGGTATTAATCCTGTACCCCATTCTCCAGGAGCACCTAATAGTATCTTCTGTTGAATATCCTTTACAGCTTCTGCTGTTTTACCTGCTGTCCATGCATCTATAGGGTTTAGAAACCTCTTACCTTGCCACCAGTCAGGATATTCTCCTGTTAAATGACAAACCATCTCATAGGCACCACATTGGCTCTTACCTACCCTGTTGGCAGCCACAAAGGCTCTTTGCATGAAGTCTTTACCCGCATTCATGAACTTCACATGCTTAGGGTAGAGCTCACGCCTATACTTCCCTTTATCGGGAAACATGAACTTAAACTTATTAAACTTATAATAAGTCTCTTGTTCTTCCAGTAGTTTTAGAGTTTCGTCTAAATCAACTGTCGTGTTCAATAATTGAGGTTCCATCCTCTAACAGTCCTGTTTTCCGTAAGAATTGAAGTTTCTGTTTAATCTTTTCCATCTTCTCACTATCCGTCAGATTAATCGTATTGACAGTGATTTCTGTAGTAGGTCCGCTTCCGTTGCGGCTATACTCTTCCTTAAACTTGTTGTTCATTATAAGGGCATGGGCAGTAGCATTAAAATTCTTTATCTTCCCATACGCTCCATCGTGCCCCATCTTCTCGTGGTAGGCCAGACTTATCTCGCGAGCATACTCCACAGCTTCAGCGAAATCAGGATATTCCTTAATCCATCTATACCACGTATCCTTAGACTTAATCCCTGCAGCAAGCATCATCCCTGATATATGAGCTCCCTCAGCAGCAGCCGCTACTATCTTGTCACACACTAAAGGAGAGTACTTAGACATCGCCCCTTTAGGTTTTGATTGTACCACTTGAGTTGTACTATCTATATCACTCATTCACCATTTTCCAGTTTCCAGTTTTCCAGTTTCCACAAAATCCTTTTCCATAGTATTATATTTTTACCTATCCTATTCCCTGCTATAAAGGTTCCCCTATTGATGACCTTATTATATTTAGCTATCGCTTTTTTTCTCATTAAACCTTCCCCCGCATTAATGTTTTAATATCCTCACGCAAGAGCTGTATATTGCTCGACACTGAACTTTCAAGCGCATTGATGCTGTTTTTAATATCTCTTATGTCGTCCTTGGCATCTACTATTTGTATGCTCAATACTGCTAGTTTAGTTTTAGTTTCGTTCATGTCTGCGTCCAACTCGTCTTGCTTGTTGAATACTTTCTTCAAAAAGAAGCCTATCACTCCACATATAATGTATATGAGATAGTAAGCACCTTTTTGGACAGTATCAAAAATTTCCATATTAACACTTCTTATTTTTCATGTTTTGAGGTTTCTTTGACGACTTCTTCGCTGGTAGTCCCTTTTTCATTTTTTTCTCCTATTGTTGCTTTTGATGATTTTTTTAATCTAAGTATCTGACCTATCCCCAAGAAGTTAGGCAGAATAAGCTCATAATCTTCTAAGTCTTTATTGTCTGCCATTAGAAGTCCTTCTAAGAATATCATAATGTTTACTTAAATGTGGATAACACGTTAATAAATACTCTATAGAATAGTTCGCCATTAGAAATGTTCTAAAATTTATATTAACTTCTTCATCTCTATTCTCTTTAACATCGCAATCATTAAATACTTCTAATAATTCTTTCTCTATTGACATTATTCCTGCCCCCTTGCTACCGCTCTATTTATCATATCAACAGTCTCTTGACTTATGCCGCCTTTCATATCCGCCCTAAGGCTGTCGAATACTTTCTTCATATCAATACGCTTAACTTCAAGCTTATATTCCCGCCTATCCGCCACTGCTCGGCCTAAAGAAGAGAACATGCCTCCTAAGTAATCCTTGGCTATTGGAAGACCCCATATAACTGAATAAACAGATACAAATAGAATCTGGAACCACTGAGGGATAGCCTCAAAACGGGTCCACATAGCTGAGGCATATTCAGGAGCTGTAATAGACAGAATCATCGGAACTAGCAGGAAGTAGAACGTGCCCTGCCTGAATGATAATGTAGTAGCTTGTAGAAAAGCCGCAGTCTGTTTAGCCTGTACATCATTGTTGCTTACAATAGCATCTTTCTCAGCTTGTATCTTGGCTAACTCTATCTGCTGACTAAGGGCTGCTAATTGAGCCTTAGAAGCAAAGTAATCCTTAATAGGTTGAGTAAGTCCTGCGAGTAAAGGGGCTAGAGCTAGTAGAAAGGCTCCCATTTAGTAAATCCTTGTAGTGTTAAATTAACAATAGAGAAATTCCGTAAAGTATACCACCTACAACTGCCACCCCTGAAACAACTAACATTGATATGAAAATCAGGGCAGCCATCTCTGCAAAAAAGTCGTCCATTATAGTTTAGCCTTTATTTTGTCTTTAAGGTGAAGAAGTATTCTGTATTTAAAATAGAATAGTATCCTTGCCGCCACAGGAAAAAGCAGTCTATCTGCCCCAACGCCTAGGACTATTCCAATTAGTAAAGTTGTTAACATTTTAATACTCCTATTTAGTAATCAGGTGTCCCTATATTTGTATGCCGACGGGACACTGCCGACAGGCTACCTCAGCATCCATGCCAAGACCATTTGAGGGGCAGCGATGAAGTGCACCCCTCCATTGCGGGGAGGGCCAGTTAATCCTCTTTACAGCTCCAAATCTTCGCTAGGCGGCGATATCTATCACTAGCCAGTGGGTGAGTATTACTCTCTATGTTTGGAAGCCCCTTGAACCATTTAATGCCCTTACAGACGTCATATCCTGAGGCATTGGCAAGGTAAGCTCCACGTTGGTCTGCTTGGTATTCAAATCTGTGATTAGAGCCCATATGATAAAATTCTTTATGGCCTAGCTCATGGCCTACGACAAAAGCTACTTCATGAATATTTCTTGCATTATCCAAGAGGCCTGTATTTACTATAATCTCATTGAACATGTTAATAGTAAAGGCATTTATCTCTGGATCGTTGTCTACATATAAATCCGCAGGGAAGAGTTGGGTCAATAATGTGGTATGCTGTAGCTCGCGGTCATATACCTGCTTAAGCGCCTTAACGGAAACAGAGCCGTATGTGGCAAAAGCTGTCAGGAATAATGCGATAGCTATTAATTTACGTATCAACTGATACTCCCATAAGTAACCCATCGTGGTGCGCATCGTTGAGAGGCGTGACGGGCTTGGTTAAGCAGAGGCCGCACATAACGCCCTCAGAAGCTCCTTCTACGCTAAGGTAGATGAGTAAATGTGTAGCTGATTTGCTACGCTGGCTCAGCTTACCGAAGCCTCGGTACGTTCATTGCTGTTAAGCAACAAACCCAAATAGCTAAAGAGGAGTTCACTACTGTGGCAGTTCAGGCATAACCCACCTGCCGAACTCCTCTGGTAGAGGTAACGACATCATAGCTTGTCAAAGAGTTTGGCTACGTGGTACCTCATATGGACATTATAGTACAAAACTGAATAAATGTCAAGCTTCCATGATAAAAACAATTAAATAAATACTAATAAATAAATACTAAAACAATAAAGCTTATTAGTAAAGCAATTAATTAAGAGCATATAACAATTAAGTACTAAGCAATTAAGTGCTTATGCAATAAGCAATTGTATAAGAGCAATTAATTAGAAGCTTTATTAATAAGCTTACTTAAAGGCCTCACTTATAATATAGCTTATTCGTAAGGTTTTGTCAAGTAATAATTATAACTATTTTTTATTATTGTTATTTATCAATATAGATACATAAGTAAATAATCTATGCTTAGTGGGGAGGGGCTGAAGTAGACTGCCGATATTCGAACCAATTATCGTACAGGCTTTTTATGGAGTACGATTAATGCAATTCCTGAACCCATTGGGGTAGGGGTCCCAATTCTCGCAGCCCACAATCCCACTTTTGGGTAGCCCCCTCCCTATAGCCCTATAAATTAAGGCCCCCCTAGTATAGTATCTACCCTTCTGCTAACTCTTAAGCCATTCACACTAAGCTCACACATAAGCATAACACACTATGCCCATTACCTAAGCTAGCTATTTAGCTGCTCTAATAATATCATACTAATAAGCACATAGGAATAGCAATAGGATAGCGGCACTATGCCCCCCCTTAATGCTGAGTGGGTAGGCTGAGTGGGTTAGCTCTGTGGGGAAGCAATGAAAGAGAGAGAGGAATGAGGGGTGTTACACCAACTCTCAATCACTTAGCTTACATGATACAGCTTACACCATGAGGCATACACCATGAAGCTGAGTGGAGAGGGATATATCGGCAGATTGTAGGCATTCTAGTAGGCATTCTAATAAAGCTCCATAGATTAGCTGTATGAAGAGATCATATGAGTAGAGCCACTACCCTATTGCCCACTACACAATCTCCTCACTGAAGCTAAGGATGGAGCTTATTCGGCATATCTACTCACTAGTCTTGCCCATTATTTTGTTTATTATGGAAGCTAGGTTTATATTTATTTTATTACCAAATTGATTAAAGTGAGCTACTTGTTCAGTATGCTTGATAGTACGCTTGATGAATCTGATAGCTCCATTCACTACATCCTCCTCATCAGCCAAGTCTGTAGTTCTACAATATCCAGACATCTTAACCCAAGTTTCGTTTTTTAACTCCTCAATATAGTATTCAGCACCATCTAGCCCATCTATATTTCTCATTAGTCTATATTTAATCATTATATCAACCTCTTACGTGATAGCTCTACAATATCGGCAGTTAATAGAGCTTGTATATAGCATTTCATCCCCAGCCGCATATGCTTAGTGTAGCATACTTTTAAGCTGTGTCAATAGCTTTATGTCTATAGTATGGACACATAAGTGGTATTTATTTTATATTGACTATTTATTATACTATGCTATACTTTAAGTATGAGGATTAACTAGGAGAATGAAATGAACATCAATACAAACTATCTTATGAAGGCAGATGTAGCTGACCACTATGATAGAATAGATGAAGGCAAAGATAGTCATGATGACTGTGGAGTGTATGAAGGACATGAAGTTGAGTTATGCAGATACTTAAAGGCTAATAGAAAGCTAACAGACCTGCTTAAAGAAGAATTAGATATTAAAGACCCTGGTGACTTATTTTAGGAGTAATTATCATGAGTTATTATAATCCACCTAATCAATTCGCAGTTACATTTCAGAATATGATTAGTAATGAAGTTGAGTTTTTAGAGAAGCAAGGCATAGATGGAGTATATAGTGATATTCGTAAGAAGTTCAGACAGATAATCGACAGGCATGAGAATCCTGGAGATTATAAGATTCTGATAGAGACATATACTAACAATCCTGATACAATAGATGCAGAGCGTGAAGAGATTAAGTATTTTGCAGAGAATGAGTGGAAGTATGTATCTGTACGATAACTAGGAGAATTGAGATGAGCAGACAAATTAAGAACAGAGCAGATGATGTGACCTATTCAGATAGGCGTACAAACAGAGTTCCAGAGCAGCTTATACGAAAATATGATGATGAGCTTCGTAATGAAGTGAATGAGAGAAGGGCTAGATTGCTAGAAGCGTATAGGAGCGTCTGGGTTGATAGAGATACAAGTGACTACTATGTTAGTACTAAGTAAGTGTAGATCGCTTAATACAAGGCAAATTTGAAAGCTTTAAGGGGAATAAGATGAACAAGTTCGATACAGTAGGGCTAATGATGGCATTATTAGCTTTAGCAATAATAGCTAGGATTGTGTGGATGGAGTTTAGGTTTACTAAGAGTGATGACTATAAAAATTTATTGAAAAGCCTAAGAGAACAACAGCTATCATGGATAAATGACTTACACATACCAGAAGAGAATAGAAATAGGTTAAAGAAACTAAGAACCGTACGAAAAACTAAGAAATAAAATATAGGAGATATAAGATGAATGATTATTGTAAGAAATCTATTTTATATATAAGAGCTGATTTACGAGATGTAGCTGATAAGATAAAACTACTAAAACAGACCAATCTTAGTGAAGCATCTTCTGAAGAAATAGAAATAAAGTTAAATGCGATTGCGACATATGTCGAACATAAGATTTTGGACGTAATCCAGGCATTAATTGATGTCACAGACATAGTGAACAAGGGCACTAAAGAAGTAGTTGGATGTGTAAAAACTGATTTAAAGGACATGGTTAGAAAGATAGGAGTTATGAAAAAAATTAATCTCAGTAGTTGGGACGAGTCGGTTAAGAGAAGGAATATTAATGACTATATACTATACCTTGAATATAAGATTTTAGGCCTAACTAATGGTAATAGAAGTACAACCTAGGAGATATGTGATGAAAATACTGCTACTAACTCTAGTTTTACTAGTTCAGCCATGTTCCGTATTTGCAACTGAACATGATGATAGGCAAGTTACTGAGAATCCTCCAGTAATGACTGTGGATGGCAATGGCAATGCCACATACCAATACAATGTGCCAAGTTAGACTAGAAGCTTGACTAAATACTAAACAGTACTATACTATAAGTAAGACAATTAACTAGGAGAATTGAAATGAAAGTACCATTAGAGCTGGAATGGATGAAAACTGATTTAATTGACCTTAATAGAAAAATACAATGTCTTAAAAAAATCAATACTGATAGTAAAATAAATGAATATATTCTCTACATTGAAAATAAGGTCGTAAGTTTAATTAAGTGTATGAATGAGACAGGCGTAAGATGAAAACACTAATATTAGCTATTATTTTACTATTACAGCCTACTTCTACATTTGCCACATACCATGACGGCCATCAAGTTACCGAGAATCCTCCAGTGATGACTGTTGATGGCAATGGCAATGTTATATACCAGTATAATGTGCCAAGTTAGACTAGAAGCTTGACTAAATATTAAACAGTGCTATACTATAAGTAAGACAATTAACTAGGAGAATTGAAATGAAGTACCTGCCCGAATATCCATCATGTGAGAAGGTAACACCTACTTCAGCATGTCATGAGTTATGGAATGCTGTTCTAGTGCAGGGAGCTAAAGATGGGGATGTAAAATTCCTAAAAAGTAAGTTCTGCAGACAGCTATGTGATTTGCTAGATTATGATTATGACTGTCTATTAGAGCTAACAAGTAAAAAGTTAATGGAGGTTTAAATGATTGAATCATACAGACTAAAAGTAGCAGACATGGGAGTAAATCTAGAGTTGCTATATAACAAGAACTGCTCATTGTCAGAGATTACTAGATTAGTTATTCTGGCCTACTATGAGCATACAGGACTTAATATTAGCAAAACTGCTAAGATGTTGCATATAACTAGAAGTACTGTGTATAAATACTTGGGGACAAAATGAAAACAGTCAGATACATTAACATAACGAATGGCATTGAGTTCTTAGATGACAGACTTCTAGGCCCAGAGTTTGGAGTGTCTAAAAGTGACATTAGATTTATACGTATTCAATCTACGTGGTGTGAGCAGCATCACTGGTCACGCCTTGTGGAGGGGGTCTCTGATGATTTGCTTTTAAATTTGGCGCTGGGCAATATGTGTATTGTATATGATGCAAGTAAGAAAAATACTAAACAATCAAAGGCCCTAAGAATGGGTATAAGATTTATTAGTTGGTGCTGCCTTAGGTTGTGGTATAATACAGAATATTTGTATCATGAGGGTCTGGCCCTTGAGGATAGTGGTTTAGATAGATACTTTCAACGAACATATAACAATCTGTCACGAACTGCCAAACGTAAGCTGAAGTACTATAGAAAATTTGTGGATAAAGATAGAGTTGGATTTCTTTTACCCTCATGCAAGAAAACTGAGCATGATGGCGATTATGATTACTTTGTTAATAAGCTGATGGAGTGGAATAATGAGAGTAATTAAGTATGCTCCGGATTATTGTGTAGATACCTATGGAGATGTTTATTCATTCAAACATGGTCCTGCTAGAAAATTACAACCTTCTGCAGGATGGACTTCTAAGTATTTAATGGTAACACTATATTGGGAAGGAAAAGTATTGCGTAGAGCAGTTCATAGGTTGGTAGCAGAATTTTATCTAGACCTTAAAAAGGGACAAGTAGTGAATCATAAAAATGGAAATACATTTGATAATAGGTTACAAAATTTAGAAATTGTTACTCATAAAGAAAAACTTGGAGGCATTTGTGATGAACATATTAACAATTGACTTTGAGTCGAAAGACCCATATATAGGGCAAGGATATGGGGCTGGATGGGTTTACGCCCTTAGAGGCTACGAGAATCCTGAGTTTAAATTGCTAGGTGCTAGTATTAAGTTTAATGATGGACATACATCATATGTGACCAATCTACAAGAAGTAGCTAATTTTGTGCTGAAGTCTGATATTCTTGTGATGCACAGTGCCCAGTATGATATAGGTTGCCTATTAGTACTCTTCAAACAGCTTGGAATCGAATGGGCCAACTATAAAGACATTGCCATACATGATACTATGATTATGGCCAAGTTAGTAGATCAGAATCAGTTTTCGTATTCTCTGGAGAATTGCTCAAAGCGATATGGTGGCACAGAAAAAAGCAAGCAAACCCTGACAGACTATGTATGGATATCTGGACTATATCAACTTTGGTACAAAGACAACTATGAGGTTAATAAAAAGACTCGACCCAAGGAAGATGATTTATTTGACTTTGCAATTACTCATTTAGACCAAATACCTCAAGAAATTGTGGAAGAGTACTGCAATTTTGACGTAGAAGCTACTTATGACTTGTATCAAGTATTGAAGCAAAAGATTGATAAATTTCCAGAGGAATTTGATCTTAATCTATTCTCTACTGTTACCAAAGCATGTGTTGATATGAAAGCACGAGGTGTGAGAATTGATGTAGATATGGCGAAAGCTAACATTACCAAATTGCAGAGCAAGATTGACACGCTACTTAAAGAGATCTATGAGGAAGTAGGTTATGAGTTTAATATTGACTCCTCTGCTCAAGTTGTAAATGCTCTTAAGAGAGTAGGAATTTCTGAATTCTCCACTACTGCGAAAGGTAATGAAGGTGCCAACAAGAAGTGGTTAGAGCAGCAGCCTTATGAGATATGTAAGAAGATAATAAAGACAAGGAATTATGAAAAGATTATACATGATTTCTTAATAAAACTTCTGGAATCTCAGGATATTCATAGACAAAATGGGTCAGATGATTGTAGGGTATTCCCTAACTTCAATATTCTAGGAGCAACTAAGACTGGAAGAATGTCTTCATCTGCACTTAAGAAGGCTCGTAAAAAAACAGAAAGGAACTATGAGTTAAACTTTCAACAAATACCTAAAAGAGGAGAAGATGAGGACGCTGCAAGGCTAGTTAGGGCAGTGTTTATTGCGGATGAAGGAGAGAAGTGGATATCTGCGGATTACTCTAACCAAGAACAGAGATTGCAAGTAGACTTTGCAAGGTTGCTTAAATTAGATGGAGCACAAGTGCCTTTACAGGAGCTTAAAAACAACCCATACACAGACTTCCATCAAATGGTGGCGGATATTTGTGGTATCGGCAGAAGTGAGGCAAAGACAATAAATTTGGGACTTAGCTATAGCCTAGGACAAGCTAAACTCTGCAAGTCCTTAGGATTGCCTACAAAATGGGTATTTTCTAAAAGGTTTGGTAGAGACATAGAAGTAGCAGACATTGAGGGTAAATTAATATTAGATAAGTATCATGAATTTCTAGGTTTCATGAAAGAGCTTCAACAGAAAGCGGCAGATTCACTTTTACGCTATGGGTACGTAAAAACATTGGCTGGTAGAAAGCTCTATCAAGACCCTCCTAAGTTTGAGGAAGGTAGAGTACAGAAATATGAGTACAAAGGCTTATCGAAGATTATCCAAGGTTCTGGAGCAGACATGATATATAAGGCAATAGCTAACTGCTATGAGAAAGGGCTTAAGCTTCTTCTACCCGTCCATGATGAATTAAATATCTCCTCTTGCAATTCGGAGAGAGATATGGTATTATTACAGGAGAGTATGGAGAATACTTATTCTCGAATTGAGGTACCTATGGTAACAGAAATAACTATCGGCAATAACTGGGCAGGAGATTAAGATGAGTACACGTATAAAAGATATTGCAAGCACTTATTTATCAGCGCTATTAGATGCATTAGAGAAGAATGGTCTTGATATAGAGCATATTGAAAACCCTTCTCTAGAGCTACAATTAGCAGCAGTAAAGCAGAATGGCTATGCTATAGCCTATATCAAGAACCCTTCTTTAGGAGTGCAATTAGCAGCAGTAAAACAGAATGGTTTTGCTGTGTGTAATATCAAGAACCCTTCTAAAGAAGTACAATTAGCTGCAGTAGAGAAGCATGGCTTTTCTATCCGATACCTTAATAACCCTTCTGAAGAAGTACAATTAGAAGCAGTAAGAGAGAATGGTTTTGCTATTCATTATATTAATAACCCCTCAGAAGAAGTGCAATTAGCAGCAGTACGTCAGAATGGACATGCTATATATAATATCAAGAACCCTTCTCTAGAAGTGCAGATAGCTGCAGTTAAACAGAATGGGAGTGCTGTAAAATACATCAAGAACCCTTCTAAAGAAGTACAATTAGCTGCAGGAGATTAGAATGATTAAAATATATGAAGATCCCAAGAACCTCTCCGAGGAAGTGCAATTAGCAGCATTAGATGGAAGAACTCGGAATATTGTAATCCAGGAAAGCTGTGTAGAATACGTTACAGATCCTGCAACTGGTGCAAAGTCTGCTAGAATTAAGCCGAAGTGTTTTAGAATTGGGCCAGCAGAGTTTGTAGAAAGTAGTTTAGAGTCTATCACTATTCCGGCAACTGGCATAGAGTCTGTTAGAGTTGAGCCTGTAGAGTCCACAGAAAGCAAGTCGGTAGACCCTAAAGAAGGCCAGGCTAGTAAGAAAGTATGTTTTGACAGCGTTCCTGCTACGGCTTTACTACATTTGGAAGAGGCTTGTAGATGTGGTGCAGATAAATATGGTCCACAAAATTGGCTTAATTTAGAAGATGGCACAATGTCTGTGCTTACATATATCAATGCTATACAGAGACATCTTATGCTCTTCAGGGCAGGTCAAGACAATGCTTCAGATTCTGGAATACACCATTTGAAGCATATTATGGCGGGATGTGCAGTGGCTTTAGACGCAATGGAGTTTGGAAAAGTGTCTGATGATAGAATTAAGCTGTCTGAGGAACAAATTGTTCAACTAGAGAAATTAATAGTGAAATAAATGGGGAGTCAATAAATGAACACTAAAATAGAGAAGCAATTAGCGGACGTTCGACGAAATGGAGGTTTTATCAAATATGTCAAGAACCCCTCTCTAGAAGTACAGTTAGCTGCAGTAAGACAGGATGGA